>Ga0256405_10002851_pt1 | contig 37633 bp, 37 predicted proteins | sample RumenRJG_02DNA_FD_189096 | JGI IMG/M metagenome (GOLD analysis project Ga0256405, IMG submission 189096) | Bovine rumen microbial communities from Lethbridge, Alberta, Canada - RJG_02 | ecosystem: Host-associated > Mammals > Digestive system > Stomach > Rumen | place: Canada: Alberta...
CCTTTCACAAACAAGCTAATTAATCCGTTTAGCTTTTTGTTATGTATATTCTCTCTCCAAATACTTTATTCCACATGTTTTTTAACATATAACATGTTTGTTAAATAATTTTACATTAAAATAGTAGTTTAGTTTGTTTCCTAAGAAAAAAGCAGGTTTTATAACCTGCTTTTTTCTAATTCTATATAATTACCGATAATTATTTTTGAATAGCTAAAGCTGCTAATTTATCTTCCATTGGATATTGGTAGCAATATTTATCCAAGTTTTGGTAGTTGATTTGAATTCTTTTTTCAGGTTTTAAATCAAAATCAACGTCTTTGTTTTCTTCTAAATATTGAGCAAATAATTCTTGTTCTTTTCCAATTGTTTTAGCAGAATCTTTATATGGAGCCATGATAGCTTTTGTATCTTTGTCTTCAAATAAGTAATCATTTAAAGCAATTTTTAATTTGTTTGTTTTTGAAGGATTTTTAACATCAACTGTTCTTACAACATTGTTATTTTCATCAACAAATTCTAATGATTTAATATGTCCGTTAACACCTTTATCAGCATTTTCATCAATTGTATATCTCATACCTGAACATCTTAAAAGTTGTGGATCAAAGTTTTGGAATAATTTGCCTGAAGTTGCTTCTAATAATTTTACGAAATCTTCTTCTGTAATTTCTGTAATTACATGATCGCTGTTATAAGGTAACATATCATATTTAATATCATATCTTGTTATTTGACCTTCAACACCTTTTTTCAAAATATTTGTTGTATGTACAGCACCTAAAACATCTTTATCCATTTTTCTTGCTGCTGAAAGAATTGAATCCGATAATACATTTGCAACAGGATTTTCCATATATCTGTCTTGGAATTCGTTAATAGGCATATGTGCATGTTTTGGATTTGCTACAACTTTATTTTCCCCTAAGATACTTGTAATCATATCTTGAACACCTTTATTAGGTTTGAAATCATCAACATTTGCCAATTTATTTACGATTGAATCTTCTTTTATAACTCCGTTTTTATCAAATACAACATTTAAGAAACCTGCTTTTGTATTTAATTTATTAGCTTGGGTAATAACAACAGTTTCACCTCTTTTTGATTTAACAACGTTTAATTTTTTATCTCCACCGTTATCTTTTGTATTTGCACCTTCAATTGTTGTATGAGAATGACCACCGATAATTATATCAACACCTTCAGTTTCTCTTGCAATTTTTAAATCAGCATGTTCACCATAACCTGTGTGAGAACAAAGAATAATTTTGTTTACACCTTGTTTTTCTAATTCTTTTACTTCTGCGTTGATAGCTTTAATAGTTTTATCAACATCCATTTGTTTAATACCGGTTCCGTCTTGTTTTTCTTTTGTTGTAATATCAGTATCAAATGGAGAAGCTCCAATTACTGCAAACTTATGTCCACCTCTCATGAATGTTGCAGATTTAACTAATTTTTTTTCTGCCATTCTTTCTCTTAGTTTGTTTCCTTCAGGAATTTCAATATTTGCACAAACAGCAGTTGTATTTAAACCTTTTAGGTTTTCAGCTAATTTTTCAGAACCTGAATGGAACTCATGATTTCCTAATGCAGTTGCATCAATATGTAACGCATTTAAAAACTTTGTAATAACATTCAATCTTTTAGGATCTTTACCGTAAAATAAATCCCCTGCTGCAAGAGTTAAATTAGCAGATGCTTTATTTTGTTTTTCAAAACAATCTTTAGCAGTTTTCATTTTAGCTGCACGGTTAATATCACCATGAACATCATTCATATAAAATACACTCAATTCAGCTTCATTTTTTGCTTTATTTGCTATATTTTGAGGTTTAAAAAAATTACCGATATTACTAACCATAAAACCCTACCAAATTAACTACATCTATATAAAGTAGTTAAAAACCATGAAATTGCTTTATTTTCATGGTTTTGTTAAGTAAATGTAACGTGGATTTTTTTTATGAATATATTTATGTTATAATACTGCTAAAAAAGAGAAGGGATATAATATGATTACAGTAAACAAAAAAGAAAGAAAATCAATACGTTCAGCATTTGGTAACGCTTTAGTAGAAGTTGGAAGAGAAAATCCGAATGTTGTAGTATTAGACTCAGATTTAGCAGGTTCTACTCAAACAAAATTATTTGCAAATGAATTTCCGGACAGATGGTTCGATTGCGGAATAGCAGAAGCAGATATGACAACGACTGCTGTAGGACTTTCTACAACAGGAAAAATCCCTTTTATAGCAAGTTTTGCAGTATTTGCGACAGGCAGAAATTATGATCAAGTAAGAAATGGGATATGCTATGCAAATTTCAACGTTAAAGTTGTAGGTACTCATGGCGGTATAACAGTTTGTGAAGATGGTGCAACTCATCAATCATTAGAAGATGTTTCTTTAATGAGAGGTTTACCTAATATGCAAGTACTTGTACCTTCTGACTGTGCAGAAATGAATGCTGCTGTTAAATATGCAGCAAAACATGTTGGACCTGTATATATAAGAGTTCCAAGAACAAACGTTCCTGACGTATTTGAAGAAGGTCATGAATTTGATTTAACAAAAGCTTCTATATTAAAAGAAGGTAAAGATGTAACAGTTATAACAAACGGTGAAACAACAGCAGAAGTAATTGAAGCTTCAGGGTTATTAAAAGAACAAGGTATTGATGTAGAAATAGTTCATTTACCTATGGTAAAACCTATAGATAGCAAAACAATTATAGAATCTGCAAAGAAAACAAATTATGTAATTACTGTTGAAAATCATTCTGTAATAGGTGGTGTAGGTTCAGCCGTATGCGAAGTTTTAGCTGAAAGTTACCCTGTAAAAGTTCATAGATTAGGTATTCAAGATACGTTTGGACAATCAGGCGATTTCGATAACTTAATGAAATATTACAGATTAAATTCAAAAGAACTTGCAGAAGATATTAAAAAATTGATGGAAGAAAAATAATGATACAGTTACGCTCAGTAACAAAAAAATATAAAAATAATAAATATGCACTAAAAAATGTAAATTTAGATATACAACCCGGAGAATTCGTATTTGTTGTAGGTAAATCTGGTGCTGGAAAATCTACATTGATGAAACTTCTATATAGAGAAGAAATGCCATCTTCAGGTACGGTTATAATCGGCGGAATAAATATTGCGAATTTACCAAATGACAAAGTGCCAAGTTTAAGAAGATGTATGGGGATTGTTTTTCAAGATTACAAATTACTCCAAAATCAATCCGTATATGATAATATAGCATACGTTATAAGAACAATGGGTATAAGTTCCAAAGAAATTAATGCCCGTGTTACAGGAGCATTAAAGGTTGTCGGATTACTTGATAAAATGAAAGCAAAACCAACAGAATTATCAGGTGGAGAACAACAAAGAGTAAGTATTGCAAGAGCAATAGTTAATGGGCCACCTTTACTTATTGCAGACGAACCTACAGGAAACTTAGATCCTAAAAATTCGTTGGAAATTATGCAAATTTTAGATCAAATTAATCAAAAAGGAATTACAGTAATAATTTCAACACACGATAAATCAATGGTAGATTATTTCCGAAAAAGAGTAATTACACTTGATGGCGGAGAAATAATAAGAGACGTACAAGCAGGAACATATGCATAACAGAAAACAAGCAATAAAAAAACAAGTTAAAAAGCATATACCTAAAGATTGGCTGACTGAAATAAGAATAGTCTATCGTCTTTCGTGTGAAATTTTAAATGACTTTAAAAGAACAGGTATCATTAATATTGTAATAATAACAACGATGGCAGCAATATTAACATTGTTCGGCTCACTATTTAGAACAACCTTATCTGTATCTTCTTTTGCAAAAGAGTTGGGTAATGTTTTGGAGATTTCAGTATATTTAAAAAATAATGCTGACCCAAATGTTACAAGTCAAAGAATAAAAGAATTTGATCATGTAAAAGATGTAACCGTAATATCAAAAGAAAAAAGCTGGGCAGATTTCAAACGTGAAATAAAAATAGGTGATATAGATAACCCTCTTCCGGATACTCTGCATGTAAAAGTAGATAATCCTGAAAATATAAATGAAGTATTTAATAAAGTAAAAACACTTACTGTTGTTGAAAATGTTAATTATGCACAGGATTTGGCAAAAAAAATACAAGTTCTTAACCATGCAGTCAACACAACAACTATATTTGTAATAATTATCGTTGCAATATTGACAATAACAATTATAAACAATACAATACAACTTGTAATTCAATCTCGAAAAGAAGAAATTGAAATAATGAGATTAATGGGAGTAAATAATTGGTATATAAAAATCCCATTAATAATGCAAGGAGCTTTATACGGATTGATTGGAGCTTTAATGGCACTTGTACCGATAAATCTTGTTCAACAAATGCTTAATAATGTTCACCAATTTTTTATGATACCGGCACCAATGTTTGCTGAAAACATAGTAATAATAACAACAATTCTTGTAGGAACATTATTTGGTGCAGGAGGAAGTTTCTTATCAATAAAAAAACATTTACAAGTATAAATATCAAAATATATACAGAATAGCAAAATAATATTTTAAAACTAAGGAAAAACAATGGACGAAATACAACGACTAATTAATAATTTAAGAGAAATTCCGGCAATGCCGAATGTAGTAATACAAGCAATAAATCTTGTAAAAGATCCTAATGCCAGTGTAAAAGATTTAGCAAATATAATATCATATGACCAATCATTAAGTGCAAAAGTACTAACACTGGTAAATTCAGCGTATTACGGATTTTCACAACAAATAACATCAATTAACAGAGCTTTAGCATTAATTGGTATGGTTAAAGCTAAAAATTTAATTATAACAATTGCAATGCGTCCAATGTTTACAAGACAAAGTGATAAAGAATTGTGGAAGCACTCTATTCGTGTTGCAGTAGGCTGTGAATATTTTGCCAAACATAAAAAACTTCTTAACTCGGATGAAGCATTTGTATTAGGGTTTATGCATGACGTAGGCAAAATGATTTTTAATATGAAAGACCCGCTATTCTACGAAACAATAAAAGAAAGAATTGAAGCAGGCGAAAGACCTATCGACTTAGAAAATGAATATTTTGGATGCAACCATACACAGACAGGTATAATCTTAGCAAAAAAATGGCAATTACCTGTATTAATATCAAATGTAATGAAATATCATCATGAACCAAACGAATCATCAATGGTAGTGGCATGTTCACTTGTTAATGCTGTTGACTTACTTGTTCAAGATAATTATAAACTTGAAGATATAGATTTAGAAATTTCAAATACCTTAGGTATAGATTTTTCAACAAGCAGAGCAGAAGTTTTCAGAGACGAAATATTGGAAGAGGCTGATTCATTATTTAACAAACTTTCAATATAAAATATTAAGACAAGAGGAATAAATGCAAAATTCAGGAAATAACGTTTTATTTGTAACAAATGAAGATGAAATTGTAAATCAATTATCAGACCAATTAATTTTATTAAGAAACATAGACTGTATTTTAATAAGATTGTATACTGATGCCTGTGATTGCATAGATATAGATAGACCTCAATCAATTATAATAAGCTGCTCTGATAGAAAAGAAGAAGCTGATTGTTTAGAAACAATCAAACTGATGAAAAGACATACAATTGTTCCAATAATCTTAGTATTGAGAGAATATAATGAAGATTTTATAAAAGAAGCTAACAAGGCAGGTATTTCAGACTGTGTAACAGTTGAACACGGACACAGTGAAATATTGATGAGAACAATTTGGAGTTTACAAAAGAATGAAATGAGAGAAACGCATAAAAAAAATATGCGTCTTCTTGAACAATTAAAAATTATTGATGAAAAAACAGGCTTTTATACATTAAAACAAAATAAAAGAGTTCTTGAAAATGAAATCGGATATTTAACAGAAAATCATTTAGATGCCGTGTTAATGGGCATAGCACCTAATAGAAATTCTGAAATAAAAATAAGTAAAGAACGTTTAGATGAAACTATAAAGAAAAATGTTCGTGGTTCGGATATTGTAGTAATGTTCAATGAAACAACTTATTTCTTAATTTTAACAAATACAAACCTTTCAGGAGCAATGATTGTATGGTCAAGAATAACAAAAACACTTGGCGAAGAAGGAATAATCTGTGGATGCATAACAGATGTAGAACAAAAACCGCTTGAACAACTCCAAACATTGATAATTAACGGATTAGAAGTATCACTTACAGCACCTAATAACTTTATTGCTATTAATGAAGATGATGATGAACATAATGAAGGAAGATGGCTTAAAGCAACAGGAGATAAGAGCGAACGTAATATTAAATTGTTTAAACAAATATTTGAAAAGAAACTTTCAACTACAATTAAACCGATATTTGAATTTGCAAAAAAATCGGCAAAGAGAAAATTACCTAAAATTGAATTTGAAATTGTTGAAGATAAATCAAGTATAAAAATTGTTTTAACTAAAGAAGATAAAATTTCAACATTTGTAATAGAGCATCCGGGAAGCTCATACATATCAGTATCATTTATACACGAAGGTCTTGATAGTCCTGAAAATAAAACAACAAAAATGGAATTTAATGAAATAAATGAAACAATAATAAAAGAATTAATAGACTCATTTGTTGCCGAGTATATTAGATATGTAAATAAATAATCAAATACAAGATAACAATACTCAAAATAAGAACAAACTTTTGATAAGCTTGTTCTTATTATTATATATTAAAATTTTGTTTGAATAAAAACATACCTTGTAAAAGTTTCACATTTGTTGTAAATTAAACTTGTACTTAAAATACAAAACAAGGAGATTTCAAATGAGTGAAAGAAAATTAGTAGGAACAGAAGAAATGTTCAAAAAAGCATTGGCTGGCGGATATGCAATCGGAGCTTACAATGTTAACAATATGGAAATATTACAAGGTATAGCAGAAGCTGCTGAAGAAACTCGTTCACCAATCATTTTACAAGTTTCAGCAGGAGCAAGAAAATATGCTAACCAAACATACTTAATCAAATTAGTAGAAGCAGCATTAGCAACAACAACAGTACCTATCGCATTACACTTAGACCACGGTGCAGATTTTGAAATTTGTAAAGCATGCATTGATGGCGGTTTCTCATCAGTAATGATTGATGGCTCAAGATTCCCATTTGAAGAAAACGTAAAAGTTACAAAACAAGTTGTAGAATATGCTCATGAAAGAGGAGTTTCAGTAGAAGCAGAACTTGGTAAATTAGCAGGTGTTGAAGATGATGTAAACGTAAATGCTAAAGATGCTAAATATACAAACGTTAAAGAAGCAGTAGAATTTGTAAAACAAACAGGATGTGATTCATTAGCAATTGCAATCGGAACATCACACGGTGCATATAAATTTAAAGGCGAAGCAAAATTAGACTTTGAAAGATTAAAAGAAATTAAAGATGCATTAAAAGAAGCAGGATTTGGTGATTACCCAATCGTATTACACGGTTCATCATCAGTACCAAAAGAATTCGTAGAAAAATGTAATAAATTCGGTGGAAACTTACCTGATGCACAAGGTGTACCTGAAGATATGTTAAATTATGCATCAAAACACGGTGTAGCTAAAATTAATATCGATACAGATTTAAGATTAGCAATGACATCAACAATCAGAGAATTCTTTATTGAACACCCTGAAAAATTTGACCCACGTGAATACATGGGCCCTGGCAGAACAGCAGTTAAAGAAATGGTAATGCACAAAATGAGAGATGTATTAGGAACAGCAGGACACGCTGACGACTAATAAAATTCATAAAAAATCAATAAATAGACCTTTGTTAAAACTTTAACAAAGGTCTATTTTATAAAAAACTATTATTTTTAAAATAATATCCTTTATTTAACTTTATTGAAATATTGCTCCATTTTTCCATTTTTTTCGATAGTACAACAAGCGGCAACAGGTTCTCCATTTTTTAATACAACAAAACTACTATTAAGTTTCACACCATCATTTAAAAACTTAACGAAATTTTCACTACCTGCAGCAATAGAAACTGCATTACTCTTTGATGGAGATATAAATGCAGCTGTTTTAAAGCCATTATCCCAATTAACATATCCCCTACCGAGAGAATTTACATATTCATCATTAGTTTTTATTTCATAACCTTTTTTTATAGTAAATTTACCATCTTTATAATCAAAATAATTATCAATAATCTCTTGAGTATAACCTTTTGCTAATAATGGTTTTGCTGCTTCAGCTTTTTCATCTTTAACATCAATGATTTGGTAAGATTGAACATCAGTTGTTACCATAGAAAGCTGTAATGAAGACGAACTATTTGTATCATTTGAAGAATTCGTCTTTTTATTATTATTTACAGTATCGGTTCGATTTATATTATAATTCGAAGCCATTCGTTTGTATTTTGCTATAGAATTAAAACTTGTACCCATAATTTTACCTTTTTATACATGTTTTTAATCGACAACATGTATAAAAAACTTTAGTATTCTGTATCCTATTTTATCATAACCTATTATCATAAAGAGCATTATATCTGTATTTAAGCTATTTAAAACTCATTTTTACAAAAATTAACAAATAAAAACCAAATAAAATTTATCAGGCTGTTTTAATAAAATGCAATAAATATATTGTAAATAAAATATGTTTTTGATAAATTAGTTCATGCGGAAGTTTTATGGCTCTGGCTGCCATAATCTTTTTTGAGACAGTAACCTTAAAATAGAAAGGAAAATGAAAATGCCAAAGATGAAAACACACAGATCAGGTGCTAAAAGATACAAAATCACTGCATCTGGTAAAATCGTAAGAAGACAAGCAGGTAAAGGACACTTACTTGCAAATAAAGACGTTAGCCGTAAAAGAAGACTCTCTAAAATGGTAGAAATTTCAGAATCACAAGTGAAATTAGTATCAAAAGAGTTACCATACAAGAAGTATTCAAGATAGGAGAGTTAGAAAATGAGAATTGTTAGAGGAAACGTTAATCGTAAAAGACATAAAAAAATCTTAAAATTAGCTAAAGGCTTTATCGGAGCAAGAAGCAGAATTTTTAAAGTAGCAAATATTGCTGTAATGAAAGCTCTTAAATATGCTTATAGAGATAGAAGAGTTACAAAACGTAATATGAGAAGACTTTGGATTATTAGAATTAATGCAGCAGTTAGAGAACAAGGAATGAGCTATTCAAGATTCGTTAATGCTTGCAAGAAAGCTGATATTTTAGTTAACAGAAAAATGTTAGCTGATTTAGCTGTTAATGATCCTGAAGCATTTTCAGTTGTTGTAGAAACAGCTAAAGCTGCTTTATAATAAAATTTTAGGGAAATTAAAATTATTTTAAGAGGTTGAATTTTTATCCAACCTCTTTTTTTATACATAACAGATTATCAACAGATTATCATCCAAAAACAAATCAGATTAAAAGTTTAATCCTTCCTCCCCGGAACAACATTATATTTTTCATAATCGGATTTAATTTTAGCTTTATTAATATCTTTAGCTTCGTAAATATCTTCTTTTTTTATTTTAAATTTCTTTTTGTAAGTTTCAACATTAAATTGTACAACTTCAGGATATTGTAAATAAACAGCATTTCTCAATTTTTTATTTAATGCTCTGCGTGCACAACCCATAAAAACTGTTTCAAAATGCTTAGTTTGAATATATTCACCAATTGCCTCAGGTTTAATTGAATTACCTTCAACAGCCAAAGATTCAATTATCATAGGATTTTCAGAAGCATAAGTATCTTTAATAGCGGTTGTATAATGGTTATAATTTTTTGAAACGTTAGGATCAATTGTTGTCATTACAACATAATATTTTTTTCTATTTTCATGATTATAAAGACCCTCAGTAGCATAATGCATACTATCAGGAGCTTTAGAGGCAATAAAATCAAAATCTTTTAAAGATTCAAGGTAAAGCTGCTTAGCCCAATTTTCTCCGCCTTGTTCAAAAAATCTTCCAAAATACTGTTGATAAAGAATTTTATAGCCATTATTTCTAGCATAGACATTAAACATAGCATTTTTCATTGCAGAATTATTATCAATATTATCTATTCTTGTATAAGCATTTGAAATACGTTGAGCACTCGCCAAAATTCTTTCTGTATAACCGATAGGAATACCTGCATAAGCAAGAACAAATAATCCTGCATCATCAAACATAGAATATCTGCCTCCTACACCATCATGAATATACAAATTTTGAATATAATTAGAATTATTTCTTATTTGCATTCTTAAATTATCATTTTTGGCAAATTTATCCGTACAAATCGCAAAATGTTTTTGTGCTTTATCTCTTGCATCTTTTGGTCTCACACCTTGAGCCATATAATAATCAATCAATTCTTGCTCAAATCGTTTAAAAGCATCTTGTGTTTCAAAAGTAGTACCTGATTTTGTTACAACAAGAAAATTTAAATTTTGAATACCAACTTTCGTATTATTAATAAAATTATTAAAACTCAATGGATCAATATCGGAATAGAAATAAACATTACCGTTATTTTGACCTGTCATATTTAACAAAAATTCAGCAGTATGCTTAGAACCACCGATACCTAAAACAACAAGAGGTCGTTCTTTTTTATCTTTTCTTGACTTTAGAGTATTTGCTTGATTATAAATTTCTGCCAAATGTCCGCTTAATTGTTCTTGAGGCAATGAAACCCATTTAAGATATTGTTCTGTTTTATTTTTTCTTGAATTAAAATCATTTAAAACTTGTTTAATTATTTCTTTGTTATTAGAATAAAACTTTGCAAAACTATCACCTTTATGATTTAGAGAATATTCATCAGAATAATTGGATTTAACAATTTCAACTGAATGTACATGAGGATTTTCATAAGCTAATTTATCTAAATCAGCATTCATTAACATAAATGTACCTAATAATTCCACAAACATAATTTAAATACTCCTTTTTTTTTATATTAACATAATTGTTTAAAAAAATCTTTTAAGTTAAAATAAAAATATGAAGAAACCTGAATTATTGTTACCTGCAGGTAATATAGAAAAACTTGATTATGCAATACAATACGGTGCAGATGCCGTATATTTGGGTGTTGTTGATTTTAGCTTAAGAGCAATGCGAAAAGGCGAATTAATAACATTGGATAACCTTAAAAGTGCCATTGATTTGGCACATGAAAGTAATGTAAAAGCATATTTAACACTTAATATTTTTGCATTTAATAATGACATAAAAATGCTTGAACAAGCAATGGATAAAATAATTGAAAGTAACCCTGATGCAATAATTTTAAGTGATTTAGGAGTATTTAACATAGTAAAAAGATACATGCCAAATACTCCAATTCATGTAAGTACACAAACAAACACTCTAAATTACGAAGCAGTAAAATTCTGGAAACAAATGGGTGCTCAAAGAGTCATATTAGCAAGAGAATTGCCAATAAAAGACGTAAAAGAAATTAAAGAACAAGTTCCGGATATAGAATTAGAAGTTTTTGTTCACGGTTCGCAATGCGTATCTTTTTCCGGCAGATGCCTTTTAAGCGATTATATGACATACGGTGAAAGAAAAGCTAATCACGGAAACTGTGCACAGCCTTGCAGATGGAGTTACAAATTAGTAGAAGAAACTCGCCCAGGTCAATATTATGAAATAAATCAGGATGATAGAGGCACTCATATTTTAAGTCCAAAGGATTTATGTCTTGTAGAATATTTAAGAGAATTAATTGATGCAGGAGTGGATTCTTTAAAAATAGAAGGCAGAACAAAAAGTTTATATTATGTATCAGCCGTAACAAAAGCATATAGAGCAGCTATTGACGAAGTTTTTGAAAATCAAAACTGTGATTTACATAAGTACTATGAAGAACTTAAAAAAGTCGGTAACAGAGGTTATACCCAAGGCTTTTATCTTGGAAATAATAATAGCAAAAGTTATAGTTACGAAATTTCAAAAGGTCTTGCAGGTGCTGACTTTTTATGTGAATTTTGGGATAAAAAAGATGATATGTATCTTGTAAAAACCAAAAATAAATTTTTAAAAGGTCAAGAAATAGAAATTATAACACCTGATGAACAATATTTTACACATGCAACAAAAATAATAAGCAAAAAAACTAATGAAGAACTTGAAGTTGCAAATACAAATGATGAATTATATATAAAATTTGAAAGAGAGCCAAAAAACTACAAATATGCTCTTGCAAGAACAAAGGAAATTAAAAATCATGATACTTAAACCTGATTATAACTTAAAAAATATATACGAAATAACACCTCAAATGCTTTTAGATATGGGAATAAAAGCGATGTTTATAGACCTTGACAGTACAACAATGGTTTCTAAATCAGGTGTATTTACCAAAGAAACCCTTAAGTGGTTTGAACAATTCAAAAAAGATTTTTACTTGGCAATAGTAACAAATAATAAAAATCCTGAATATACAAAAAAAGCTAAACAATCCATAAAATTTAAATTTGTAGAAGATGCACATAAACCTTGGCCTAAAAAAGTTAAAACTTTAATAAAACAATTATTCATGAAACCAAAAGAAGTTGTTATTATTGGAGATAGACCATTAACAGACATTCTTGTTGGTAAGCTTTGCGGAACAAAAACTATTCTTGTAGGTTCAATTAATGAAAATGAAAATAAACCTACAAAACTGGTAAGATTTTTAGAAAGACTTACTATCCGTAATTTTTAATTAAAAACAAGCCTTTTTAACAACAAAAGAAGTCCATTGATCTTGGTGAAGCTCTTCGATGATATTTAAATTGTTGTTATTTATTGCCTCAATAACAACAGGTTTTTTTTCATCAAGAATTCCACTCAAAGATAAATATGCATCATCTTTCATAAGATTTTTTAAATCACCCATTATTTCTGCTAAAACATTATGCAAGATATTCGCACAAACAAAATCAAACTTTTTAGTAACATTATCAGCAGTATTAAGTTCAAAAATAATATCAGAACATTTATTCAGTATAGCATTATCAATAGCAGTTTGAATAACGGTTTCGTCAATATCACATCCGTAAACATAATTCGCACCTAATTTTTTTGCCAAGATAGATAAAATACCTGAACCCATACCAATATCAGCAACATCAGAATTTTTAACCATATATTTTTCTAAATGTTTCATACAAAGTTGTGTCGTTTGATGAGTACCTGTTCCAAAAGCACAACCCGGGTCTAATTCTATTATTATCTCATTTTCTTTTGGTTTATAATCAATCCAAGTAGGAACTACTGTTATTTTATCAGTAACATGAGTTACATCCCATTTTTCTTTCCATTTTTTTGACCAATCTTCATTTTCTATTTTTGTTACAGAAAATTCCCAGCTTCCTAAGTCTTTTTCGCTAAATCCATTAGCAAGCATTATTTTTTTTGCATTTTGAAGACGTTCTGAAATATTTTCATTATCTTTTATAAAAGCCTTAAGCGTGCCTTTTGTTGTGGAAATCATTTCCAAATCTTTATAAGCTTCCTCTTCTAAAATAACACCATCACAGTCAAAAGTTTCAAAACACATATTTGAAATTTCATCTTCCATATCAGGATTAATGGTTATTTTTAATTCATAATATTGCTCTTTACTGTTCAATAAATTCACCCATTACTCTATATTTATTATATCTTTGTTCTTTTAATTTTGTAGCAGACATCTTAGAATATTTTTTCAAACTGTCAAGAATAGATTTTTTAAGATTATCAGCCATTTCTTGATGATTATGATGAGCACCGCCCATAGGCTCTTTAACAATTCCATCAATAATATTCAATTTCAATAAATCTTGAGCAGATATTTTAAGAGCATCAGCAGCAGTAGCAGCAAGTGAAGAATCTCTCCAAAGAATAGAAGCACATCCTTCAGGAGAAATAACTGTGTAATAAGAATATTCAAGCATTAAAACTTCATTAGCAACAGCAATACCTAAAGCTCCGCCACTGCATCCTTCACCGGTAATTATAGAAATAACAGGAACTTTTAACTTTGCCATATCTCTTAAATTCATAGCGATAGCAATACCCTGTCCGGTTGCTTCTGCTGAAACCCCGGGATATGCACCGGGAGTATCTACCAATGTTACTATTGGAATACCAAATTTACTTGCATGTTCAAATAATCTCATGGCTTTTCTGTAACCTTGAGGCTGAGGCATTCCAAAATTATACTCAAGATTTTCTTTTGTATTTTTGCCTTTTTGAGTTCCAACAAACATAATAGGTTTACCATCAAGTTTTGCTAAACCACCTATAATGGCTCTGTCATCACAACCCATTCTATCTCCGTGAAGTTCTACAAAGTCTTCACACATCAAATCCATATATTCCAGAAAATTTGGTCTGTCAGAATGCCTTGCAATTTGTAGTTTATCTTCTATTTTTAAATTCGAATATATTTCATTCTGATAATCTTCAGCTTGTTTTTCGAACGATTCTATTTCCTTTTCTAAATTCATTCCTGACTCCAAACTTAATTTTTTTAATTCTTCAATTTTTTCATGTATAGCTTTTATAGGTTTTTCAAACTTTAAGTCTGCCATAGTAACCTGCTTTCTCTAAAAGTAAATTAGTTATACCTTATGTAGCGATAAAATATTTGCCAAATTTTTTCTTAAATCTTTTCTTTTTGAAACAATATCCACCTGACCGTTTTTAAGTAAATATTCTGCAGTCTGAAAATCAGACGGAAGTTTTTGATGAATAGTTTGCTCAATAACACGTCTACCGGCAAAACCAATTCTTGCACCTTGCTCTGCAATAATAATATCTCCTAAAGTACCGAAACTTGCCGTAACTCCGCCAAAAGTAGGCTCTGTCAAAAGACATATATATAAAAGACCAGCTTCATCTAATTTTGAAACAGCACATGAAGTTTTAGCCATTTGCATAAGACTTAAGGCACTTTCCTGCATTCTTGCCCCACCGGATGAAGTTACAACAATAACCGGCAATTTTTCTTCCAATGCTTTTTCCATTATTTTTGTAACTTTTTCGCCTACGGCACTTCCCATTGAACCGCCCATAAAATCAAAATCCATTACCGCTGCCGCTATTTTATGACCTTCAATTTCGCCAATACCTGTTATTACTGCATCATTAAGAGATGTTTTTTCTTGTGCAGATGACAATCTGTTTACATAAGACTCTGTATCAGTAAATTCAAGAGGATCAACAGGTTTTATTTCCATAAACATTTCTTCAAATGTATTTTTATCAAATAATTGATTAATTCTTGTTTTGGCATTTATTCTAAAGTGATAATCACAAACAGGACAAACATTATCATTATCCTCTAAATCTGATATTAAAATTTGTGCATTACAGTGAACACATTTTGTCCAAAGACTAGGACTGGTATCTTCATCTACCCTTGCCTCAATTTTTCTGCGTTCTAACTGTGCTTCTTTTCTTTTTTCAAACCAATCTTGTATAGTCATTATTTTATTATTTCCTTATATAATACTCTAACATTATACACTAAATTTATTTTTGGTCATCTTTTTCACATTTTTGTTTATCATCAATTTTACGACCGGTTAAATAACTTGAAACTTTAGGAGATAGCTGTATATTTTGTAATGTTAAATTATATTTTTTTAAATCACCTATATTTGAATGTTCCTCCATCAAATTTTTTTTAGGCTGCATAATAACACCCTCTTTAACTTTTTCAAATTCAGATTTATAGCCTTTTTCAAGAACTCGTTGAATAACTTCATCGATATAAGAACCGCCTACACCTAACTTAGAGGCTATTTGACTTAAAGTTGCACCTTGTGGAAGTCTGTACAACCATTGAATTGAAGCAGCATCATTTTGAGAAAGATTAACCATTCCATATTGATGCGGAGTATACATTATATCTGATTTATAAGGACTATGACCTAATCCTAAGGCATGACCTATTTCATGTAATATGGTATGATAAACTTCATCATCAGACATATATTGTTGATGAATAACACCGTCAGAAATACCGATAGAAACTTCTGCACTATACAATCTATTTTGACCGTCGTAATTAAACAGACAATGTCCGAGAGCACGTCTATCAACCCTTCTCCATTCCACATTGACATTTGAAGATAATAAATCATCTGTCAACTGAATTTGAATTTTCCCTGCCGAAGCTTTTTGCCAAACCTCAAGAGCTTTGATAACCATATTTTTGTACTTATAATCCTGTCCTTGCTTGGAATAAAAATTCATAGGAGCTATAAATACAACAAGAGGCATGTATGTCCATCTCATTAATTGACCATTTTTAAAACTCTCTTGTAAATAAGTTTTGTAATTCATAACTTTATTGTATAATAAAAAAGTCTTAAAGGAAAATTAATAAGGGAGATTTAAAAACTATGGATATAATGGGAATGATGAAAAAGGCCCAAACGATTCAAAAGAAATTACAAGAGGCACAAGAAGAATTAGCAAACGAAGAAATAACAGCAGAAGTACAAAACGGAGCTGTAAAAGTAACACTTGACGGTAAAGCACAGTTTAAATCAATAAGACTTTCAAAAGAAGCCATTAATTCTGAAAATCCTGAATCTGTTGACGATGATACAGTTGAAATGCTTGAAGATTTAATAACAACAGCAATAAAACAAGCAACAGAACAAGCATCTTCTAAAATGGAAGCAAAAATGAAATCTATAACAGGCGGTATAAGTATTCCGGGATTGTTCTAATGATATACCCAAAATCAATAGCAACATTAATAGAATATTTTCAAAAATTACCATCAATAGGCCCAAAATCAGCCCAAAGGCTTGCATTTTATATGTTAAAAATGCCAATGGCTGAAGTTGAAAAATTTGCACAGGCAATGATTGATGCAAAAGAAAATACCAAAGCTTGTGAAATTTGTTTTAATCTTTCGTCAACAAGTCCTTGCGATATATGTTCAGCATCAAATCGAGAAAGAAGTACAATATGTGTTGTAGCAGAAACAAAGGATTTGATTGCAATAGAAAAAACAAATGAATACAAAGGCTTATATCACGTTTTGCAAGGCCTAATTTCTCCAATAGATGGAATTGGTGCAGAAGATATAAGAATAAAAGAACTTCTAAAAAGACTAACAAATGATGAGGTAAAAGAAGTAATTCTTGCTCTTTCACCATCAGTTGAAGGAGAAGCAACAAGTTTATATCTTTCTAAATTAGTAAAACCGTTTAATATAAAAATTTCTAGAATTGCATTCGGTCTTCCTGTTGGAACGGATTTGGAATTTGCGGATGAAGTTACACTCGCAAAGGCCATTGAGGGACGTAGAGAATTATAATTAAAACTTTTTCGAAACCCTGAAACCGATTGTGTAGCTCAGGGTTTCGGTTCAAATTTTTTATTAGTCTTCTTTAATTATACTAAATCCGACAATTTTATGAGTATTAACGTTTAACCATTGAAATCTAAAGCACATATAATCATCGCATTCACAAGTATCCTCATCACATGTACAATAATCATTCAATCTGCAAACAGTAACATCCGAAAGTGCAATAATTTCATCACCCTCACCCCTGCATTTCGGCGAACAGTGTTCAAATGTACCGTCTATTTTCAGATTAGAAGTTAATATCATTACTTGATTAGACTCATTAATTTCCGCAAGCTCTATCATTTTCTTTTTAATATCTTTCATAAAATAAAACCTCCTTTTAAAATCTAAAAGGAAGTATAAACAAATTACAGAATATTTATAATTACCGAACAGTTGAATATCCGATAATAATATCTGTTACTTGAAATACAAAATTAACTGTTGAACTCTTTAAGATTAGAAATTGTTTTAAATAAAAATTCAATTTCTTTATTACTTGCATTCTTAGTAAATTCTATTATTTTATCTCTTAAAATATTGGTATTATCAAAATGCTCAAAGTCAAAAATTTCTAAAAAACTACTGTCCAACTTTTCCAATAATTTTTCTAAATTTGCAAAATTCGGATAATTTCTTCCGCATTCAATATTACTAATACTTGCGGGTTCAACATCAATAATCTCCGCAAGCTGCTCTTGTGTAATATTTTTAGCTTTACGCAATTCTCTTAATCTTTGACCTAAAGCCTTTTTCTTATCCATAATTACATTTTAATTTATATTTTTGGACATTTACACTAATCTTTACTTTATTTAGCCGATTAAACAAAAGTATAATTTATAATATAATACAAAATATACAGTTATATTTAAAGTTTACAATTAATAGAGAGGCAAATGGAAAAAAAACAAAGCAAACTGATTAAAATTTTAAAGTTTCCGGGAGTTTGGATTATTAAAATTATAAAATTTATTTGGAAATTAATATTTAAATTTCTCTGCTTAATGTTAGTCTTTTTTATTTCAAGCAGAACATATAAATTTGATGATTTAGAAAATTTTGACGAAACATTCGACAAAAAATAGTAGAAAAGCGGGCGGGTATTGATAAATTATCAATACCCGCCCGCATATTTATTCTACAGAAATTATTTTATTTAATTGCCTGTTGAACTCTGTATAAAGCAGTTTCTTTTCCGATAACTTCAAGTGTACCAACCATATCAGCACCTCTTGTTCTTCCTGTTACCGCTGCTCTTATCGCCCACATTGTTACTTTAGGTTTTATTCCTTTTTCTTTATAAACGCCTCTGAATGTTTCTAATTTTTCATGTAAATTTTCTTCTGTCCATTCCCAATCTTTTGCTTGTTCAAGGAATGATTTTAATACATCTTGAGAAACTTCAGTATCAAGTACATCAGCTTGAACTTGAGGGTCTATTTCAACATCTTTTCCAAAGAAATATTTAACATCATTTGTTATATCCGATAACAATGTTAAAGGTTCACGAGTAATTTCAACCATTTTTGTATATTGTTCATCTGTCATAGAAGATAAATCATAATCTTTTAAGAATGGTTTTAATTTTTCTTTCAAATCTTCTATATCAAGCATTTTAATATATTGGCTGTTCATCCAATTTAATTTATCATATTCAAAAATTGAATTTGAAGATGAAACTTCACCAATTCTAAAATCTGCAGCAATTTCATCAACAGACTTAATTTCAACTCCATCAGACGGTGCCCAGCCTAATAATGCAACAAAGTTAATTAATGCATCTGTTAAGTAACCTTTTTCAACAAATTCGGAAACCGCAGTTGCACCATGTCTTTTTGAAAGTTTGCTTCTGTCAGGTGCTAAAATCATACCCAAGTGTCCGAATTTTGGAACTTCCGCACCTAATGCTTCATAAATTAAAATTTGTTTGAATGTATTTGAAATATGGTCTTCACCCCTTATGATATGAGAAATTTTCATTAACATATCATCAATTACAACTGCAAAGTTATATGTTGGAGAACCATTTGATTTCATTATTACAAAATCACCTATTAGGCTTGTATCTTGGTGTAAATCACCCTTTACCAAGTCGTCAAAGTGAACTATTGGAGATTCGTGAAATGCTTTTTGTGCTTTTTCGACAGAAAATCTTATTGCAGGTTTTCTGCCTTCTGCTCTCAATTTTGCTTTTTCTTCTTCTGTTAAATTTTCACATTTTTTAGAATAAACATAAGCTTTTTTATTTTTTGAGGCTTCTTCTTTTTCTGCTTCCAATTCTTCAGGTGTACAGAAACATTCATATGCAAAGCCCTTATCCAATAATTCCTGAACATATTTAGGATATATATCAAATCTTTCAGATTGAGTATATGGACCGTATTCGCCTCCCACATCAGGACCTTCATCCCAATTCAAACCTAAAGCTTTTAAACTATCAAAAATATTATCAATATATTCTTGACTTGTACGTTCTGCATCTGTGTCTTCAATTCTTAAAACAAATTTACCGCCATGCTTTTTTGCAAATAAGTAATTAAACAATGCTGTTCTTGCTGTACCAATGTGTAAATTTCCGCTTGGAGACGGTGCTATACGAACTCTTATATCTTCCATTTTTCCTTCTTTCTATCTTCTTGTTTTTATTTCTTCCAATATTTTATCTACAAATTCATCAACAGTCATTGTGCCTATTTGTCCGACACCTCTTTGTCTTACTGCCACAGAATTTGCTTCAATTTCCTTATCACCTACAATTGCAACATATGGAACTTTTTTGTCTTGTAAATTTTCTCTTATTCGGTAATTCATACTTTCAGAGCGGTCATCAAGATAAGTTCTTATATTGTTTTCTCTCAATTTTTTATAAACTTTTTCAGCAAAATCTATATGTTTTTCATTTGAAATAGGAACTACTGCAACTTGAGTTGGTGCTAACCATGTTGGGAACGCACCTGCATAATGTTCTATTAAGATACCGTGAAATCTTTCCATTGAACCAAAAATTACTCTGTGCAACATAACAGGAGTTTTCAATTGACCATCTTTGTCCTGATATTTTATATCAAATCTTTCAGGCAAATTAAAGTCTAATTGAATAGTAGCACATTGCCATGTTCTACCTATTGCATCTTTAACTTTAAAGTCTATTTTAGGCCCGTAAAATGCACCATCACCTTCATTGATGTCATATTTCATTCCACGTTTATCCATTGCTTCTTTTAAGCCTTTTTCTGCTAAATCCCAATTTTCTAATTTTCCGACATAGCTTTCCGGTCTTGTTGATAATTCAACTTCAAAATCCATGTTAAATATTTTCATTGTATCAGCTACAAAATCAATGATATTATTGATTTCTTCAACTAATTGTTCAGGTGTACAGAAAATGTGAGCATCATCTTGTGTAAATCCTTGAACACGAGTTAAACCTGATAATGCACCTGATTTTTCTCTTCTGTATACTGTTCCCAATTCCGCCATTCTTAAAGGTAAATCTCTATATGAATGTCTTTGTGATTGATAAATCAATATATGGAACGGACAATTCATAGGTTTTACAATGTATTGTTCATCATCTTCATTATCTTTTTGGATAAAAAACATATTTTCTTTGTAGTGATCAATATGTCCTGAAATCTCCCAAAGTTTAGATTTTGCAAGTTGAGGAGTTTGAACGATAACATAACCTCTTTTTCTGTGTTCTGTTCTCCAGTAATTTTCAATTTCTTCTCTTACAGTATAAAGATTTGGATGCCACAAAACTAATCCTCCGCCAATTTCTTCTCTTACAGAGAATAAATCAAGCTGAGTACCCAATTTTCTATGATCTCTTTTTTCAGCTTCTTCAATCATTGTCAAATAGTTTTGTAAATCTTCTTTATTCCAAAAAGCAGTTGCATAAATTCTTTGAAGCATTTTGTTTTTTTCGTTACCTCTCCAATACGCACCTGCAACCTTTAATAGTTTAATAGCATTTGCTTTTATAAAAGAAGTATTAGGAACATGAGGCCCTGCACAAAGGTCATTAAATAAAACATTTCCATCTTTATCTTTTGTTAAATACAAAGTCGGATTATCATTTTTATGTTCTTCTAAAAGTTCTGCTTTATATATTTCACCTTCTGCTTTAAATTCGGAAATCTTTGCATCAACATCTTCTATATAATATTTTTCGAAAGTAAGATTTTGTTTCAAAATTTCTTTCATTTTATCTTCAATTTTTGCCAAATCTTCTTTTGTAAAAGAATATCCGTCCGTTAAATCAAAATCATAATAAAATCCGTTATCAACAGCAGGCCCTATCGCTAATTTTGCTTGCGGAAACAAACTTTGAACAGCCTGTGCCATAATATGCGAGCAAGAATGTCGTAAAATATGTAAATTTTCTGCGTTCTTTTCCATAAAAATTCCTTTATAATTTGTATTAATCCATACTTAATTTATACCACTTAAAAATATAATTACAAATTAATACTTAAAAGAGTTGATAAATAAAAAAATAATTATGATATTATTTATAGTAAATAATTGTAATACGTATTACAAACTTGTATAATTAATAAAAACTCATAAAATTTTAATTGGAATTGAGGCTGAAATGAATCCTTTATTAATGTTAAAAACGCAGAGAGTTATATATCTTGCCTTATTAGAAGACGGAAACATTTTAGAAGCAATAAAAACTTTTGAGAAATATCAAAATCATCTAAAAACATATGCTGATGCCGATAAAGCAACACAAGATATCATTTTAAAAGAAATTAATTCTTCAAGAAATAATTTTATTGAAAAATTGAATAACATAGCCAAATTTTACATTAAAAATGAAGATTATAATAAAGCAGCAGTGTGTTTATCAGAAGTTATACATTATTGGCCACAAAATATATATTGTTTGATAAACTACATAATTTGTCTTTATAAACTGGAACAATACGATATTGAAGAAGAATTTTTAACATACTTAAAAACACTCATAAACAAATTTGATAATATTTTAATTTTAAAAGATTTAAGCAAATTATATGCACGAATAGATAAATTTGACTTAGCAGTTTCATACATGAAAGAATATATAAGTAATTCAGATAAAAACAATATCATTTCTGAAGATTACGAAATTTTAGGTTCTTATTATAATGAACTCTATACTCGCGACCATAATGAAATACAATATGCCATAGATTCGGTTGAATATCTCCTAAAGGCTGATGAATTAAACCCATCTTCCGCTTCAACAGCAAAAAAAATTGCAATGGCATCAGTATTAGTAAACAATTTTAATTTAGGAAAATTTTATTGGGATAAATTTTTAAAAATCACTTCACCAACAAATGATGATTTATTTGAATATTCAACATTTTGTCTAAAAAATAAAAATTTTAAAGATTTTTACAAGTTTTTTGATAGCAGATTTACAAAAGAAACAAATCCACTAAAATTACTGTTTCCAGAAATAAACAAGCCTCAATGGAAAGGTGAAAATATAACGGATAAAACTCTTCTTATACTCTTTGAACAAGGATTTGGAGATACGTTCTTAATGTTTGGATATGCCAAAATGTTAACAAAACTAACAAAAAAAGTTATTTTTATAGTGCAAGATGAAATATATCCATTATTAAAAAATAATGATTTTGGTATTGAAATTCTAAAATATTCTTTAACTGATATTAATAATATAAATTTTGATTATTATATACCTTCAATGTCAATTTTATCTGCTCTTAACTTAGATATTAACGATATATCAGCAGAGGAAAATTATATAAAAGCAGATAAAGAATTAACAGCAAAATATAAAGAAAAATACTTTAATAACAACAAATTAAAAATAGGTATAGCCTATGAAGGAAAGAAAAACGGAAATAGAGCAAGAAATATTCCAATACAAGAATTTTTACCGTTAGACTATCTAAATAATGTTGAAATATATTCTCTTATGATTGATAAACCAAACAAAGAATATGATATATTCAAAAACAATAAAATTAACATTTTAACAAAAGAAATGAATAGTTTTAACGAAACAGCAGCCTTGATAGAAAATTGTGATTTAATTATCACCAGCGATAATTGTATTCTAAACCTTGCAGGAGCAATGGGCAAAAAAACTTTTGGTATTTTTAATTGGTATTATGAATTCAGATGGTTTGATTTAACTGGAGAAGATGTCGTTTGGTATAAATCTGTTAAACCTTTTGTAAATACGTCTATGAACGATTGGCAAAGTTCTATGACAAAAGTAGTAAGTGAAATCAAAAAATTACAAAATAATAACACATAGTATTTTAACTGAATATTTGTAAAATTAAACCTGAAACAACAGCAATAAAAAGCAATATACTCACAATTTTAAATGAATCTTTTACATTACTGTTGTTTTTAAATAATATCAACAAACCTAATCCTGCATTTGTAGAAAGCCCTGCGATAAGAGAACCAAACCCTATAATTTCTTTTAAATAAAGCATTACAATCAAAACAGAAGCTGCACAGTTAGGAATTAAACCAATTAATGAAGAAATAATTATTTGTAAAAATATATTTGTATTAAATAATACAGTCATTACATTCTCTGCGAAGTTAAATGCAATAGAGAGTAAACAATTAAATAAAAGAATAAATAGAAATATATTTAAGGTATGTCTTAAGGGATGTATAAGTAATTTTGACACTTTTGAATGTATTTCATGATGGCAACATCCGTGTTCTTCTACTTCAATAGTTTCACTACATGTTTCTAATTTAGGCTTAAATATAAAATCTATGACATAACCTGAAATAACACCTATAATTATTTTTGTAAAAATTAACGGTAAAATAGATGAAAACCTATCCGGATTTGCAAGTAATATAGGTACAGCCTCATCACTTGTAGAAATATAAACAGCAATTAAAGTTCCAAGAGAAACAAATCTCTTGAGATACAAAACAGTAATTATAATGGAAAACCCACACTGAGGTAATGATGCCAGACAACTACCGATAAAAGGTCCCCATATTCTTGAACTTAATGATAAGCTTTCAATTTTTTCAGAAAAGTAATTTTCCGAAATTTCAATAAATACAAATATAATAAATAAAAATGGAATTAAATTAATACTTTCAGCAATTGGTTCATGCAAAAATTCAGGAATATTAAAAATCTGCACAAACTTCATTATAAAATCTATAACCATTTCATTAAAATTACTAATCAGTTCTAAAAATTTTATAAACATAACAGGTTGATTATAACATAAGAATAAAAAATTTTTTAAACCTCATTGTCAGGAATTATTTACTCAAATTCATCAATATTTATTTTTCACTTAAAATTTAAAATAAATTTATCACAATGTATCTACAATTTTTCATTAACAATAAATCCTGAAGTTAAATCAACTTTAATATCTTTTAAAAGTTTTAAATTAGAAGTTTCACTTTTTGTGGTTCTTATACGTTTAAACTTAAAAATTTTATTTCCAAGACCAATTTTATCATTAACAATAAGAACAGCAGGGAAATCGACAGTTTGTCTAAAAGGTGTTGATATTTTAACTGATTCTACTTTTAATTTTCCATTTCTAAATAAGAATTTTCTTTTTTGAACATCTGTAACTCTAAGTTCAAGCTCAGAGCCTGCTTTAATAAGCAAATATTTATCTTTTGTTACTAAATTCCAAGGTATTACCGCATTTTGAATATCATTTATTTGTGATTTTTGAGAATCTGCTTTTGTTGTCATTTGAATAGGGATTTCGGTTTTAACGGGTATGATTGCATAATCACCATCAACATAAGCTGATTTAACTCTTGATCCTATACCTTTTTTCTTTATTCCGTAATGTTCTATTTTTTGAGTGTACATATTATAATCTTTAGTTGAAATATGATATAAAAGTACAGCCAAATCAGCTCTTGTAAGAGGTTTTACCGCATCAATTTTAACTTCTTTTCCTGTTATTGGTAGAAGACCTAATACATCAGCCTTTGCAAAAGCCAATAAATCTGCAGGTTTTAAAGTACCTCTATCCTTATATTTACCTAAAATGTTTTTTGCCTGTTCAAGATTAATATTATCCTCTTTTTTTACATATTTTGAAATTGGTAAAATAGCATATTTTCTAATTATTGTACCATTCGGATATATATAATTTGAATTTTCTGTAACCGGTAAAAAATCATAATATAAAGCTATTTGCATATAATCATAATTAGGATTTTCAGGAGTTAAATCATAAAAATCAACACCTGAAATAACCGATTTACTGTCTAAACCTAAAGCTTTTATCACAACTCTTGCATAATCACTTCTTTTAACAGGTCTATCCGGATAAAATTTACCATCGGGACAACCTATCATTATACCTTCCTTATTTAACTTAAACAATGCGGGGTAATAAGATGCTTTTTCACTAACATCTTTATAAATACTATATCCAAATGCAGAATTTGTAATAAATAATAAACAAAATATTGTTAAAAATTTTCTAATCATTAATAGTTCCTTATTTTAAATAATCTTTAAACTTTTTTTCCTCAACTTTGTATCCACATCCGTCATGAAGTTTCATTGGTCTGTAAATTCTTTTTACAGGATATTTTTTACACATAGCTAACCGCTTGTCATAAACCGAACATAATCCTTCTTCCGTTACATATTTACAGGCAAAAATAAGATTTCCTTCTTCATCTTTTCCCTTAATATAAAATCTTTTGTAAGCAGGAAAAATAAATTGCATAATTTTAAATTCTTTTTCTGTATAAGTATCAAAACTATACATATAATTACAACACTTACCACATTTTTTACACTCACCTGTTATTTTGTAACTTATATTTTCAGTTACAAAATAAGATTTTAATTCATTTATAATTGTTTCTAAAAAATCTAACATGGTTTTTTTTATATTTGTGTTTTAATAATATTATAATGATATATTATATTTCGTAATGGAGCAAGTTATAAAGAAATATGAGCGACAGATATCAATTTGAAGTTCCGGAAAGAATAAGAAAAGTAAAGCCAAAGCGTAATTATACAGTATTCGGATATTTTTTAGTATTCTGTACAGCAGTTGCATTGGCTGCCTTTTCAGCATTTAAGTTATATTTAATTTCACTACCGCCAATACATAATTTAGAAGATTTTAAACCAAATATCATAACCAAAATTTATTCTTCAGATGGCGAAATTATTAAAACTTTTACAGCATATACATTTAAAAAAGTTGAATTGGAAGAAATTCCTGACACATTAATTCAAGCAATAATTGCAACAGAAGATAAAAATTTTTATCACCATGCCGGATATGATTTAATGGGACTTGCACGTTCAATAGTGGCAAACATTATGGCAGGAAGAGTTGTTCAAGGAGCAAGTACCATCACTCAGCAGCTTTCTCGTATATTGTTTTTAAATAATGAAAAAACATTTAACAGAAAAATTAAAGAATTTGTAATTGCAGCTCGCATAGAAAAATCTATATCAAAAGACCAAATATTAGAAATGTATTTAAACAACGTATATTTGGGTTCAGGTGCGTATGGAGTAGAAGGTGCAGCACAAATATATTTTAATAAATCTGTAAAACAACTTACATTACCTGAAATTGCACTAATTGCAGGACTACCTCAAGCACCTAGCGTATATTCTCCATTTAATAATCTTAAAAAAGCTGAAAAACGCAGAAATCAAGTTTTAAAGAGAATGTACAAAATGCGTTTCATAACAAAAGATGAATATTTAAATGCAAAAAAAGAAAATATAAAATTGAATCATACACCAAATGTTTATACATATAATAAAGCACCATATTTTTGCGACTATGTAATGAGAGAACTTGATAAACTTGGTTTTGATGAAGAAGATATATCTCAAGGCGGATATAAAATCACAACAACACTTGATTATAATACCCAGCTTGCAACAAATGATGCAATAGTAAATGATATGAACGCTTGGGGATTAAAAGGAGATAAACAACAAGCAGCAGTATTTGCATACAACCATGTAAACGGAAAAATTGTTGCCTATGCAGGAGGAAAGGATTATTCAAAATCACAATATGATAGAATAACACAAGCAATAAGACCACCGGGTTCAGCATTTAAACCGTTTGTATACGCAGCGGCACTTGAAAAAGGAATAACACCAAATGATATGGTAGAAGATATGCCTGTAAAAATAGGTAATTGGGCACCAAGAAACTATGGCAATAAATACAGAGGGAATATACCTGTTTATACAGCATTAATGGTATCTTCAAATGTATGTGCTGCAAGAATGATAGAATATACAGGAATAAGACCTGTTATTCAAATGGCAAGAATGTTAGGATTAACAACGCCTATTGAATATGACTATACAATAGCTCTTGGTTCAAATGGCGTAAAATTATTTGAATTCACAAGAGCCTATGGAGCATTTGCTAATGGAGGATTTAAAGTAGAACCTTACGCAGTAGAAAAAATAGAAGATTCTAAAGGTAAAGTAGTATATGAAGCTCCAAGTGTAAAACCCGTTAAAGTTATGAACTTGAGTACAGCAAGTCAAATGACAGCTATACTTAAAACAGTTATAACAAACGGAACAGGAATGGCAGCAAATATAGGAAAACCTGCAGCAGGTAAAACAGGTACTACAGATGACTCTAAAGACGGTTATTTTATGGGATACACACCAAACATAGTAGCAGGTGTATGGGTAGGAAACGATGATAATACAAAAGTAGGAAACCTCACAGGTGGAACAGTTCCTGCAACAATATGGAAAGATGTAATGAAGGTTGCAACACAACCTTATGGTAATGTAGATTTTCAGTATGCATCATATGATTTAACACCATTTAAAGCAGGTAAAGCTGTAAAAATAATATCACCTGATGCTGTTCAAAAAGCATTTGATAAAAAAGAAAAAGAACTGAAGAAAAAGAATGATGTAACTTCATCAGAAAACAATTACACTGATGAAACTCCTGTTGAAACATCAATACCAAAAATACTTCCGATAAAGAAAAAAGATGTGAAAAAACCTGAAACAGCACCAACTCCTCAACCGGAAAGTTCAACATCATCAACACAAATAATAGAAGAAGCCAATAAACTTGCACCAATACCTATGGCTTCTCCATTTTAGATAAAATTAATAAATAAAATATAAGAAATAAAATAAGGAAAAGAAAATGGCAGAAACACAAGAAAAACAAAAACATGAACCAATTTCAGCAAAAGATACAATAAGACAATTAAGATTACAAAAGTTAGCTGAATTGGCAGAAAAAGGAATTAATCCATATCCATATACATTTGCAAAAGATGCTAAAGCTTCTGACTTGCAAGAAAAATATAAAGACCTTCCTGCCGATACTGAAACAGAAGATACTTATTCTGTAGCAGGTCGCGTAATGGCAATAAGAAATACAGGAATGTTTATTGATTTAATGGACGATTCAGGTAAAATTCAAATTTTTTCCCATAAACAAAATCTACCGGAAGATCAAATGAAATTATTAAAAATGATAGATATCGGTGATATAGTAGGATTTACAGGAAAAATAAGAAGAACACCAAGAGGCGAATTATCTATAAAATCATATAATATAAAACTTCTTGCAAAAGCATTGTTACCATTACCGGAAAAATTTCATGGATTAACCGATGTAGAGACAAGATATCGACAAAGATATGTTGATATGATTGTGAATGATGAAGTTAGAGATACATTTAGAAAGAGAAGTTTAATAATTCAAAAAATAAGACAATTTTTAAATGAACAAAATTTTCTTGAAGTAGAAACACCAATGCTTCATTCTCAAGCATCAGGTGCAAACGCAAGACCATTTTTAACACATCATAATGCACTTGATATGGATATGACTTTAAGAATTGCTCCTGAATTATACTTAAAACGTCTAATGGTAGGAGGATTAAGCGAAAAAATTTTTGAAATAAACAGATGTTTTAGAAATGAAGGTATTGATATTCGTCATAATCCTGAATTTACAATGATTGAATTATATCAAGCATATGTAGATTATAATGAGATGATGGTTCTTTTAGAAAACATGGTAAGCTATATTGCAAAAGAAGTACTTGGAACAACAAAAATAACTTACGGTGAGCACGAAATTGATTTAACACCGCCATGGGACAGAAAGACAATGTTAGGTGCAATAAAAGAATATACAGGAGTTGATTTCAGTGATTGCTTTACGGTTGAAGATGCAAAAGAAAGAGCAAAATCAATAGGAATACATGCTGAAGAAGCTGACAACTGGGGAAAAGTTATTGATGCAGTATTTGAAGAAAAAGTTGAACCAAATTTAATTCAACCTGTTCATATAATTGATTATCCGAGAGATATATCACCACTTGCAAAAGTACACAGAGATAACGACAGATTAACTGAACGTTTTGAAACTCGTATTAATGGATGGGAAATTGCAAATGCATTTTCAGAATTAACAGATCCGATAGATCAAAGATACCGATTTGAAGCACAAGCTCTGGCAAAAGCAAATGGTGATGAAGAAGCATGTGATATAGATGAAGATTATATTACTGCGTTAGAATACGGACTTCCTCCATGCGGAGGTCTTGGCATGGGCATTGACCGATTGGTTATGCTTTTGACAAATTCACCTTCTATTCGTGATGTTATAGCATTCCCGACAATGAGAAAAAATTAATCCGGTATTAATTAAAAATATTTAAATAAAAAACCTGTTTAGTATTTGTTACTTAAATAGGTTTTTTATTTATTGGTAAAATTACATTATTTATATCATTAAAAATAGAATATAAAATTATATAATGCTAATATGAGTATTCAAGATTTAGCCGAATATTTAGATTTTCTTGATGTTGAAAGAGGTCTTTCACAAAACACAATAGATGCTTACAGAAGAGATTTAGAAGCTTTTATAGAGTTTTGTGAGGATAAATTTTCTACAGATGTAAAAAATATTTCGAGACTCATAGTTAACACATATTTAAGATATTTATATGAAAAACATTATAATCCTACAAGTATCTCAAGAAAAATAGCTTCATTAAGAGGTTTTTATAAATGGATGAGTGCAAATGAACTTATAACATCTAATCCCATAGACACAATTGAGATGCCAAAACTTCCGCAAAGATTACCTAAAATATTAACCGTAAGTGATGTAAAACAAATGCTTTCAGAAAATTTAAATCCGCTTGAAAAAGTAGAATTAGAACTTCTATATGGCTCAGGTCTACGTGTAAGTGAGCTTGTAGATTTAAAAACAAACAGTTTTGACCTATCTCAAAAATACCTCATAGCTCGTGGTAAAGGTTCAAAAGAAAGAATAGTTCCATTTAATAAAATTTCTGCAAAAGCCATTGAAGACTATTTAAAAATAAGGGATTTTATAATGAAAAAGTTTCATCTTGATACAAAGACTTTTTTAATAAACAACCAAGGCAGATTTGTAACAAGACAAGATATCTATAAATTTATACACAAATTAGGAGAAAAATTTCACAAAAATATTTCTCCTCATACTATGAGACACAGCTTTGCAACACATTTACTGGAAAATGGTGCCGACTTAAGAGTTGTACAAGAATTATTAGGACATAGCGATGTATCAACAACACAATTATATACGCACATCAGTAAAAAACGTTTAAAAGAAGTTTATTTTTCAATAAATGGAAATTAATCATGAATATAACAGCAGGAAAATTTAAAGGAAGAAAATTAATAACTCCGGATACAAAACTGGTAAGACCAACCCTTTCTAAAGTAAGAATGGCAGTATTTAACGTACTTCAAGCATACATTGAATTTGAAAATTCAAATTTTTTAGACATGTACGGAGGTTCAGGGATTATGGGCTTAGAAGCAATATCCAGAGGCTTTAAATCAGTTACGGTTATAGAAAAAGATAAAAAAATTTTTCAAATAATAAAAAAGAATTATGAATTATTAAATCAAAATGCGAAATTTCACAATCTTGATACCCTAAAATTTAAAACTAAAGAAACATTTGATGTAATTTACATTGACCCGCCATATCACGCAGGGATTTATGAGCAAACATTAAACATAATTCCCGAATTCAAAATATGTGTAATAGAACATTCTGAAGAAACAGAAATAAACAAATATAATATTTTAAAACAAAAAAAATACGGAGATAAAGTCCTTACATTTTTAACAAAATAATAAAAGTAATTTAAGCTAAGGCGGGGCGGTTTAAAAACCGCCCCGCCTTTCACATTAATACTTTTTTTACATAAAATAAAAAGGCTTTTGAAGAACAAAAGCCTAAAGAACTACTCATAAAAATCCGATTATAAAGCTTCAAGCATAACACATCGAATTTTTATATTAAATTTTTATAGTTTTAAATAATTATTTTACTAATTCTTTGAATTTTTTACCTGCTGAGAAAGCTGGTACAGTTTTAGCAGCAATTTTCAATTCTTTACCTGTTTGAGGGTTTCTACCCATTCTAGCTGCTCTTTTACGAGGTTCAAAAGTACCAAAACCAACTAAAGTAACTTTTTTTCCTTTAGCAACTGTTTTTTCAACAGTTTCTAATGTAGCTGCTAATACGTCAGCAACAGTTTTTTGTGATAATTTAGATTTTTTTGCAACTTCTTTTACTAATTCTTCTTTGTTCATTTTTTCCTCCTTATTTATTGAACAACTGACATCCCAAACATAATGAACTTAGTACTCCTAAAAAAAATCATAAGCTATAAGCGTTATATAATCTGGATTTGTGTCATGTATGTACTTATTATACCTATTCCTTGTTGTTTTGCAAGTATTTTTTAAAAAAAACATGAAAATATTACAAAATATTAATAATACTACCGGATTAGAAAATATTATTATAAATAGAACTTAAGAACTAATAAATAATAAAGGTTCAAATATTATTTATAATAATCTTGTTTAATTTTAGCAAATTGAATATTTTTATAAAAATGTCTTAAAATTTTAGGATAAGTATATCCTTGTTTAGCAAGGTTGTTTGCACCATGTTGAGACATGCCGATGCCATGACCATTTTTTTTCACATTAGAATCATAAGAGGGTACAGATTTTATATAAGGTAAATCTCTTGTCCAAACATCTCCGGCATTTTTTGTCTGTCCTCCGGCGGAAGCAGAATAGTATGCAGGGATAATTTTTAAATCATAAATAATTACAATGCTTTCTGTAGCTTTAACAGCACGATTAGTAGTTAATTTTTCAGCAGAAGCTCCCCCATAAGCCTGATCTTCCGGTGTATCTTTAAGATCATATCCTTGAGATGCCCTTTTACCCAAATTTGCGAGAGCATAACTTCTTGCAGCAACAGCTTGAGCTTTAAGAGCTTCTGAATTCCAAGTTGAAGGCATTTCCGAAGGGACTACACCTTTTATATAATCTTCTATATTTAGTTTATTAATAACATTTAATTTGCCATTAATATTAATTATTCTAAGCTCTCCTCTGTACCATCTGTTTTTAGCTCGCACAAATCCTATTGAAGAAACAGGAATTATAGCTATTTGATTTGTTTTTAGGTTATAATAGTCGTTTTTATATTTTAAAGCAATTAAATTCTTATAGGCTTTAAATTCATAATTTTGCATTCCATCAAGAGTATACAGTAACTTATTATTATTTACGTTAATAATAGACGCTTCAACCGAAGAACCAACTTTAGCAGACACAATACCTGTTTGCAGCCCGATTTTTATAGCTAAAGCAGGGCTTTGGAATATAATTATAAAAAATAAACAAATAACTATTTTTTTCATTAATATATATTATAGTTCAATTAAAAATTTAGTGAATAAAGACAAAATATGTTAAAATAAATAAAATTGCAAAATATATAAAAATACATTATTATTAAACAAATTTAACGGAAAGCAAATGACAATGGAATTAATAACCCAAACAAAAACATTACATATTAATGAAACTCTCAAACTTGATTGTGGAAAAGTTTTAAAAGGATACGATATTGCTTACGAAACTTATGGTGAATTAAATGAAAGTAAGGATAATTGTATTTTATTACTGCATGCCTTAACAGGAAATGCTCATGCTGCAGGATACCACGAAGGGGACAAAAAAGCGGGCTGGTGGAATGAAATGGTAGGAAGCGGTAAAGCTTTTGACACAGATAAGTATTTTGTAATTTGTTCAAATATTCTTGGAGGATGCAGCGGTACAACAGGGCCAAATTCAATAAATCCCGATACAAATGAACCTTATGGATTAACTTTTCCGGTTATCACAATAGAAGATTCTGTTAGAGTTCAAAAACAACTAATAGATTATTTTGGAATAAAAACACTTATTGTTGCAGGAGGTTCAATGGGCGGAATGCAAGCAATAGAATGGTCAATAAGTTATCCTGATTATGTAAAATCGACCATTATAATAGCTTCAACTTCAAAACTTTCTGCACAAGCAATTGCGTTTAATGCTGTTGGTAGAAATGCTATTCTATCAGATGAAAATTTTAATAACGGAAATTATTATAATAGTAGCAAATTACCTGAAAAAGGGCTTTCTATAGCACGAATGATAGGGCATATAACATATTTATCAGAAGATTCAATGCACAACAAATTTGCAAGAAACTTACAAGATAAAGATAATTTTGATTTTGATTTTAACGTGGAGTTTCAAGTAGAAAGTTATTTACAGCATCAAGGACAAATTTTTGTAGACAGATTTGACGCAAACAGCTATTTATACATAACAAAAGCATGCGATTACTATGATGCCTCATTAAAATACGGCAGTTTGGAAAAAGCTTTTGAACGCACAAATTCAAAATTTTTAATTATATCTTTTTCATCAGACTGGTTATTTCCATCAAGTCAGGCAAAAGAAATAGTAAATGCACTTATAAAGAACGGAAAAGAAGTATCTTATTTAGAAATTCAATCCTCAGCAGGGCATGATGCATTTTTATTGGAATTTGAAAAACAAACAAAAGTAATAAAAAGTTTCTTATAACTAAACATTAATAATTTACGAATATTTGCAAATAATCATGTAACAAAAACTTAACATTTAATCTAAAAACATGTTATAATCACATTTCAATGTGGTATAGAGATGATATAAGCTAAAATAGATTGTCTCAATGGCATTGTATCAGTAAAAATACAAAATACCAAACGGATAAGGTATTAGTTCATTGAAAATGGAGTTTACGTTTTAGAGCAAAAACCTCAATCAAACAGAGGATAACAAAGTAGTAATGTTATATTAAAATAATAGTAAATTGTTACAAGGATGTAAGAAATTGAAAGGAGATCAATTCTATGGCTATTACGATTAACACAAACATGTCTTCGCTTGTTGCACAAAAATCATTAAATTCGGCAACGAATACAATGGATACAGCAATGCAAAGATTATCAACAGGTTTAAGAATCAATTCATCAAAAGATGATGCAGCAGGTAGTGCGGTAGCAACAAAATTAGATTATAAAATCAGCTCATTAGCTGTAGCAGAAGATAACGCTCAAATGGGGGCTTCTTTATTAGAAACTGCTGAAGGTACTTTAGATGTTGTTCAATCTAACTTAGAACGTATCAGAGATTTGACTGAACAAGCTGCTAACGGTACTTACGGTTCTGATGCTATGACTGCCATCAAAGCTGAAATTTCAGGTCGTTTAGATGAAATTACTCGTATTGCTAATACTACTGATTTCAACGGTAAAAAATTATTAGATGGTTCTATGAATTCAGGTATCAACTTACAAGTTGGTATTGATGCTGATGCAAATTCTATCATCAAATTAGACGGTTCTTTATTTGACTCAGTAAACGCAAGTAATTTACTTGGAAAATTTGTAATTCAAGGTAACGGAGATAATACAACATCAAAAGAAGCTACAGCAAACGTAGTTACATTTGCAAACGATACTAAAACTATTGCAAAAATTGGTGATAAATATTATGAAGCTACTGCAGCTACAGGTGATGTAGACTATGCAGATTACACATTAGGAGAAGAATTAAAAGGTAATGATTTAACAACAGCAATAAGCAAATACAAAGAGGCAGCTGAAGCAGGCACATTAACAAATTCAAATAAAAAATTCGCATTTGGTACAGATGCTACAAAAAATGCAAATGATCAACTTGATAAAGTTTTCACAAATGATACAACAGCACAAGCATTCTTGAAAAATATCGATAAAGCTTTGGCAAACGTAACAGACAGAAAAACTCAAATCGGTGCTGCTCAACAAAGAGTTAACTCTGCATTAGAAGTAACAAAAGTTATGTCTACTAACTTAACTTCTGCTAAATCTTTGATTGAAGATGCTGATATCGCTGAAGAATCTTCTAACTACATAAGAAACCAAATTCTTCAACAAACTGCATCTAGCTTACTTGCTACTGCTAACCAAAACCCTAGCATCGCTTTAAGCTTAATCTAGTAAATTTATCTGTGTGGTAAGGCAAACGATTTGCCTTACTGCACATAAAATACATAACCCCATATCAATCCATTTTATTTAAACTTTAAAAGTTATACCAATCGATTTATTACACGGCAACAAAAAAGGCAAAAAGAGAGAATTAGAATTTTACGATTGGTTAAAGTTGAGAAAAATAACAAACCCCATATTATTCTGAAATCATTTCAGAATCAATAAAAGATGCGAACGATTTCAGCATAATAAATAATAGCAATTAACGGATTAAAAATTAAAGGATTAATTATTTTGAAAGGAGATCAATTCTATGGCTATTACAATTAACACGAATATGTCCTCTTTAATTTCGCAAAAATCTTTGAATGCTGCAACTAACAAAATGAGTACAGCAATGCAAAGATTATCAACAGGGTTGAGAATCAATTCATCTAAAGATGATGCAGCTGGTAGTGCTGTTACTACAAGATTAGATTACAAAATCAGTTCTTTAGCTGTAGCTGAAGATAACGCTCAAATGGGTTCTTCTCTATTAGAAACTGCTGAAGGTACTTTAGATGTTGTTCAATCTAACTTAGCTCGTATCAGAGACTTAACTGAACAAGCTGCTAACGGTACTTACGGTTCTGATGCTATGACTGCTATCAAAGCTGAAATTTCAGGTCGTTTAGATGAAATTACTCGTATTTCTAATACTACTGATTTCAACGGTAAAAAACTATTAGACGGTTCTATGGATTCAGGTATTAACTTACAAGTTGGTATTGATGCTGATGCTAACTCTGTTATCAAATTAGACGGCTCATTATTCAAAGATGCTGATGCTACAGCTTTATTAGGCAATTATGAGTTAAAACTAGAAGACGGTGAAGCTTATACAAGTACAAATAATGATTTTGCTGACAAAATAAAAATTGGAAATAATTTCTTTGATTTAGATGGTAAAAAATTAACATTGTCAGCAAATCAAGATACATTAGCAACAAAATGGGCTGCATTAACAGGTAGTGAAGCTCCAACAGCAGTAGACGGAGATACATACACAATAAAAGCTAATGATTCTGATGCTGTTAAAAACTTAGATGTTATTTTCACTAACGATGTTACAGCACAAGCATTTTTGAATAATATCGATAAAGCTTTGGCAAACGTAACAGACAGAAAAACTCAAATCGGTGCTGCTCAACAAAGAGTTAACTCTGCTATGGAAGTTACTAAAGTTATGTCTAATAACTTAACTTCTGCTAAATCTTTGATTGAAGATGCCGATATCGCTGAAGAATCTTCTAATTACATTAAAAACCAAATTCTTCAACAAACTGCATCTAGCTTACTTGCTACTGCTAACCAAAACCCTAGCATCGCTTTAAGCTTAATCTAATAAATTTATCTGTGCGGTAAGGCAAACGATTTGCCTTACTGCACATAAAATACATAACCACATATCAATCCATTTTATTCAAACTTTAAATGCTATACCAAGATTTATTCACGGCAACAAAAAAAGCAAAAAGAAAAATTTAAATTCTAATCTTTGGTTAAAGTTTAAAAAATAGCAAAATAATAGCAATTAACGGATTAAAAATTAACGGATTAATTATTTGAAAGGAGATCAATTCTATGGCTATTACAATTAACACGAATATGTCCTCTTTAGTTGCACAAAAATCTTTAAACGCTGCAACTAACCAAATGAGTACAGCAATGCAAAGATTATCAACAGGGTTGAGAATCAATTCATCTAAAGATGATGCAGCTGGTAGTGCTGTTACTACAAGATTAGATTACAAAATCAGTTCTTTAGCTGTAGCTGAAGA
>Ga0256405_10002852_pt1 | contig 37600 bp, 25 predicted proteins | sample RumenRJG_02DNA_FD_189096 | JGI IMG/M metagenome (GOLD analysis project Ga0256405, IMG submission 189096) | Bovine rumen microbial communities from Lethbridge, Alberta, Canada - RJG_02 | ecosystem: Host-associated > Mammals > Digestive system > Stomach > Rumen | place: Canada: Alberta...
CAGTTCTAATATAGTGAACCGTCCATAATTATGTTAGGAACCGCCGTATGCGGATCCGCACGTACGGTGGTGTGAGAGGGCTGAGCTATAACTCGCCCTACTCGATCAATAATGACATAATCATATTGTTTAATATATCAATGGTGACAGCCGTGATGCTAAAACAACACGTCCGTGTAGTGTGGGAGGGAGAATATTCTATCTGCCCAGTCCTGCTCATGTGAATAGTATAATGGAGGTAAATCCAATTAGTTGGTTTTAAAAATCAGCTTTCTTTTGAAAAGTTCTAGATTAAGTCTCTTAACTCCTCTTTTTTACATTCAAAACACGTGCTTAAGGCATGTTTTGTACCTTTTGCTTAAAGGTTACGGCCTCTTACAGTATATACAGTCAGGACCTTTAAAGACCATCACATAGGCTTTGACGTTTTTGTCTTTAAAGTTCAGGGCAGATTGGTATTCTAAAACCTCACAGGAGGCCTTTTCTAGGAGTTGTTTTAAAGTGCTCTCACTATGCTTGTCGGCGCCTTCTGTTTTAGTCATATACTTTAACTCAATAAGGTAGATGCACTCGTTAATTTTGCCTTTGTTTACGGTAATGACCAAATCTGCGTATTTCTCGCCCTGCCCTTTAATCTTTAAGGATTTTTGCATGCTGACGGTAAAATTACGTACCCTTATTGTCTCAAGTTTGGCAAACAACAACAGATTTAGCGCCATTTCACTCATGTGCAGCAGTACCTGATTGGTCATAATGCCACTTAAATATTCAGTACAGGTGAGCGCAAATGAGGAGAGGTCATCTTCTGCTTTTAAGAACGGTTCTATATTGATTGCAGAATCTGCAAAAAAGGGCGATGTTTTCAGCCTTAGATTGATGATGCATTTGCCAAAGAGTTTTGACATGTAGTGATTGGGAATTTTAAGCATCAGACCATCTGTTGAGGAGCCTTCCTTATCAAGAGTCAGGTAGCCAAGATAAAAAAGAATGGACAAAACCTCATTCCTCTCGTATTCACTGGCCCTGTTAAGATTGATGTTCTCAGATAGTCTCTCTACATAGAACGTATCCTCACCAAGATAGGTATCAATTATTTCATCCACAATATCCTGAAAGGTCAGGGAAAAAATCTGTTCAAGTTTATAGCCATCCTGATCACAGGCAGGATCTAAATAATCCTCGGGATTTAAAAAAACTCCTTTCTCACGAACCTTATCTAAATAGTAAAGACACATGGAGGAATTATAGACCGTCTTATTGGCCTCTCCTGAAAAACAGTAGCCGTCATAGACAGGCTGCATGCTTTTAATAATCTCTTTAGTAGTGACCCCCAACTTATCTACATCAATAAGTTTGGGGATAAGGATAGTAAGTTCATCTTCAGTAAATCCGGCATATTCGTTAAAGCAGGCTCTGTCTGTAACATTAAGGGCAATATTGAATCCTGAGGTGAGTGAATCCAACGATACCGAGGAGACTCCGGTGATAAAGGTCTTGGCGATAATATCACTGGCTAGAGCCTTGATTGCAGCATAAAAACTTTTTAAAAAGCCTTTGTTACTGGTGATGTTTAAAAATAAATCTAAATCGCTTGAGAGTACCTGATTGGCAAAATTGTCATACTCGTCAATAAGAACATAAAGATTCTTTATTTTGGCAAACCTTCTGTACGCTTTTGCAAATTCAATAAAGAGTGTAGCCGGATCGGTTCTATCGAGATTTGAATAGTCAAAAACAAAATCAGGATATCTGAGACTAAAATCATCAATACCGTTAGTTACCACCACAAAAAAACTGGTTAGAATCTGATTTAAATTGCCGGTTGAAACAGCCGAGAAATCAAAGTCAATTACATGATAGCTGTTGTGAGTGGGGAGATTTTCATCATAAATCCTGGTGCCTGAAAACAGCTCCTCGTATCGGTCCTTATAGGAAATATCGTAATAGCACTTTAGCATCTTAACAAAGGTTGACTTGCCAAAACGGCGGGGACGCAAGAGTACGGGATATTTACTCATTCCCTTATCATCAAGGAATTTAATGGAGAAGCTTTTATCCACAAAAGCCTGTTCATCCTCGCGGAACAAATCAAAAGATGCCTGTCCATAAGGATTATTAAGCAATTTAATGGTACGCTCTGACATAATACTTTCTCCAAAACCTCGTTCTATTTTGATTATATCAGATATAGAGAAATCTGTTAGATGTTATGTAGCAAGAGTAAGAAAAGAATGAGGATAGAGAGGTAACTAACCATGGTGGTGTCATAAAATAACGCGCGAGCATACAGCGATTCCGCAGTTTGCGCTAGATAACACGCATTAGCGCAGTCATTCATAGTTTTTTGATGAGTAAGCCTTTTTTTGATGTTTGATGCCATCGTACGGTGATAACTTTGCGGGTATTATCTCTTGAGTGTTGCCCTAAGCGGAAAAATGGCATTATTCATATGGTTATCTACTTCTGTTTACTAATAGACTATTGGTTTTCGTCTTTTAAGGTACTGTGACCTAAAAAGGCCATTAACAGTTGCTCAAGAATTTTTAAGCGGGATCTTTGTTCACTTTCACTGATGAAGTAGCGCAAGGAGTTCTGACCGGTTAGACGATATTCATTGTGTTTGCAGGTAGTCATAAGACTTATAAGATATTCATGGGAAACCTTGTGATGCTGCGAAAATTCAATACTGCCCCCTTTTTCATCGCAGATAATACGTTTGATTCCAAGATCTGTCGCGAGTTTTTTAAGTTTACTTACTGTGAACAGATTTTCGGTGCTCTTTGGCAGCATACCAAAGCGATCGATAAGTTCGATTTTTAGATCCGAAAATTCCTCATTACTCTTTAAGGTGGAGAGTTTTTTATACAGTGACAGCCGTTGGTTAACGTTGCCGATGTAGTCTTGTGGAAAGAGACAGGGCAGATGGACATCGATATCACAATCATTCTCTGTCAGTTCGCTAAGAGACAGTTCCTGACCAGATTTCAGTGCCTTGACAGCATGTTCTAAAAGATCCTGATATAGGGCAAAACCGACAGCCTCAATTTCACCAGACTGTTCCTCGCCCAAGAGCTCACCTACACCGCGAATTTCCATGTCATGGGTGGCCAGAATAAAACCTGCCCCTAATTCTTCAAGAGAGGATATTGCTTCAAGACGCAGTCTGGCATCTTTGGAGAGCAGATGCATCGGAGGAGTAAACAGATAGGCATAGGCCTGATGATGAGACCGGCCCACCCGTCCGCGCAGCTGATGTAACTGTGCCAGCCCCAGTTTATCGGCTCTGTCAATGATAATGGTATTGGCAGAAGGGACATCAAGACCATTTTCAATAATGGTGGAGCAGACTAGAAGGTTATAACGCTGCTGATAAAAATCACGCATGATTTTCTGTAGTTCACGCTCGCGCAACTGACCGTGGCCTACTCCTATTTTAGCCTCCGGCACCAGTTCCTCTAGCTGTCTTGCCCGCTGTTCGATGGTGGCAACATCATTATGCAGATAGTAAACCTGTCCGCCACGTCTAAGTTCGCGCATGATAGCCTCACGGACGAGACTGTCTGTTCTTTCTTCAACAAAGGTTTTGACTGCAAGTCGATGCTCCGGTGGAGTTGCAATAATGGAGAGCTCACGCATGCCCTCCATTGCCATGTTTAGAGTTCGTGGAATTGGGGTAGCAGTGAGCGTCAGAATATCTACCTGCGCCTTTAATCCTTTTAATTTCTCTTTCTGTTTAACTCCAAAACGGTGTTCCTCATCAATGATGATAAGTCCGAGTTTTTTGAATTTAAGCTCCTTTGATAGCAGTTTGTGGGTGCCGATGATGATATCAATCTGACCCTCGCTTACTGACTTCATGGTTTCATGCTGCTGTTTGACACTTTTAAAGCGTGACAGCAGTTCTACATTGATGGCGGTTCCGGCAAAGCGATCTTTAAAATTTTCGTAATGCTGTTCGGCTAAAATCGTGGTTGGCACCAGAATTGCTACCTGATAGCCATTGGAAGCCACAACAAAGGCAGCCCTCAGTGCCACTTCTGTTTTACCAAAGCCGACATCCCCGCAGATGAGGCGATCCATTGGTTTCTTTTGTTGTAAGTCCTCTAAAGTATTATTGATGGCGGTCTCCTGATCGGGAGTTTCCTGAAAACCAAATCCCTGTGAAAATTCCTCTAACGCGGCATGATTAATCTCAAAGCCTACTCCTTCATGGGCTTCGCGTAGGGCATACAAATCAAGCAATTGTGCTGCAACATCGCTGACTTTCTGTACCGCTTTCTGCTTCTTTTTGTTCCAGGTGTCGGTTCCAAGACGGGAGAGAGGAGGATTCTCAGCACCACTGTAGCGGGCAATCTTGGAGAGGGCGGTGATGGGAATATTGAGCATATCTCCATGCTGATATTCAATGGTTAGATACTCGCCGATGACGCCTCCGATCTCCATGGTTTTGAGTCCCTGATAACGTCCGATACCATGATCGATATGTACTACCACCTGTCCCTCTTTTAAGGTGGCCAGGTTTTTGATGATGGTATCTTCTGAAAGAGAACGGCTTAAACTGCGTTTTTTCTGACGTATGACTTTGTATCCTAATAGTTCGTTTTCACTTATAAAGCAAAGTTTGGCTTTTTTGATGATGAGCCCTTCGTCAAAAGGACCGATAGTGAGCATAAGAGGGGCGGTATCATCCAAAAAATGCTGAAAGGAGGATGCTGCTTTAATCCCGTATTTGGAAGTTAGAGACTGCGGCAGCAGTTCTCTTAGTGACTGGCGGCGTCCTTCTGTCGTTGCCGAGATTAAAATACGTCCGCCCTCTTCTAGAAAAGAGCAGGCAAAGGACAGAAAACGGCCCTGACTACTCTTATCCTGCGCAGAAAAGGCAATATCCGGGATCTTTTCAAATGAAGTATTGTAGTAACCACGCTGTTTGAGGCCGCCTTCTAAATAAGGTTCCTGTTCAAGATAAATTCGCTCTTTTCCTTTAATCTTGGTCTCAAATTCCTCATTAGTTAAAAATACAGTGGATACTTTAAGCGGTGGATGCTCACGGTTACCCTCGTAGAGTTTAAAACGTTTGTTCGCCTCATCAAGGTAGGATGAAACCGCTTTTTGAATATTACCTGTAAGTAACAGCCGGTAATTTTCAGGCAGATAGTCAAAAAAACTGTCCATGCTGTCAAAAAAGAGCGGCAGATAATACTCTATACCTGAAGGCACAGCTCCTTTGGAAATGGCCTGATATACCGGATGATCGGCAAGATTAGCACCGACAAAGACATCCCGATAGTTACTGCGAAAGATACTTATGGCTTCTTTATCCAAGGGAAATTCATGGGCTGGGAGCACTTCAAGAGATGGTACTTTTTCTATGGTACGCTGGGTATCCACATCAAAAGTGCGAATGGAATCCAACTCATCATCAAAAAAATCGAGACGATAGGGATGCTTGGTACCCATGGGATAAACATCCAAAATTGAACCACGCACAGCGAGTTCTCCTGGACTTAATACCTGTTCCACCAAAAGATAACCATAGGAGAGCAGATTGCGTTTAAAATTTTCCTGCGAGATCTTATCGTTGTTTTTAAGTACCAGGGCATGGGTCTTAAGATAACTTACCGGCGGCAGCCGTGACATGATGGCTAATACCGTGGTAATAATTACCCCTTCCCTAAGATTACCGATGGTGGATAACACCTTTAGACGGTTTGAAATAATATCCTGATGCGGTGAGAGCATATCATAGGGCAGCGTTTCATAGTCTTCAAAAAGGTAAAGCGGAATATGGGGCAAAAGTGCCTTAAGATTAAGTCTTAGGGCCTGCGCTAGGTAATTGTCCTCGCAGATAATCACTAAGGGAGCCTTTTCCTTTTGGTAAACAGCGGCTAAAAGTCCTGCCATACTGGTGGTATTAAGATTACCGATGTGTTTTGCTATAGAGGAGAATTCGGTGTTGATGCTTTTATCTATAAGTTCTGTTATCTGCATATTGTATTTTTTGTCCACCGTCTAGGTTTGATTATTGTAAGTGCCTACTTACCGGCACTGTATATTCTGTTCTAATTATCTTTTATCAGTCCTCTTTTTACCTTTACTCGAACTGATTTATGGGCACAGCATTAGAAAATGTCATCAGAGTCTTGTAAACAGGGAATTCAAAAGGATCTTTTTACCTTTTTTGGCTTATTCCCTGTCTCATAGTAGCCCAAGTTTTTGAGTATGGATTAGAGTTTACTTCATAAATATAGTCTATCATACTTGCTCTTATCTAGGCTAACAAGCAAAGATGAGTTGCAAAAAGCGCCTTAATGCTGCTTAAAAACTCAAGATAAGTTGCAAGGCGCCTATGGTGTGATTATAGATACCGCAGTCTGTTTTGAATGGGGATCTTTTAAGTCATATATATTCTTAAAAAAATGTGATCAATTTTTTGTTTTTGCATTATACTTGGCATATATTTTTATTTAATGCAAAAGATCATGACTAACGTAAAAACAAATATTTATCTTGGGCTTTGGCTTTTGATGATTGCCATTATTGCCTATCTTGTACCTTACTATTCCAATGATTTTCGGTATATGCTCATCGAGGGTACGGAGGATAAAATCTCCAGCCTCTCTGATATTGCCATCTCGCAGTACCGTCACTACTTTACATGGGGCGGTCGCACCCCGCCGCATGTTTTGGCACAGCTCCTGCTTTTAGGTGGTAAGGTGTGCTCATCATTGATGGTGGCGTTCTGTTATGCACTTTTTATTTATATGTGCTCGGTCTTTGCCAAAGGACGACTGGTAAATCCGTTAAAACTTTCTTTTGGTGCGGTATTCATGATTACCATGCTGCTGTGGTTCTGCCTGCGTTCCTACGGAGAGGTGGTATTCATGCTGGTTTCATCGTGCAATTATCTTTATACCACTACCTTCATACTTTGTTATTTAACCTTGTGGCATTTTTCGCTTCTTCATGAAGTGCGCTGTACTACAACGCGCTGTCTTGTGATGTTTCTTTTAGGGATCATTGCCGGATGGTGTAATGAGAATACGGGGTTTGCCATCTGTACGGCTACAGGGCTTGTGAGTATCTATCATTTCTACAAAAAGTCTTTAAAGCCATGGATGGTGTGCTCACTTTTAGGACTTGGTATCGGCTTTCTGCTTTTGGTACTCTCACCTGGAAATGCCGCTCGTATGCAGTATATGGAGCAGGGTAACTACAATTATTTTACCCACCTTTTCAAGAATGTGGATATTCTTTTGCTGACACTGCTTGAAAATCTGCCTTTAATGCTGCTCTTGGGTTATTTTGTACGCAAGGTTTATGTACATGGACTTGCAAAGGATCATAAGAACTTTTTGTATGCGCTCTTTTTTGTAATTACCGTGGCAGTACTCTCGCTTCTCATTATGTGCGTGTCCCCTAATTTTCCGGCCCGCTCCACAGCACCTTTTACGATGTTTTTGATTGTGGCTGCAGTCTGTGTTTATGAATTTCTAAAAGAGCACAAGGTACCTCTTATGAGTACTCCTAGAGTCAGAATTGTTGAAATTTTATGCCTTGCGCTCTGTCTTGCTACCATGGTTAATCTGGTCTTTTGTCTTGAGGTGGCAAGGGAGGATGCCCTGAAGGAAAAAGAAGTTATCATGTCGCAGATAAATGAAGGGAAGAAAGATCTGGTGTTACCAGTTAACAATGTCAAAAAATCACGCTACCTTTTCATTTCTGAGGCCAGAGTGGACAAGAATTATTATGTGAACAGGATCTTAAGCCGTTATTATCATGTGGATTCTGTAACGCGTCCGTGTTATGCTCACTCTGATATTTGGCATTCGGATTTACGTTATTTTAACTCTTATGGAGAAAAGGTATGTCAGACTTACTAAAGTCTCTTTTAAAAACTGTAAGCGATAATGAGAAGAATGTAAATGGTTCGGCTATAGATAATTACTATCTTTACAACTGTTTAAGATTAGAACAGCGCATGTCCTGTGCCCAAAGAGCCTATGACAGTGAGTGTCGTGATCTGCTTTTGGAGAGCGAGAATATTGATCTTGAGAAGATGAAACTCACGATTAAAATGACTATTTCGCAGTTTCCAACCAACGAAAAAATGGTGATTAGAAGCGCTCCGATGCCGCATCATAAATAATGCTATTCTTATACTGAGCCTTATTCTGTATGAAAGTCATTTTCCCTTATCTTGCCCTGGCTCCTAGGCTCACCTTATGGCAGGAATTTGTAAATAGCAGTTCCTGTCTTGAAGAAGTGATTGTGATTACGGTGGCTGAAAATAAGGAGGCCTTTTTAAGTCTTGATTTAAGGCTTCCTGTTGTAGTGGTGGAGGTTCTGGCTGATACTTCCTATCATGAGGCCATACGTAAAGCGCTTTTTTCTTTGGCAGACAGTACGCAGGATCTTGAGGAAATTGCTATTCTGCCACCTGCCTTTGTAATTGATGACAAAACCCTCGTTTATGCCAAAAATCTTCTGCATAAAGACTGCACTCTGGTTTTTATGGATCAAGATGACAATGTGGTGCACCGCATTGAAGATAAAAATAAGGTAGAATTATCAGACTATACCCTGTATCCTGCCTATGACAAAGAGCCTCAGCGAGAAGATTATGCTACATTTTTACTTGGATTTTACAAATCTTTAAGTATGCTTTTCAATCTTGAAGAGTGTCAGAGACTTCAGGCGCATTACCTTTACAAATACTTTTATCTTAGGCTTTATGCTCAAAAAAAATATACGGCCCATATCGTCAATAACCGATTTTTTTTCGATGCCGGAGAGACACTTTGCTGTAACCGTATGTATGCTCAGGATCTGGAGTATGCGAGGGCACTTCCGCAATTTTTTAAAAAACCTCCAGAATTTAGAGGATTAAGACGGCTTCTGGGCTGTGCCTATGCTGATAGCCACTTTTATCTTTGTCTTTTTTCTAAAATTCTAAGAGTCCGTATTAAACGAGAACCTCGTTTTCCTAAAAACGCAATGGTTTACAGGAAAGTTAATCCTGTAAAGTCTTTTCCTGTGAAAAGGGCCGCCATTGTGGCCGGTTTTACTAAAAACGGTGAGATCTCAAAGAGTACCTTTAACTATCTTTGCAAAATAAGGGAAAACTGTGATTATGTGGTGTTTGTTGCCGATTCTTTGGCTACACCGTCCTGTATTGAAATACTTGCAAACTTAACCGATGCACTTATTATTGAAAGACATCGTGAATATGATTTTGGCTCCTACAAAAGAGGTTTCATGGTTTTGCATGACAACGGTATTTTAGATAAGGTAGACTCGCTTCTTTTGTGCAATGACAGTATTGATTTTGTGGGTGAGAGTACGGCACTTGATGAGATTTTTGTCAAAGCCAAAGACTATGATGCCTATGGTCTGTGCTATGCTACCTATGGCTTTGGCGAGCGTTTAAAGCGTCACCATTATGCCTGGGTAAAAATGCCGCATCTGCAGAGTTATTTTGTGATTCTGCAAAAAAAGGCCTTTTTAGCCCCTGCTTTTGGTGATTTTATGCAAAAGATCAAAAGACTAAAGAACAAAAGAGAAATCATAAAACAGTATGAAATGGGATTTTCCTCAATGCTGAAGTCTTTGGAACTAAGTCTTGGCTCTTATTATCCATTTGATGAGCATAACGTGGTTAATCCTTATGTCATCTATTTAAGCGGGCATCTTGACAGACCTCTCTTTACTAAGCACATGCTGTCGCACACTGCCTATGTCAGTGAATAGCAAGAAGGAGTGATGATGAAACCCATACTCGTACATGTCCATGTTTTTTATAAGGAACTGTGGCCGCAGATTTTGACTTATCTTAAATCTCTTGAGGGTTACCCTTATGAATTGTATATTTCGACAGTGAAGGGAGATGGTGAGTTTTTAGAGGTGCTAAAAGAGATCCCCTCTAAAAGCATAATGGTTCTTGATAATCTTGGGTATGATATCCTGCCTTTTTTTAAGGTCCTAGAGCAGGTTAATCTTGATGACTACAGTTATGTCATAAAAATTCACACGAAAAGAGATATTCCCGTTAGGGAATCATTTTTCTGGTTTCGGGGGGCAAGATGGCGTGAGGCTCTTTTAGACTTTTTAAAAACTCCCCAAACATTTCAAAGAACCATTGAGGCTTTTGAAAATGAACCCCGTTTAGGTATGCACGGGGGCGCTATCACTATTTATAACGCATTTTGCGACGGACACGATTCCTATTGTGCCGTGCGTGACTTTATGACAAGCCATGCTCTTACCTTAAAAAAATATCATTTTGTGGCCGGTTCAATCTTCATGGTGCGCTCGCAACTGTTAAAGGCAGTACAGACTTTTGCCTTAAAAGACAGTGATTTTGTTATTCCAAAGGATGAGCATGATACCTTTTTACTGCCGCATGTGCTTGAGAGAGTATTAGGATGTGCGGTCTATGCTCAGGATTACTGGATAAAGGATACGCAGAAAAACGCCTTTATTTGTGCTGGCATATCTTGGCTTATGAATCTTAGCAAGATCATTATGACCTATATTCTTACGGTGCGGATCACCAAAAGTAACAAACTTCTCATAAAATTTTTGAAGATCCCGGTTTTTGCATTTAAACTTAAAGAGTAGTAAACAAGTTATGTCATAAGGAGCGCATATGTCGATATTAGGAGCTGTGGCCGTGCCGCATCCGCCACTGATTATCCCAAGTGTCGGACAGGGCAGGGAAGATGGGATCGGACATACCATTATTGCTTATCAGAAGGCTATGCAGTTTGTCTCATCTCTAAAACCCAAGACCGTGGTGATTGTAAGTCCTCATGCCACTGCCTATCAGGACTATCTGCACATATCCAGTGGGGACATGGCAGAGGGTGATTTTAGTGCCTTCGGTGCACCTGATGAGAAGGTAACTTGCAGATATGACATGAAAATGGTAGAACTTTTGGAGGAGCTGTGTGCTAAGACGCATCTTAGTGCCGGCAGCTATGGAGAGCGCGTCTATAAGCTCGATCACGGCACCGCCATTCCGCTTTATTTTCTCAATAAATTTTACAAAGATTATGAAGTTGTACGTATTGGCATAAGTGGTCTTAGTCTAGGTGATCACTATAGACTCGGCATGCTTGTAAAAGAGGCTTCCGAGCTTTTGGATAAACGCGTGGTCTTTATAGCCAGCGGCGATCTCTCCCATAAACTTAAGGATGACGGACCTTATGGCTACAGTGCTCACGGCCCTGTTTTTGATAAGAAGATTGTCGAAATCTTTAAAAACGCTAATTTCCTTAAACTGCTGTCTCTCTCTCCGCATCTTTGTGAGAGCGCCGCGGAGTGCGGACACCGCTCTTTTGTGATGATGGCCGGAGCCTTGGACAGAATGGAGGTAACAGCAGACTTTTTGTCTTATGAAGGACCATTTGGTGTAGGCTATGCGGTGGCTACCTTTTTGCCATCGACTGTGAATAATGACAGAGACTTTTTAGAACAGTATGAAAATAGCATTAAAGCGGATATTGCAGCAAAGCGTAAACAAGCCTCGATTTATGTAAGACTTGCACTTTACACTATGGAGTACTTTCAGAAAGAGAGAAAAAATCCGCCCCTGCCTGATTTTATTGAAAAAGAGGGGCAGGCTCTTTTGGCAAACAAAGCCGGAGTTTTTGTCTCCATAAAAAAATTTCACGAACTGCGTGGCTGTATCGGTACCATTCTTCCTGTCACAGACTCTGTTGCCGAGGAGATTATGCGCAATGCCATTGAGGCGTCTAATTCTGATCCGCGGTTTCCACCTATAACTTATGATGAGCTGCCTTATCTTGAGGTAAGTGTGGATGTTTTAAGTCAGCCTCAACGCGTTGATTCAATTGATGAACTTGATGCCAAACGCTATGGTGTGATTGTGAGGGCAGGCAATAAATGCGGGCTTCTTTTGCCTAATCTTGAAGGCGTGGATACTGTTAATGAGCAGATCAGGATCTGCAGACAAAAAGGCAGAATCGGGGAGGATGAGACTGTCACCCTTGAGCGTTTTGAAGTGGTAAGATATTACTAGGATGATTTCATCAAATCGCAATTTTGCTGTATGTAATCTGTGTCCGCATCACTGTCACCTGAAGGAAGGAGCAAGCGGAATATGCAGAGCGCGGAAATGTGTTGAGGGGAAAGTTGTCAGTTCTAGTTATGGAAATCTCAGTGCGCTGGCCCTCGATCCTATTGAAAAAAAGCCTTTATATCATTTTCATAAGGGCTCTCAGATCCTCTCTGTAGGCAGTTTTGGCTGTAATCTTAAATGTCCCTTCTGTCAGAATCATGAGATTTCCATGGGTACTTCAACTCATGATAATTACTATGCGCCAGATGATATTGTAGATTTAGCCCTAAAATTAAAGCATGAATGCGGTAATATCGGGGTGGCTTTTACCTATAATGAGCCTTTGATTAGTTATGAGTATGTACTGGATACTGCAAGACTGTTGAAACAGGCAGACTTATGCACCGTGCTGGTGACTAACGGTACCATTTGTGAGGAGCCTTTTTTGACGCTGCTGCCGTATATTGATGCGCTTAATATTGATTTAAAGGCTTTTTCACCGCATTTTTATCGAAAGATAAAAGGTGATTTTGACACAGTATTAAACAATATCAGACTTGCCCATGAGTTCTCTCATGTGGAGATTACGACACTCGTGATTGACGGTGTCAACGACAGTGATGAGGATATGGAGAGGGAGTGTCAGTTTCTTTGTTCCATTGATAAGGAAATGCCTTTACATCTTTCAAGATGCTTTCCCCGCTACAGATGGAGTCATATTAGAATTACTCCTTATGAGACTTTAGAGCGCTTATTGGGGATTGCCCAAAAATACTTACACCATGTTTATCTTGGCAATGTTTAAAAAAAGAGGCCTAAGCCTCTTTTAAGATATCAATTCGGTTATTTTATTCCCAGGCGTTAGCCCCCTGGCGATTCTTTTCAGAATCCATTTTCATATTGTTCCAGACATTGCTGACAATCTTGGAGGTTTTCTGGGAGGTTTCCTCCATAAAATACATGGTATCCATCTTTTCGCTTGAGAGATTGATGCTTGGATTATTCTTAAGTTCATCAGAAATGTTATTGATAGCCTCGTCAACAGGCATAATATAGCCGATTTCTTCAGAAAGTTTGACCGCATTTTTAGGATCTAAAAGCCAGTTAAACCAGGTGTAGGCATTCTCGAGATTTTTGGCACCGCGTGGAATAGTCCAGGAGTCAAACCACATGATAGAGCCTTCTTTTGGCACCACATACTCCACTGTATAGGCAGGATTTCCTGTTTTTGACAAGTGCTGAGCCTGCACAAAATCTCCTGAGTAGCCAATGGCGACACAGATTTCGCCTGATGCAATGTCAGTTACATAACGATTCGACTGAAAATAATTGGTGTTGGCTGCAAGTGCAGTTAAAATCTTGCGGGCTTCTTCAAAGTCCTTTGGATCCTCACTGCGAGGCGGTTTTTTGAGATAATGCTGAACGGCAGATATAACCTCAATAGGTGAATCAATGATGGCGATACCACATTTTTTGAGTTTGGCTGAATTCTTTGGATCTAAAAGATCGTTCCAGGACTCAAATTTAAAGTCAGGTCCCATAACTTCTGCCACTTTTTCCTTGTTATAGCCAATGCCTATGGAAATTTCGATATATGGATAAGCGTAGTCATTGTTTGGATCGATGGTAGCTAATTTTTCCAGACGGGCACGATTCTGTTTTACCCAGTTGGGGATTTTGCTATGGTCAATTTTCTGCAGAGCACCGGCTTTAGCCATTCTTGGAACATTGTAACTTACCACAATGGCTGCATCAAATCCGGTATTTCCGGCTAGAAGTCTGGTTTCCTGCAGCTCGTTAGAATCATATTCTACATAGGAGGTGGTAAGTCCCGTGTCTTTTTCAAAATCGGCTACCGTATGTTCGCCAATATTGTAACTCCAGTTCCAGATATTTACTTTGTCACTTTTAGCGTAAGCCTGCGAGCCTATAACAGTAAGTAGGGCACAGGAAAGAGTGCATAAAGATTTTACCTTCATTCATGTCTCCATCGTGAAATAACAAAACACTTTAAGATTATATCTAAAAACGAATAGTTATATATATGTGTATATCAAAGAATTGAAAGATAATCGAAATTTTTTAAAAATAAAGGGTCAACGCTTAATCCCGTAAAGAAAACTCCAAAAACTTGCCTTGGTAAAAAAGTTCCAAAAGAGAGTCTATGACTCCGTTACCGGTCCTGCCCTAACTTTACTAAATTAACTCAAGCCCTTTTTGAAGAAAATAGCCTTTAATTCTGGCGATGATTGTCTTAACGTCTGCTAAATCTCTTCAAAACTGTGTAATGTTTGAGAACATAGGTATTTTTAATTTGTGTGCTCAATTTTGGTGAATCTATTTGTATTATATTGACTATTTCACGTTTAAGTGGAATGATAATCTAAAGTCTGGTAGTAAACCGGCTTTTGGTCCTAGTTGGAATCGGGAAGATTCCTTGTTTTGGTCTAGGAGGTGATTATGATCCTTTTAAAGAGTTTTATTTTTTCCATAAAGAACAATTCAAAATGTTGCAAACAGCAGTTATCTTTATGTGCTGTGTTTCCTTTGACATGTGTTTCATTTCTTTTTAGTCTTAAACGAATGCCTGTTCTGGCATAACTATCTTCTTTTGCAGAATATTACTGTCTGCGGCTTTCTATTTTTTGGTAATCTTTAGAGATTTTAAGTAGGTTTTTTGTGGCCGCATTTTAGCCAATGATCACGTCTACCTACTGATTATTAACACTTTTTTTAAACTGTAAGGAATAAACTATGTTTTTTAGAAAAACTGCAAGTGTACTTTTTTTGGCATTAACTGTGGGGCTTTTAGGTTGCAAAGAAGAATCCACTGATGCTGGTGCTAAAGACCCAAACACCAATACATTTGAGAAAGTTATTAGATTTGGTTTCTGTCCTGGCCCTTATTCTAAGATGGTTTCCGATTTTATTGAAAAAGAGCTAAACAAGCAGGGCTACAAGGTTGATTATATTGAATTTACCGATTATGTTCAGCCGGATTCAGCATTGGATAGTGGAGATATTGATGCAAATCTCATGCAGCATCAATCATACCTTGATGCCATCAAAAAATCTCAGGGCTTTAAAATAACCGGCATCATCAATGTTCCTACGCTAGGTCTTGGGGTTTTTTCTGAAAAATACAAGAGTTTTGATGAGGTTCCTCATGGTGCTAAGGTGGGAATTCCGACTGATGCGGTTAATCTGGCCAGAGCCTTGAGAATATCGCGAGATCTTGGTTATATAACGCTAAAAGCAGAAAAGGATGAGCAAAAAGCCTCCATTGCCGATATCTTTGAAAATCCTAAGGAACTTGAATTTGTCCCTCTTGAGGCGGCGCAGATTTCACGTTCTCTTGACAGTTTAGCCCTGGGTTTTGTCCCTGGCAATTATGCCATTGCTGCTAATCTTGATTATGCAAAAGCCCTTGGCGTAGAGAATGTTGCCGAAAACATCAAAAATGTGATTGCGGTAAGAGAGGCAGATAAGGATACCTTAGGTAAAGTGCTTTTAAACATTGTAAAGAGTAAGCAGTTTATTGAGGCCTTAGAGGCTAATCACTACTATGATTCTTTCACTCGACCAAAATGGTGGAATGAGGTAAAGGAGCAGCAATGATTCGTCTTGAAAACGTTAGTGTTACTTATGCTCATGAAGGCGGTACCTTTAATGCTGTGGATAGGGTAGATTTGGAAGTAAAAGAAGGCGAATTTTTTGGCATTGTCGGCACATCAGGTGCCGGCAAGTCGACACTGGTGCGCACCATTAACCTGCTTGAGCGTCCTACTTCTGGAAAAATCTATATTGCGGATAAAGAGATAACCAACCTTAAAGGAAAAGATTTATCTTTACTGCGCCAGAGTATCGGGATGATTTTTCAGCATTTTAATCTCATCAAAAACGCCACGGTCTTTGATAATGTCGCCTTTGCTTTAAAAGCCTCCAACACGCCAAAACCGGCCATAAGACCTAAGGTTATTGAACTGCTTGCGCTGGTGGGACTTGAAAAATATGAGCACAAGTATCCTAATGATCTTTCTGGGGGACAAAAACAGAGAGTTGCCATTGCAAGAGCGCTGGCCAATTCTCCTAAGATTCTACTGTGTGATGAGGCTACCTCGGCACTTGATCCTGATAATACCAAGGAAGTTATGCACTCTCTTATAAAGATCAGGAAGACTTATCCTCTGACCGTGGTGTTTATTACGCATCAGATGGAAGTTGCCAAGAGTCTTTTTGACAGAGTGGCGGTGATGTCTCAAGGGAGAATTGTGGAATGCGGCAGTACCTATCAGGTTTTTTCAAAACCAAAAAGCGCTGAAGCGCAAAAACTTCTTGAACGGTCGTTATCTTTTGCTCTGCCTTTTGAAATTAAACAGCATATTGGAGAACTCTATAGGCTAATTTTTAAAGAAGAATGTGCCTATGAGCCTATCATTGCTGAAATCTCAAGAAAATTTGGCGTAGAACTGAGCATTATTGCGGGGAATATAGAATATATCAATAATAAGCCTCTAGGTTCGTTAGTCGTAAGTCTGAGGCGGGATCTTGATGAAAAAATGAAAAGTGACGTCCTTTTTTATCTTAAGGAAAAAGCCTTTGTAAGTACGTATAAGGAGATCTAAATGCTAGAGGAAACACTGGAAATTCTGCAAAGAGAATTGGGTAAATCCCTGTATGAAACTCTTATTATGATGGGGATCTCCTTGGCTGTAAGTCTGATCTTTGGACTTACTCTTGGTTTTCTTTTGTATCTTACAGCGGATAGAAATTTCTTTAAAACACGTTTTTTGCATAAATTGGTAGCCTTTGTTATAAATTTTATCCGCTCTGTGCCTTTTATAATTTTGGTGGTTTTTTCCCTGCCTCTGACTTTCTATCTTGTTGGCACTAAGATAGGACCTATAGCCGCAGCCGTACCGATGTCAATTTCAGCCACGGTTTTTCTTTCAAGACTTATCGAAATGGCGTTAAAGGAGATTGATAAAGGCGTGATTGAGGCGGCATTCTCAACCGGAGCATCTTCTCTTCTGATTATTAAGAATGTCCTGATGGTGGAGGCGGCTCCCTCCATAGCAAGAGGTGTTACCGTCACCTTTATCAGTCTTATTGGATTTTCGGCGATGGCGGGGATGGTTGGCGGCGGCGGAATAGGCAATCTTGCCATACAGTATGGATATTACCGTTATTCAACCGGGGTGATGATTTTTACCATTGTGTTTTTGGTAGTTATTGTGCAATTTGCTCAGTATGTAGGCGATCTTGTAGCAAGGAAACTTAGTCATTAGTCAAAGGAATATAACATGTCAGATATCTTAAGTTTATTTGATGCTCTGAGAGGAGAAACTCTCTACAAGGAGCAAATACCTTCAAGCCTCATGACTGATTTTGTAGGTACGAGAGCAGGTCATGCGGATTATTATTTTAAGCCTTTTGATGAGGACAGCGTTGCCAGTTGCCTTAGCATTGCCCATGAGCATCAAATTCCGGTTACCATTAGGGGTGCAGGCACAAATCTTGTGGGCTCAACTGTTCCTGACAATGGTCTTGTTTTGGATTTGAGTGCGCTCAACAGAATTTTAGAATTAGATGAAGAAAATATGTGTGTTACTGTCGAGCCTGGGGTTTTGCTAAAAGATCTTATTGACTTTGTACAAAGTAAAGGCTATTTCTATCCGCCCGATCCTGCAGAAAAAAATGCTTCAATTGGGGGAAATGTGGCAACCAATGCCGGGGGCATGAGAGCAGTTAAATACGGTGTTACAAGAGATTATGTACTCGCCCTGGATGTCATAAAATCAGACGGTACGAAGATTAGACTGGGATCTAGAACCCGTAAGGATACCACTGGACTTAGTCTTAAGCATCTTATCATAGGCTCTGAAGGGACTCTTGGCGTGATTACCAGAATTACTCTCAAACTTCTGCCTCTTCCTGACTACACGCAAAGCGCAGTCATAGCCTATCATGCACTTGCAGACGCTATTGCCAGCGTCAATGTTATTTTAAAAGGCAATTTAGAGCCTACTGCAATTGAATTTGTGGAAAAACGTTGTATTGCTCTAGGTGAACGTTATTTGAATAGCGAATTTCCTTGCAGGGATGCCGACTCTTATCTCATTGTTACCTTTGATGGAACAAAAGAGATGGTTACGGAAAGATTAAATGACAGCAAAAATCTTGTTCTTGCCCATGGAGCATATGAATTTATCGCGCTAGATGATGAAGAGGTGGACAAAAATGTCTGGGCGATACGTAGTGCACTGGCTTTGGCAGTAAAGGCCGCCGGTGTGTGGGAACCGGTAGATACAGTAGTACCTATTGGCAGTATTGCCAAATTTGTGGAAAAGTGCAGAGAAATATCGTCAGCACATGGTGTAAGAATTGTTCCTTTTGGACATGCCGGTGATGGCAATGTGCATCTGTGCATTATTAAAGATGCGATTCCTGATGCAAAATGGCCCGAAATTTTAGATAGTACTTTAGATGCTCTGTACAATTGTGCCTATGAACTGGGGGGACTTATTTCCGCAGAACATGGGATCGGCAAAGCCAAACGCCGCTATTTTTTAAAACACATTAACAAGGAGGCAAGAGAACTAATGCTCGGTATTAAACAGGCATTTGATCCTCTCAATCTTTTTAATCAGCATGATGGCTACACAAGATAGGAGTAAATATGATTCAGCTAAGTCATAAAACCGCAGGATTTACCGATTCAGTAATTCGCAGAATGACTAGAATATGCAATCAGTACGGTGCGGTGAATCTGTCACAGGGTTTTCCTGATTTTGACCCTCCTTTAGAAATTCAGAAAAGACTGGAGCAGGTGGCGTTAACAGGACCTCATCAGTATGCAGTCACCTGGGGAGCGCTAAATACTCGCTGTGCTCTTGCAGATAAAATAAAGGCCGACACTGCACTTAATGTTGATCCGGAGAGTGAACTGGTTATTACGTGCGGTGGCACCGAGGCCATGATGTGTGCGGTTTTGGCCACATTAAATCCTAAAGATAAGGTTGCCATCTTTTCTCCATTTTACGAAAATTACGGCGCTGATGTGATTTTAGCCGGGGCAACTCCAATTTTTGTAGAGCTCCATTCTCCTGATTTTACCTTTGATAAAAAGGAACTTGAACAGGCTTTCAAGGATGGAGCAAAGGCGCTTATCCTCAATAATCCATCTAATCCTTCAGGCAAGGTTTTTACCAAAGAAGAGCTTATGACAATTGCACAGATTGTCATTAAATACGATGCTTTTGTCATAACAGATGAGGTTTACGAGCATATTGTCTACGATGAAAGTGAGCATATATATTTTGCAACTCTCCCTGATATGAGAGCGCGTACAGTCATGTGCAACTCATTATCTAAGACTTATTCTATTACTGGGTGGCGGCTTGGATATGTTATGGCACCGTCAAAGGTTATTGATAGAGTACGTAAGGTGCATGACTTTTTAACTGTCGGTGCGGCCGCACCGTTGCAGGAGGCCATTGTGAGTGGGCTTACACTGGCAAGATCTTATTATGAGGGTATAAGAAAACTCTATGAGGGTAAACGCAGTCTGTTTCTAAAAGGCTTAGATGATTTGGGACTTAAGTATTTCAAACCGCAGGGGGCATATTACGTACTTGTAGATATAAGCGAGTTTAACTATGAAGATGATCTAGAGTTCTGTACTGATCTTGCAAGGCTCGTGAAAGTAGGTGCAGTGCCTGGCTCCAGTTTCTTTGCCGATGGCACACGCAACTATATAAGATTTCATTTTGCCAAAAAAGATGAAACCTTAAGGGCTGCGCTTTTGAACTTAAGCACTCTCAGAGAAAAAATATCTCGCCGCTAGATTTTTACCTCTATCTTAAGTAAGATGGAGATTTTCACATTAGACGAGATAAATATTTAAATCACAATAAGCAGTAATGGAAACGCCAATTACTTTAGAGCCATTTGTCGATGGTTCTAAGTATTTAGGGTAGCCGCGGTTTTTGATGTCATTTTTATTACTGATATAATATCTTAATAGATCTTTTTTCTTCTCTGATTATGAGTTGTTAATTCCAAATGTCAGTAGATAAGTTATTAACTGAAAACAAAATAAAATGGCTTTTTGTCATTTCTTGTATTTTATATGTTTTTACATTTAGAAACGTTATAAGACAGGAAGTGAGTGGTGATGACTGGTATTATGCCAATCAAAGTGAAGGACTTGCCTTTGCGCTTTTGCATTATGCTATCTGGTCTTCAAGGGTGATTATCGAATTTTTTATCCCTTTTTTCTGTAAGCATATTGTCTTATATAAAATTGTCTACACTTTAGCCCTGTTATCTCTACCATTTGCCATATATCTTGTGTGTAAATTACGCGGTTTATTAGGAATTTCTCTGTCGTTTATAAGCGTATCCATGATCCCTTTTTATCAGACTACGTCTACGGGGGATATTTCAACCTCTTTAAACTATTTCTTTCCGTTGGTGGGATTGCTGTGGATAGTAACCATCATTTCTGTAAAGAATCAGCAAAATCTTCAGCATAAGTCCGCATATTTTAGTTTTACTAATGTTTTTGGTTATTTATGTTTCCTTTTACTGCTGCTTTTTTCTTGTAATCAGGAGCAGGCGGCTCTTGCGGTTTTTTCTTTTTCTTTTCTCATGTCATGGGATGCTAAAAACAAACTGTACTGTTATACCGCAATGGGGATAGCGTTTTTATCCATTATCTTTATTGTCACATGTCCTGGTAACGCTAACCGCGTTATCACAGAAACTGCGGCCCGTTTTCCAGAATTTGCAGGATATACTCTTGTCGATAAGCTCTATCTGGGCGTCACTATTCTTATGGTAGAACTTGGTATTGATCATCAGAGTTTTTTGGCTTTTTATGTCTGCTGTCTTTTATGCTATGCAAAAATGAAACTGACAGGCAAGGCGATAGTATTGGCAGTATATGCCCTGCTCGTAATTTACGTTAAAACCATGCTAAAAGATATCGAACTTGAACATGATAACTGGACTACAGCCTATCCCTTTTACTTAAACTTTTTGATGCTTATTGAGGTACTGCTGCCGTTCTTTATTATGTTTAAAACTGGGTTTTCGTCTCAAGAGAGACTATTTATTTTATTATCCACACTTGTAAGTTATGGTCTGGTGATGGTCGTGGGTTTTTCTCCAACCGCTTTTGCCTCAGGTTCGAGAACTCTTATTTTTAGTGAATTTATTCTTATTCTTATGGGAATGTATACATTGCAAAAAGCCATTAGTAGCAAGATTTTTGAAATGGAAAAAACTGTCAAAGAGAAATAGTTAGGTGTGTTTCGCTTCAATTCTTTTGCGATAATTTTCTGATCTCTGTCATGCAAATGTATTGATTTAATGTGGATTTGTTCGCATAATAATTATGCTCTATTTAAATAGAGATTAATATTTTGTGAGATGAGATTTTATTAGAGACAGATGTTCTGAGATAAACTTTAGATCTTAAATTTCTTAAAAAAGGCACTAAATATGCAACCAACCAACCAACCAACCAACCAACCAACCAACCAACCAACCAACCAACCAACCAACCAACCAACCAACCAACCAACCAACCAACCAAGTAATCTTTCTTTAGTTGAATTAAAAAACTCTCTTCTTGAAGATTTAAAATCAAGAGTCGAAGATAAAATCCTTGAACAAGCAAATTTTGATTTGTTATCAAAACTGATTAAAAATGCGGAAACTAAGCCAGAAGCAATTGCTATTGCAGAATTAGGAACTACGTACAAAAGAACTGGTTTTCATTTTGATAAAAAGCTTGAAAAGATTGGTTCTACAATAAAATATTTCAAAAAAAATTCTGAATTATCATTTTTCCAAAACGAACACTCAAAAACTCATAAACTCATCATTGGTGACAACTATGATGCTCTTCTGAATCTTAGCATATCTTACAAAGGCAAAATTGACGTAATTTATATCGATCCTCCATATGGAAAGGATGATATGGGGGAATTTGCAGACACAAATTATAACAATGCCATTACACGAGATAATCTTCTGTCTATGCTTTATCCTCGTCTTGTTTTAGCAAGACAGTTACTTTCTGACGAAGGTGTTATTTTCTGTAGCATTGATGATAAGAATCATGCTTATGTAAAAGGGTTATTTGATGAGGTCTTGGGAGAAAGAAATTATATTGGTGAGTACGTAAGACAATCTAAAGTTGGAGGAGGTAATGATAGTAAATTTATTGTAAAAGAACATGAATATTGTATTGTTTATGCTAAAGATAAATCAGTTACAGATCCGATGGGAATTAATCATGACGAAAAATATCTAAAAAGATACAAGGAAAAAGATGAAAATGGTAGATATTTTTGGGATACGCTTGCTAGACCTGGATTGAAAAATCCTATCTATTATGACATTCCTTTGCCAGATGGTTCTTCTGTCAACAGAGGATGGATTTGTAGCGAGAAAACGTTTTATGAAAAATTAAGTAATGGTCAAATTAGAATAAAAGAAAATGATCGAGATTCAGATAGTAAATATTCTATTCAGTTTAAACAGTATTTAAATTCAAAAAAGATTCCAAGAAGTTTTTCAACCGATTTTGGTGGTAATACTGATGGAACATCTGATTTAGAAAAGATATTTGGAGTAAAAGTTTTTTCGTACCCTAAACCTGGAAAGTTTATTAGGACTATTTTATCAACATTATCAAAAGATAATTCAATTGTTTTAGATTTCTTCGCTGGTTCAGGAACAACTGGACAAGCCGTTCTTGAATTAAACAAAGAGGATGGCGGTAATAGAACTTTTATTCTTTGTACCAACAATGAAAAGACTGAAATAAATCCTAATGGTATTGCTATTGATGTTACTTCAAAACGTTTAAGAAGAATCATGACAGGCTCATGCTATGACGGAACCAATGATTTTGAATGGATTAAAAAGAATTCTCCATTAGGTGACAATCTTGATGTTTATGAAATAGCTGAGGTAAGTAACTCAGAACAATCGGAGGGTAAATCAGCATTTGACGTCATTGACGAAGAACTTTATTCTGAAGTGAAAATGACACCAAAGGATAAGATTAAATGGGTTTGTGAAAATTTCTCTGTAACACAAAAATATCTTGAAGACAGAGTATAAAGAGGTATTTTAACATGTTACAGGAAGTAAAAGATTTACAGAATCACGCTGTTGCTGAACTCGTTGAGTGTGTTGCAAAAAATGAGGAATTAACGTTTAAAGCTCCTACAGGTTCAGGAAAAACATTCATAATGGCAAAGTTTATGGATGAGATCTTAAAAAAAGACTCTGACGTGATTTTTCTTGTCTCATCATTATCAAAAGCAAAATTAGCACAACAAAACTATAATAAATTTCAATATTACGTTTCACACGGCTATATCAGGAATGTCCGACCTTATCTAATATCAAGTGAGGACAGCGGAGAAAACGCTTTGTTTATTCCAACAACTGAGAACGTTTATGTTTTGCCTAGAGATTTATACAAGGATAAAAGTAAACTTAAAGGTCAACAAGCATTATTAAAATTCATTCAAGAGATTACTCAGATTGAGCATAAACGTTTATTTGTAATAAAGGATGAAAGTCATATAAAGACAAATAATCTTGATGAGTTAAAAGAGTATTTTTCAAAAATTATAAATATTTCGGCTACCCCAAAGGGAAAACCTAATGTTGAACTTAAAGAAATTGATGCTATAAATTGCCATTTAATTAAGACAGTTGATTATAAAAGTTCCAAAGATTACGGGGATGATTTCTCGGTAAATTCTATTCAGTACAAAGAATTAATTGATGCTTTACGTTTGTTCAATCAATTAAAACAGTCCTATTTAAAGTTCAATATTAAGCCTTGTCTTATTATTCAAATCTCAAATAAAGAGCTCGGGTTAAAACAGCTTGAGCTTGTTAAACAGCTTTTATCGTCAAATGAAGAATTCAAGGATTTAAAATGGATTAGCGTGGCAGATGATCCAAGGGCTTGTGATACCAATGACCAGCTTATAAAAAGTTCTCCATTAAAATGGGAAGAGTATGCTGTTAAACAAGATTCTTTAATAGATATTATCATCTTCAAGATGAAAATTACTGAAGGCTGGGATATTCCAAGAGCTAATATGCTCTTTCAGATCCGTGATTCTCAATCAAAACAGTTGGATGAACAAATTATAGGTCGTGTTAGACGAAATCCAATGCTTCTTGATTTTGATACAGTCACAGATTTAAAAGATCAAAAGTTATTAACCACAGCCTATGTATGGGGCATAAAAGAGAAGTCAAAAGAATCATCTTCTGTTGAAGTTATGCTAAAAGGAAATGTCCCTGATGATATTCTGAATATTTCAAATGAAATTCAGAAAGAAATCAAATTGAATGTTACTAAATTACTTGACAGGATTTCTACTGTTAAGAATTCTTTTAGTGTTGCGGATTATTTATCAAAGCAACCAGCTTCAGTAGCCAATAAGAGCATATTTGAGCTTTATGAATCTCTTAGTAACTCAAATCATAAGATCCAGACAGAATGTTTTAATTATGTCAGTGATAATAGTGATTCTCCTTATTCTGCATATTTTGCTTTTGTAAATAATATAAGTTCCATTAAGACGAAACTGTCCGATGTTTTGCAAGATTATTCAAATAGTATTGAGATTGTAAAAAACAGTTTGGGAAAGAATTTGGAAGTCTCGTTTCCTTTTAATTCGATGTATATAAAGGATTCAAAATATTCGCTTACTGTAAAAAATTCGGTATGGAATAACGGAGATATAGTAGGAAATTTCACTTTTGACAGTGTGACTGAGGTTGAGTGGTTAAATCTTCTGCTGAGTGATGGATTTAAAATCAAAAAAATACCATTATCAGATGATAAAGAAGTATTGCTTGTTGGAAAGAATTATCTACCTAATTCTGACATTAAGTACGAATACTATAACAATGATGGCAGACATTTTTCTTATCCAGATTTTATTTTAAAAAGTGAAAAAGAAGAATATTTCCTTTTTGAAGTAAAAAGTTTGAATGAATCTTCTTCCTTGAATATATCAACAGAAGAGTATACCCAAAAGATTAGTACGCTTTTAGAATTTTATAAAGCGGTTTCTGAAAAAGTTGAGCATTTCTTTTGTTTTCCTATAAAAAAAGGTGATACGTGGAATATATATTGTTTCTTCAGAGGAAAGAAATACCTTTTGGATTATTCTCAGCTAAAATCTGTAGTAAATGGTAAAGATTTATCTACATCATATCAATCCGTGTAGTTGATAACAAAATACTACAAATCATATATTTCTATTTGAAATAATGTGTTACATTTTGTTCTATCAATAATTTATTTTGTGTCCGACGTTGCTGAGTGATGACGGACTTTATTAGTTTTGTCAACATAAATGCGTACCGTTGCATATTTCTTTGTTCTCTAATTTTCTTATCGGTCATTTTCACCATAACCAAATTTTGATTGGATAGATACAGTAGATAGAATTGTTTATTGACTAATAGTAAAGAATAATTTTTTTCACTTTGTCCTAACATTTTTTGATGTTTTTGAAGGCGGAAGTAATTGCGTCGATGTTATAAATTGGCTAGAGAATGTTAACGGTTAATTCTAAGAGGATTGCATTGTTTCTGTTTTAAATAACTATTGGAGTTGTTATGGAAAATTTTGAGTTTCATCTGCCTACTCGTTATATTTTTGGTCAGGGAAGTGTTAAACGTACTGCCGAGGTTGTTAAAGAGTATGGTTACAAAAAGGTTATGATTGTTTATGGCTCCAATTATGCCAAAAGAAGCGGGCTTTTAGATGAAATCACCGCTCAGTTTAAAAATCTTAATCTTGAATATACGCTTTTAGGCGGAGTAAAACCTAATCCACGTGCTGATCTGGTGTATGCCGGTATCAAACAGGGCATTGATGAAGGAATTGATTTTCTTTTGGCCGTAGGTGGCGGCAGTGTTATTGATACCGCCAAAGCCATTGCCATTGGTATCAAAGATCAAGAACACGATTTTTTTGATTTCTACCTAAGAGTACGTAAACCTCTTGATGCTTTAAAGGTGGGCTGTGTACTTACCATTCCGGCTGCAGGATCTGAGAGTTCAGTATCCTCGGTTATTGAAAAGGTTGTTGATGGCAAGAACATGAAATGCGGTCTTGGGACTCCTTTATTCAGACCTCTTTTTGCCATTATGGATCCTACTTTAACCTATACGCTTCCAGCCTATGAGACCGCCTGCGGTATTACCGATATGATGGCACACATCATGGAGCGTTACTTTACAAATTCTAAGGGTGTGGATGTCACCGATGAAATGTGTGAAGGGCTTTTGCGAGCCATTATTGAAAATGCAGCCACGGTACTGCGTGATCCTTCTGATTATAATGCGCGGGCTAATATCATGTGGGCGGGAGCCTTGGCTCATAATAATCTTTTGGGGGTAGATAGAGAACAGGATTGGGCTACCCACCATTTAGAGCATCAGTTATCTGCTCTCTATGATGTTGCTCATGGCGCAGGTCTGGCCGTGATGTTTCCTGCCTGGATGGAGTATGTCTATAGTCATGATGTCATGCGCTTTGCTAAATTTGCTCACCGTATTTTTAATATTCCACTTGATTTTGAAGATCCTTCTCATACAGCACAACAGGGTATAAGTGCCTTGCGTGCCTTTTTCGCCTCAATTCATATGCCGCTATCATTTGCTGATATAGATGCGCATGAGGACGATATTCCGAAGATGCTGTCGATGCTCGGGGTAGATGATAAGGAACACGCTGAGGGTAAATTTATGGTGTTATATCGCAGTGACTGCGAAAAGATCTATATGAATGCCGTAAATTATGGGAAAAAAAATTAAAACAGGAGCGGTTAGGTGTCTTACTTTGTAATTTTTGAGAAGGCACGGCCTTTTTGACAGAGCTTTGACATGGCCTAACATGTTTTAGGCCACGAAAAAGAAAAATACCGGAAAGATAACTATAAGGTAAATGGCTGTGGTCATAATAAAGGAGGCCAGGGCCAGATCGACATTTAATTTATAGAGTCTTGAGGCAATCACCGCATTAATAGCGGTAGGCGCCAAAGCCGAGACTAAAAGCGTATTTTTTAGAACCGCAGAGTCAAAGAGCAACTTACAGATGATAAAGATGGCAAGTGGCACAATCACGAAACGTATGATGCACAGATCCCATACTTTTCCGTAATAGGAGGCGGTTCTTTTAAAACTTATGAGATAGCCAACAGGTACCAAGGCGGTCCAGGCACCAAAATGCACTAAAAAAGAAAATACCGGACTTAAATATGAAGGTCTTGGTACTGCATAAAAGTTAAGCATAAGTCCTAAGGCTATACCCACCACACTCATCTGATTTAAGGAAATGAATTTTTTTAAAAGCTCCTTTAGATTATAGGTTCTTTTCTTGCCATGTGAATCATATTTATCTCGATAATACTGAGCAAGCGGAAAGCATAGAAGAACCAGTAGCACCGTCTGACAGGAGGCAATGATCTGTGTATAGGCAAAGCCGCTTTCACTGTACAGAATAAAGGCACAGACACCGCCTAAAGTTCCGATATTCGAGAGCATGGCACTCATGATGTATGCCCCATGATCAAGGATCTCCCGGTGTCTTTTGGCAAAGGTATAGGCGGCCACAATTCCTGGGAAAATCACCACAAAAAAGCCAATGGGAATAAGATAGATACAGTCAAAGGTGAGGGGGAGTACCCAGAAGGCTAGAAGAGTCTGCAGTGAATACACCAGTATCACGTTAAACTTGATGATAAAATTGGCTGTTTTATCCTGCATAAGTGCGCATTTTTGCAGAATGTATCCCACGATAAGCGGAAGAATAAGATCGGTTATGACAAATAGCACACGGTAGGATTCTTCAGGCATGATATTTCCCGTAATTACCTTCAAAAATAGTATGTTTAAGTTCGGCAATTATAGCAAATATTACGGTGATGAAGAGCATAAACTACTGAGATATTTTCTTTAAATAAACTTTATTTACCTCATTATTAAAGTCAATTTATAAAACTTATTCAGAAATATAAAATTATTTTTCTTTAAAATGTCCTTTTAGAATGCGACATTCTCCATAACCTACTTTTTTTGGTTATTTTACCTATTTAAAAAATGTGATGTAGCCGATATAATCTGACATGTCAAAAGACAAATAAAAGCATATTTAGATTTTTTCATTTTATTTAGGAGTTTACATGAAAGAGCAATGGCGTGGTTTCAAAGGAACCCATTGGACCTCTGACGTTAACGTAAGAGATTTCGTACAGCAAAACTACACACAGTATGATGGTGATGCCTCCTTCTTAGAGGGACCAACAGCTGCTACTAATACGTTATGGGCTAAACTCTCTGAATTGCAGAAACAGGAGCGCGCCAAAGGTGGAGTTCTTGATATGGAAACCGAGGTTGTATCAGGTATTACCGCCTATGGACCAGGTTATATCGATGAGTCTACCAAGGATTTAGAAAAGATCGTCGGTCTGCAGACAGATAAACCATTAAAGCGTGCTTTCATGCCATATGGTGGTATAAAAATGGCTCAGGAAGCCTGCACTACCAATGGTTATACCCCAAATCCAAAATTTGAACAGATTTTCAACGAGTACCACAAGACTCATAATCAGGCCGTATTTGATGCTTATACTCCTGAGATGAGACTCGTGCGTAAGAACAAGATTTTAACCGGCCTTCCAGATACCTATGGCCGTGGCCGTATTGTAGGCGACTATCGCCGTGTAGCCTTGTACGGTATTGATTTTCTTATCAAGAAAAAGCAGGAAGATCTTGCTAACTGCGGCTGCGGCGTGATGGTGGATGATGTTATTCGTCAGCGCGAGGAGTTAGCCGAGCAGATTAAAGCCTTAAAGGCTATGAAAGAGATGGCTTTATCCTATGGTTATGACATCAAAGATCCTGCTAATAACGCACGCGAGGCTGTACAGTGGCTGTATTTTGGCTATCTTGCCGCTATCAAGACCCAGAATGGCGCAGCCATGTCCATCGGTCGTATCTCTACATTCCTTGATATCTATATCAGCCGTGATCTTAAAGAAGGTACCTTAACCGAGAGTGAGGCTCAGGAATTAATCGATCATCTCGTCATGAAACTGCGTATGGTCAAATTTGCCCGTATTCCATCCTATCAGCAGTTGTTCTCAGGTGATCCAGTGTGGGCTACCCTTGAGGTTGCAGGTTTTGGTATGGATGGTCGTCATATGGTTACTAAGAATGACTACCGTTTCTTGCATACTCTTGAAAACATGGGCCCATCTCCAGAGCCAAATCTGACTGTGCTTTATACCAAGAAACTGCCTAAAAACTTCCGTGACTATGCCGCTAAGATTTCTATTGATACTTCATCCATTCAGTATGAGAATGATGATGTAATGCGCGTGGAGTGGGGCGATGACTATTCTATCTGCTGTTGCGTGTCTGCAACACAGACCGGTAAGGAGATGCAGTTCTTCGGTGCCCGTGCCAACCTTGCCAAGGCTCTTTTGTACGCCATGAATGGTGGTATTGATGTGAAGACCCGTATGCAGGTAGGTCCAAGATTACCTAAGATCACTTCTGAATATCTTGATTATGATGAGGTGATGACCAACTATGATCTCGTTATGGATTGGCTTGCAGGTCTGTATGTCAACACTCTAAACCTCATTCAGTATATGCATGACAAATATTACTATGAGGCTGCTGAGATGGCTCTTATCGATACTGATGTGCGTCGTACTTTTGCTACCGGTATTGCCGGCTTCTCACATGTGGTTGATTCTCTTAGTGCCATCAAGTATGCCAAGGTTAAGCCAATTCGCGACGATGATGGTGTTACCCGTGATTTTGAAATTGAGGGTGATTTCCCACGCTATGGTAACGATGATGACAGAGCCGATGAGATTGCAGTATGGCTGCTTAAGACCTTTATGACCAAGTTAAAGAAACACCATACCTATCGTAACTCAGAGCCTACCACTTCGATTCTTACTATTACCTCCAATGTGGTTTATGGTAAGGCTACTGGTGCTCTACCTGACGGACGTAAGGCTGGTGAGCCATTATCTCCTGGTGCTAACCCATCATACGGTGCTGAGAAGAATGGTCTTTTGGCCTCATTGAATTCAGTGGCTAAACTGCCATATGAGTATGCTTTAGATGGTATTTCCAACACCCAGACTATCTCACCTGATGCTTTAGGTCACTCTGAGGATGAACGTGTTCAGAACCTCGTGAATGTGATGGATGGCTACTTTGAGCGCGGTGCTCACCACCTCAATGTTAATGTGTTTGGTACAGAAAAACTGCAGGATGCTATGGAGCACCCAGAGAAGCCTGAGTATGCCAATTTCACCATTCGTGTGTCAGGATATGCAGTTAAATTTATTGATCTTACCCGTGAACAGCAGCTGGATGTTATTTCCAGAACCTGTCATAAGGCCATGTAAGTTTAATTTTTAATGTATAATAAAGGGTACTTTTGTGGTGCCCTTTTTTTTTGATGGTGAATTATGACTCTAGGATTTATTCATTCTTTTGAAACATTTGGCTCGGTAGATGGACCTGGGGTGCGCTTTGTAGTGTTTATGCAGGGGTGCCCTCTGCGCTGTTTATACTGCCATAATCCTGATACCTGGAAAACCAGTGCGGGAACTTCCTATGAAAGTTCTGATGTGGTACGTAGAGCGCTGCGCTATAGAAGTTACTGGGGAGAGGACGGAGGGCTTACTGTAAGTGGGGGTGAACCTCTTTTACAGATAGACTTTGTTACGGATTTATTTAAGGAGCTCAAAAAGGAAGGGGTGCATACCTGCATAGATACGAGTGGGGCTACCTTTCGCAGTCACGCACAGTATCTAAAAAAGTTCGACACATTGATGGAGTATACCGATCTCGTACTTTTGGATTTAAAACAAATTGTAAGTGAGAAACATAAAAAACTAACTTCTGTCCCTAATGAGCATATCTTGGATTGCGCAAGACATCTTGATGATATTCATAAGGAAATGTGGATCCGCCATGTACTGCTGCCTTCTTATACTGATAATGAAGCAGATCTTAGAGGGTTGCGAGCCTTCATTGATACCCTTTCGTCGGTTAAAAAAGTTGAAGTTCTGCCTTATCATACTCTTGGGATACATAAGTATGAGTCGCTCCATCTTGATTACGCCCTAAAGGATATAGAACCGCCTTCAGTACAAAGTCTAACTTTTGCTAAGGAAATTTTAGAATTTCAAAAGCCTTAACTGTGTCTGATATTTTTGAAAATGTATGTTGAGAGATTGCCGAAATCACATTTAAAAGAGAGCAATTTCTAGGTATAATGACTTAACCTGCTCTTTTGTTTGAGTCATTTTCTGAGTAATGATTTATAGGTTTCATTGGAGCAAAGATTTGCTATTTTGGGGTTGGTCTTAGTTTTTGATTAGGATAAGTTATGCTAAAAGAATTAGAATTTCCTTTTGATCCGAGTTTTCTAATAACTCAGAAAAAAAAATTAAAAAGAAAACTTCTTGAAGGAAGTTTGCCTGATTCAGCTGAGAGTGGGAGCAGTTCTTTTGTTTGCAAGAAGATAGCGGTACTTGGTGGTGTAACCACAGATGACGTAATTAAAATCCTCGAACTGTTTCTGTTAAATTATGGTATTAAACCTGAATTTTATGAATCAGAATACAATCAGTTTTATCAAGAATCAATTTTTCCTTCTTCAGAACTTGAAGCGTTTAATCCTGATTTAATCTACATCTGTACCTCAATTAGAAATATATCCGCATTCCCTTCATTAACAGATTCAAGCGATTACGTAGATCAGTTGCTTTTAAGTGAATATCAGCATTTTGAAGAGGCCTGGTCTAATCTTCAGAAAAAATTCAACTGTCCTGTTATTCAGAATAATTTTGATCCTCCGTTTTTCAGATTACTTGGCAATAAGGATGCAACAGATCTCCATGGTCGTGTCAATTTTGTCAACCGCCTAAATCAGAAGTTTGCTGAGTATGCTCAAAAGCATGACAATTTTTATATTTGTGATATAAATTATATTGCCTCTGATTATGGTATTTCAAAATGGGCCAATCCTCATTACTGGCACATGTACAAATATCCTTGTGCAGTTGAAGCGATTCCTTACCTAAGTTTTAATGTGGCCAAGATCATCAAATCAATTTTCGGCAAGAATAAAAAAGGTTTTGTGCTTGATTTAGACAATACCTTATGGGGAGGTGTTGTGGGTGATGATGGCGTCAATGGCATTCAGATCGGTCCTGAGGAATCAGAAGGTCAGGCTTACTTGGAGTTTCAGAATTATCTAAAGTCATTAAAAGACCTGGGAATTGTGCTTAATATTAACTCGAAAAATGATGAACAAAATGCCATAGACGGACTTAATAAATCAAGTGGTGTCTTAAAAACAGATGATTTCATTGTCATTAAAGCCAACTGGAATAGTAAAGACATTAACTTTGCAGAAATTGCTACCACATTAAATCTTTTGCCTGAAAGCTTAGTATTTGTGGATGATAATCCGGTAGAAAGGCAGATTGTAAGCTCATCAATTAAGAATGTGTCCATTCCGGAAATTACGGAAATTAATGATTATATTACGGTTATTGACAGAAATGGTTATTTTGAGACCACCACCATTTCAAAAGATGATGTCAAACGTAATCAAATGTATAAGGAAAATGCTAAGAGAATCGCTCTGCAGTCCCAATTTACCGACTACAAAGAGTTTCTGCTTTCTTTGGAAATGTTGGCCGAAATAAAATCATTTGTTCCTCTGTATATCGATAGAATTGCCCAATTAACTAACAAATCGAATCAATTCAATTTAACTACACATCGTTACACTGCAAGTGAAATTACTGAAATTTCCAATAATAAAAAAGAGTATATAACTCTCTATGGAAAGTTAAAGGACAAGTTTGGTGACAACGGAGTGGTAAGCGTAGTAATCGGACAGATGGAAAATGATACCTGTCATATTCGTTTATGGCTCATGAGCTGCAGAGTTTTAAAGCGAGACATGGAATTTGCCATGATGGATGCTCTTGTTAAATGCTGTCTTGATAGAGGCATAAAACAGATATATGGATATTATTATCCGACAGCCAAAAACAGTATGGTAAAAGACTTTTATAAAACCATGGGATACGAGCTGGTAAATACTGATCCTAAAGGCAATACTACCTGGAAGTTGGATTTGTCAAAACCATATTCAAACCAAAATCATGTAATCAGAGTAGAGGATTGAAAAAATGAACAGAGAAGAAATTTTTGAAAAACTTAATGTAGTATTTCGTGATGTATTTGATGATGACAGTATTGTGGTTAATGACAATACAACTGCCGATGATATTGAAGATTGGGATTCACTTGAACATATAAATCTTATTGTGGCAATTGAAAAAGCCTTTGGGATTAAACTTGCTATGAAAGATATTGTCTCTTTAAAAAATGTCGGTGAAATGGTTACGGTTATTTCCAGTAAGATTAGTTAATCTTTAGCAGATTTGTGGTAAATATCACCGCTTTTTGCTATGGTGAGAAGTCAATAAGTCTAAAAGAACTCAGTAAGGAATGTTGAACATAAAAACATTTGTTTAGAGCTTACTGCGTTCTTTGTGTGTTTTATATGGCTTCTTTACTGATAATCCTCATCCTATCCTAAGTAACATCTTGAAAAGACTTATTGCTTCATTTTGGTTTAATCAGCGAGTGAAGGCTAAATTCTTAGTCAAAACGTCAAAAATAAGCATTTTTGCTGTATAATAATCTGTGAGAAGGATCTCGTTTTGCCGGTATGTATTATACTAAAAAAGACCTTCTTTTTTCTTTATAGATCAATCTATTATGCATCAACATGATTTACAGAACTCCCCTTAATCTTAATAGATTGTTTAATATAGAAAGTCAGAACGGATCACGAAAAATAATTTTTAAATGATATCCTTGAGTGTTGGTACGAGGAACAGATGCTATTTTCTTCATTAACTTTTATATGCGTATTCCTGCCTATTGTATGTATTGTGTACTCCATAGTAAGTAGAAATGCACAGAATTTTATATTGTTACTTGCGAGCATAATCTTTTACGCCTGGGGAGAACCTAAATTTTTGCTGGTTATGCTGTGTAATATTCTGGTTTGTTACATTTTTGCGATAAGATGCGATGTGGCGGTATCTGAATTTCAAAAAAAAATATCAATCCTGGCTGCGATTGTTATCAATCTCATGATCCTCGGTTATTTCAAATACCTTAATTTCTTTATTGAAAATATCAATGCTCTTTTTTCATCTAACCTTTCATTTATAAAGATTGTTTTACCTATTGGAATTTCTTTTTATACTTTTCAGGGAATATCCTATCTCATTGATGTGTATCGCGGTGAATGTTCTGCACAAAAGAATATTTACAAACTAGCATTATATATCTCTCTTTTCCCTCAGTTGGTAGCCGGACCTATTGTTAAATACAGAGATATATATGAACAAATCGATAATAGAGTACATTCAATCGATAATGTTTATTATGGCTTGTGTCGTTTTGTAATGGGACTTGCCAAAAAGGTTATTATTGCCAATTCCATGGGAGAAGTTGCTGATGCGGTTTTCGCTCAGAATGCTGATTCGCTGACTTTTGGTCAGTCCTGGTTGGGAATTATTACTTATAGTTTGCAAATCTATTTTGATTTCAGCGGCTACTCTGATATGGCCATTGGATTATGTGCTATTTTTGGATTTAAAATTCAGGAGAATTTCAATTATCCATATACCTCAAGAACTGTGTCAGAGTATTGGAGACGCTGGCATATTTCAATGGGAACATGGTTTAGAGATTATCTCTTTTATCCTATTTCAAGGTTTCTGTATTCCTCAAAGATATCCAGTGTGTTTTCAAAACGTTTTGGAAAAAAGAAAGCCAGTAATTTATTAACCGTAATGTCTTTAGCTGTGGTATGGTTTGCGACTGGTTTATGGCATGGAGCCGGCTGGAATTTTATTGCCTGGGGCATGATAAATGGTATATTTATTATGTTTGAACTGTTAACCGGGCTGAATAGAGAAAAAAACAGACCGATATATCTTAACTTCTTTTTTCATATATACACCTTAATGGTGGAAATTGTTTGTTTTGTCTTCTTCAGAAGTCCTGATTTTGCTTATGCCCTGCAGTATCTTAGAAATATGCTAGGTGCAAACTTCAATTTGGAAAATTCTATTTATAGTACCAATTATTCTCAATTTGATGTATTTCATATTGGGATGTTTGTTATTGCAATAATCCTATGCTGTCCATTTTTCAGGGGACTTATTACGTGCAAGAAAAACATCATACAGAATATAATGTTTAATGTCTGGATCTATATTTTATTTTTTATTTCACTGTCATTTATAGTTGGTGCCACCTATAATCCGTTTATTTATTTTAAGTTTTAAGTTTAAGTAAAAATAGATATGATTTTCGCAAAGTTTAATGTAAAGATTAGTGTTTTATCACTGCTTGCCACTTTGGCGGTAGGTTTGTTCTTCAAATCCTTTATTATTTGTAATCTTGTTGAGTTTTATGAATTTAAAGTAAAATTCTATTTGAGTTTTGAACAGCACATATCGCCAGAGGAAGAAATTGAGGCATATGTCGTATCTGATAATTTAACTAGCGGTAATCAGAGCCTAAAAAAACGGATAGATGTTTCAGAATCTAGACAAAAATACCGTTTTCATATTCAGACTAATGCTAGTGATTTACTTCACAGTCTGTCTTTGTATGTGGGAGAAAAAAATGATGTTTTTACCATTGATAACGTTGCAGTAAATAATGAATCTCTCGATGAAAGTTCCCTAAAACTTTATGGTTTAGAGCAGATTGACAAGAATAAATATAAAGTCCTGGCTCCGAATGCATATCTTACTTTTACTCCAAAGAGCAAAATTTCGACGGGATTTAAAATAAATCAGGCTTTTCTTCCTTATTTATTCAGTATAGGTATTATTCTGTTTTTGCTGTTTTACTGGTGTTTCTTATTTATTTCAAAACAGTCAAAAGAGTATAACTTCAAGCTGATTTTAATTGTTATGCTGTTTTTTACGGTAGTTATTCCGTTTTTATATTTTGATAATTCTGAAATCAGCACGAAAGAAAAACGCAAATTAGCCGAGTTTAAACCATTTATATCTGCTGATAACAAATTAAATGAGAATTTTACTAAGGATTTTGATAACTATCTTTCTGACAGATATGGTTTTCGAGAGCACTTCATGAGGATTCAGTCAGTAAAGGATAAAGTGAATCCTTATATTATGACTGACATGGTTTTTTTGGGTTATAACAATATGCTTTTTTATAAAAATGAAGATGATGCTGATGAGAATACTGTTTATTATGCAGCAGGTCTTATTCAGAGGACTCCCATTAAAACTATTTTAGATAAAGCCTTTATTAAAGATTTTCTGTCTAAACTAAGCAGTAATTCCAATGTGGTATTACTTATGGCTCCTGCTAAAAGTCAGGTTTACCCTGAAAATTACCGTATATTAAGAAAAAACTATGTTAAAGATTATAGCGAAATCCTCACGGTTTCAGGTAAACAGATCCCTTTTATTCATCCTCTTCGTATATTAGATGAGCACAAAAAGGATGGTAAAGTTTTCTGGTATCACGATTCCCATTGGACATCTTTTGGCGCATGTCTAGCCTTTTCAGAAGTGGCAAAACCATTAAATCTTAACTTCAATTCCGAGCAATGTTTAAAATGGAAGGAGGGGAATACTGAAAGAATGGGCGATCTTGATACGCTGCTTCCTCACGGAATAACGGCTCCTGGTTTAGATCATTCATTCCATAATGAAGATTTTGCTGCTCAAACTTCAAAGTTAAAATGTACTGTAAATGAAGAATACGTGCACTGCATCAATCCATCACCTCTTTCCAACAAAACAGTGATAGGAATTGGAGATTCGCAGTTTTTCCTGACTGATTTTAGGCAATATGTTACTTTAGCATATAAAGAGTCTATTCTAATGTCGAGAAGTGTTGATACACATGATGAGGTGTTATTGGATTTAGTGAAAAAAGCCAAAGCGGGAGAGCCTGATTTTATTTTGGAAGGTGCCGAGAGATTCGTCGATTCACGTCCATTTGAAGATGATTTTATTGTATTAAATAAATTGCTATTCCCTTAGCATAAAGTACATAATTATGCTTACCTTTTAAAAAGATAATATGTTTTAATATAATGGCCGATGAAGTCCTAAAAATTGAGTTTTGTGAAGTTTCATGAAAAAGCAGATAAAAGTATGGGTGCTATCTTTAATATAGCGTCAAAATGCTCTTGATGGTGGGAGATGATTATTTTTTATACGGTTACCTTTTTATGAGTACTCTTATCAAAACATTGCTTTTTTTGTAAAAGGTCCGATTTAAATTTTCGGACTTAATTTTCCTCTGCCATATTCCATGGCATGAGACTCTCTAAAATTT
>Ga0256405_10002855_pt1 | contig 37569 bp, 44 predicted proteins | sample RumenRJG_02DNA_FD_189096 | JGI IMG/M metagenome (GOLD analysis project Ga0256405, IMG submission 189096) | Bovine rumen microbial communities from Lethbridge, Alberta, Canada - RJG_02 | ecosystem: Host-associated > Mammals > Digestive system > Stomach > Rumen | place: Canada: Alberta...
GAGGCACACCCAGAATGCAGTAGTCTTTTTCATAAGGCTTCCGATTTTTTACATGGTCGCAATAGTTGCAGCATCATACTCCTTCAGGACCTCCAGGCCGAAGTGGATGAGTCCATTCTCGGTGAGGCCATACAGCTCCCCTCCAAAGCACCAGGTGATGACATTGGAGGAATTCTGATTGACATACACACGGACCATCGATCCCTTGTAAGGAGCATAAGTCTCGAAGTCACCCTGCCTGCCTCTCTCGGCAGCTGCCGCCACGAAGGTCGCAAAGTCAGAGAGGGAGCCGGTGGAAAGGTCGAGATTCCCAAACTGTGTCACGAAGTCGGACTTCAGCTTGGAAAGGATCTCGGCCAGAGTTGGGAGAGTGGCAGGATCATAGGCCGACCTGATCAGGCCCCTGCCGATGGAGAGAGTGAGAGCCATAGCTAGTCCTCCTTCTCTACATAGTAGCCAGATCCCCAGTAGATGTCGAAGGCAGAGCTGACACTGGCCGGCACCTTCAGCTCGGTGATGGCCATCGGTGTCCAGTCATAGACCGGGAAAGGAGCATTGCTCCGATCCTGATCTTCCTCCTGGAAGAGCTTTGCCTCCATAACCACATCGATGTCTGCCACCGATGTCTTTGGCCTCAGGTAGATGCTGAAAGGCAGGCCTCCCAGGGAGAAGATGCCTTCATCATCAGTGTGGCCATTTACGATGCCATGAGAAGCGATTCGACTCGCAATCATGGCCGGAGAGAGTTGTTTCTGTCCCATAGCTTATGATTTAATATAGTTCTACAATGATGTCCATGTGCTGCCTCCGTTGATGCTCTTCTGTATCCCAGCGGATGAAACTCGGAGCATGTAATTGGACTTTCGTACCACGAATTCCTGAGAGGAATTGTACAGGAAGCCATTGCCGAATACCTGCATTATTCCATCATTACCGATGTGTGTGTACTCATAATTACTCCTGGTCACAGAGAATTTCCAGGTGGTAGTGGTGGAGATACTCACAGCACCGCTTCCGGAGGATGAGTACATGTAGCAAGTGGATGTAGCAGTGACCGGACCGGAGTTCCTCCAGGTGTAGATCCGAAGAGTGTACATTCCGTCCTCTGTGACTATGTAATTGATATTGAGAGTGCCGGATATCTGGACGGATCCTCCCATCGCACAATTCACGGAGGACACAGCAACCGTACCGCTTGCAACCCTGGCACCATCCTTAAACACGGCCACATCAAGCTGAGGAGCACTCATGTACATTCTGATATTGCCGTTGGTGCTGGACGGAGCGATAACGCACGAAACGGAATCGAGCCTGATCACACTCCCCTTGTCGCAGTATCCCAAATTCAGATGGCCTATGAGCTCATCAGGGAAATAGACATTCTGGCCGGCTGTATAGACATACACACTATTGCTCCTGGTCCTCGATAAGCCTGAGCTCAGGTAATTGATATTGGTTTGGAAGAACAGGTCATCATATATGCCTACGGTATTATTGTCAATCTTGAGCTTCCGCAGTGCGTTGCTGTCGAAGAGGCTGAATCCATCTCCATCTATCCGTATCTTATTCCCACTCTGAGAAGGCCTGGTGTCGAGAGTCTTGACCACAAGGCTATCAATGAAGGCCTGCTGAGCCACAAGAGACTGGATGAAGGCAGAATTGGCAGCTATCTCCGCACAGGCAATATAGTCGGCAGAGATGGCACCTGCAAGCAGGAGAGGAGTCATCATCGGAGCAAAGGTCTCCATCTTGGTCCAGTAGGTGGCATTCCCAAGAGGCCTGCTGGATGAGGATGTGTGAGTGACCTTACACATGTAGGCATTCACGGTAGTCTGGCCGACAATGGCTATAGGCACATCGACACAGATGTCGATATACCGGACATCTTCCGTCTCCAGATACTGGTCATTCCGATATTGCTTCCCGGATTCCCAGACTGTGACACGGTACACGCAGCCGGCATATCCTCTTGCTCCAGGATCACCCTTGTCTCCCTGGTCTCCTTTGTCACCCTTGTCACCTTTGTCTCCTTTGTCACCATAGGCTCCGATGACTACCGGATCAGTGTACACCACACTGCCATCGGTGTAGGTGATCTTCTCATAGTTCCAGAGATACTTCTTGGTGGCAGTCACCGTCTGCACCGATGTGGTCCAGCCGGATGTGGATCTGGTGACTCCGGTCACACTGGCCGAGGCAAGATAGTACTCTGTGATGGAAGAGATGCCGACACCGGTAGCTCCCTTGTCACCATAAGTGCCGATGATCACAGGCAGGCTGGTCTCGCTAGTTCCATCGGTGTAGGTGATCTTCTCATAGTTCCAGAGATACTTCTTACTGGCAGTCACCGTCTGGATTGATGTGGTCCAGCCAGATGTCGAAGTGGTCACTCCGGAGCTGCTGGCCGAAGCCAGGTAGTACTCTGTGACAGAAGAGATGCCCTTGCCGGTATCTCCTTTATCTCCCTTGTCACCTTTGTCTCCCTTGTCACCATAGGTGCCGATAACCACAGGAGTGGTGACTGTTGTGGATCCATCGGTATAGGTGACCTTCTCATAGTTCCAGAGATACTTCTTGCTGGCAGAGATTGTCTGTACCGATGTGGTCCAGCCGGATGTCGATGTGGTCACTCCGGAGCTGCTTGCCGATGCCAAGTAATACTCGGTGATGGAGGAGATCCCCTTGCCATTAGTACCGGACACACCAAAGACACCGATGATGGCAGGAGTGGTGGTGCTGGTGGATCCATCGGTATAGGTGACCTTCTCATAGTTCCAGAGATACTTCTTGCTGGCAGAGATTGTCTGTACCGATGTGGTCCAGCCGGATGTCGAAGTGGTCACTCCGGAGCTGCTGGCCGAAGCCAGGTAGTACTCTGTGATGGAAGAGATGCCCACACCGGTATCTCCTTTGTCACCCTTGTCACCTTTGTCACCGTAAGCTCCGATAATCACCGGAGTGGTGAATGTAGTGGATCCATCGGTGTAGGTAATCTTCTCATAGTTCCAGAGATACTTATTGGTGGCAGTCACCGTCTGCACCGATGTGGTCCAGCCGGATGTATTCCTGGAGATGCCGGTAACCTTATCGGAAGCCAGATAATACTCTGTGATGGAAGAGATGCCCTTGCCGGCAGATCCGGTGTCACCATAGGTGCCAATGATTACCGGAGTGGTGTTCTCGCTGGTGCCATCGGAGTAGGTCACTCTCTCATAGTTCCAGAGATACTTCTTGCTGGCAGTCACCGTCTGGATCGATGTGGTCCAGCCGGATGTCGATGTGGTCACTCCGGAGCTGCTGGCTGATGCCAGGTAGTACTCTGTGACAGAAGAGATACCTCGGCCCGGATCTCCCTTGTCTCCTTTATCTCCCTTCTCTCCGAAGTGTGAGACAGAGTGGCTGGTGGATGATGTCCCATCGGTGTAGGTGGTGACTGTCCTGGTCCAGAGATACTGTCCCTCTGCCACCTGAGGGATATTGAACTGCCAGCCATCGGAAGGAGGAGTGCTCCCTTGAGAGGACACTGCATACATGACCACCACCTGGGAGATGCCTTTACCGCTCCGGCTTACAGAATAGCTGGTGGAAGTAGTGCCGTTGGTGTAGGTGGTGACAGTCCTGGTCCAGAGATAGTAATTGTCCAGGACCTCAGGGATGACAGATTGCCATCCCTCGGTCGGAGTCCTGGTATAAGAATCGGACACGGCATAGGAAATGGTGACAAAGAGGATCCCATTGCCATCATTCCCATCCTTGGCCTTCCTACGGACCAAAATATGTCCTCTTGCGCTCGGCATTACATGCTCTCGATTTCAGTCACGGCTATGTGAGCGATCTCCTTGGCATGGACTCTCCAGGCCTGGAAGTCGGAATACTCCTTGATGTATTCCTCCCTCTTGTCCTCAGCGATCCCGGAATCCTTGTCCTTTGCCGTCTCATAGTTGGCCAGGATGGCCTGATAGGCATCGGAGGAATACCGGTCAGTCACGATGGCAGCCACGATTCTATCATACTGCCGGCTGTCCACATCGATGGACTCACAGACCTTGATATCCTCGGCCATCACTCCGTCCTCGGTCGGATCCGGATCTCTGAAGTCGAAGTACAGTCTGGTGAGGACACCTTCCAGGATAACTTCCACCCCACTCTCAGGGATGGTGGTGATTTGCTTCTGTGTTTTCATATAGCAGATTGTATTGATTTATTCATCGAAGTAGTAGGAGGATTTCCCATCACCGAAGGATCTCTTCCGGATGATGACATTCTCCACCGGGAATATCTTCTGGCCGGCCTTCTCGGCCTCCCTGGCCTGATCCAGCACATTCTTGATTTCAAAAGCACTGGTGACAAATTTACACTGCTCCCCATCCTTGATGAAGAGCACGGCATACCGGTCATCACCCTTGGATGTCCGGATACCGGTCTCGAAGTCCAGGATGGTCACCGGCACATTGAGCACATCCGAGATAGACATGCTTTTGACCGAGAAGTATTTCTTTCCATCCTTGGTCCGTTTGTTGGCTTTGATGCCTTTTTCAGCAAAACTCATATCGTTGTCGGTTATTACATTCCACAGGTGCATGCACTTTCCCCATTTGCACCAACCCCAGTAGGAGGCCTTCACCTGCTTCAATCGATTCTCGCTCTTGGTCCTCTTTACTTTTACTGCAAAGTTATGCTTCACAGATTTCCGAAGTCGGACATTTTCTCTCGAAAAGACATAGCCGAGGAAATCAATGCTTCTCCCGGTTATGGCCTGCACCTCTCTGCCTCTTCCGTCTTTTCTTTCCATAGGCCTTGTGAGCAATAGGTGCCACGATGTAGGAAGCCTTCACCACAAGACCAAGCCTGGAGGATTCCCGGTCATACTCATTCAGCATGGCCCAGGCCTCTCCTTTTGTCCTGGCCAGGCCCACTGTATCATCACAGTACCGGAGATAGCACTTGCAGTGCATCACTTCCTTCAAGTGGTGATCTACCCGGCTATCTGTGAAATTACCAATGATCTGGCTTGGATACCCTCCGATGGGCATTCCACGCACTCCGCTTCCTTTGCTCATCTTCCAGCATGTCAATTATCACTTGCCCTGAATCATAGTTGAAGATGGCAATCTCCATCAGCTTCAGGAATCTCTCATCTTTGAACTTCCTCCGGAATACCTGCATGGCCACATCATGAGGAATGCTCTGGTAGTATTTCTTGTAATCGGCCTTCCAGAAGAACTTGTACTCCGGATACCTCCGGAGAAACATCTTCAGCCTCTTCACCCCATAGTGGATACCCTTGCCCGGTACACAGGCAAAGGTATCTGCTATGAGATTCTTGTATAGAGTCGGACCGACAATCCTCATGATGGCATGATGCACTATCCTCCAAGGGACATACTTCTGCCTGGCTATCTTCCGGTCCTTCCCATTGTCATTGTGCACCTCCATATCTTCATAGTCCGGATCTGGGAAGTCGAAGGTCAGCATCATCTGCTGGATATCCTGCAGATCCTGCTCGGCATGGAGATTATGCCTCCGGATATGCCGATTCTTCTTCACCTTTCCGGCTTGAGCTTCCTTGTCGGCAGCTCTCAGATTGTCCATGTCCACAATCTGCTCATAGATATGTCCTATTCGCTTTGGCATAGTTTCATTGATTTCACCATACTGGCCATCTTTCAGGCCCTCAATAGTCGAGTCCGCTTGCAATGACTCGATGCCCAGAGCTTCCGAGACCTCTCCAAGAGGCCCTACTCGCACTGCTTGCTTTGCCGTTGCCGGCATTGCCTTTCCGCTTGAAGTGTTCCGACATCGGAGCCGGACATCGGCTCCTACTTTGCACTACACTGGTGCAAGGTCGAGGCGCAGGGAGTGTCATTTTTCTTCTCATTGTATGGCGAGAGCCGATGTTCGCATTCGAGTTCGACCAGGCGTTATTCGAGTTCGCATAGGCGAGACCGCAGTTCGCACCGTTGTTCGCATTACCGCCCCAGTAGACCACCGCTCTCACTCCCTTCTGCCTACCATCCTCACTTGTCAGCTCTCAGCCTCCCCATCTCTGGGGAGGCAGGAGGATGGATTACCAAAGCTATTGCACTAGATTGGAGATTCCATTGATTCAAAGAGCTTGACTGATCTGGCTAGGCTTCTGCCACCAGCTCCCTTCCGGACATTACGGTGATTTCGCCATAATAGGCAAGGCGAGAGCCGATGAGCGCAGCCGAGTACGACCAGGCGTTATACGAGTCCGCACAGGCGAGACCGCAGTACGCACCGTGGAGCGCAGAACCGCCCCAGTAGACCACCTGACCAGTGGCATCCGCATAGTGGTAGTCACCCCAGTACTGAGTGCCACCGCCACCATGCAGGCTCGGCACCAGGTCGAAGAATTCTCCGACAGTCTCATTGCGGACATAGCCACTGGTGGTGAGCCTTGTAAGCTGTCTGTAGTCACCAACAGGATGAGAAGCGAGCTCTGCAGCAGAAGGAAGTCTGTTGCCCTCATAGATGAACACCTCGGAGCCATCCTGCTCCTCATTTGCGGAATTGCCACAATAGATGCCCTGAGTGAATTCCCACTGCAGTGCATAGGGATCCTCGATGCCGAAGAGGCTGACATGGCTGGCTCCGGTCACCACCGTATCACCGGAGTTGGTCCAGGAGAAGTCAATCTTGCCACAGGCATCACCGAGGCTCTTAGTCTCTCCGAGATCCCACTGAAGAGGAGTGGACCAGTCGGAGCTGTTGTTGGTGCCGGTCACACCGTTGCCGAGGACCTGCTGAGCATTGGGATTGCCGTACTCGGAGAGAAGCAGCATCATCATGAGCTTCTTGTGCTCATAGTTGATGATGCCCCACTGAGCACCATTCACCTGAGCAGCATTCCAGAAAGCTGTGATGGTCTTGCTGCCGGCAGGCTTGACTCCGCTCCTGGAAGTCAGAGCAGTGCCGGCCATCGAGGCCTTGTAGGCACCGATGTTGGTCTCCGGGATGAAGTGGCCACCGATGGGAATGAGGCTCATCCAGAGATAAGGGATGCCGGTTGTCGCATCCTCAAGGACACGGTAGTAGAGCTTCGGAGCATGGAAGAGGACATGACCGATGGTCTCATCCAGAGCAGTACCATCTGCATAGACTCCGGAATTGCTCACACTGAGCTTGGCTGCATGGCCATTGTTTTTGACCAGATACCGGCCACACTGAGACTTGAAGAGAGCCCACATGTCGAGATTCCCGACTCGGCCCCACTCCGAGGATGTCTGAGTGGCCTGCTTGATAGGGACACCCCATGCCACTGACCGGAGAAGCTGTTCATTCCCGGCATTGATGGAGTCAATGAGCTTGTCGAGAGTGATCCTCCGGATGGAGCCATCGACTTCGACCATGATGCTGTTGGTCTTGAGAATGCTCTGGACCTGAGCAGCAGTTGCAAGATTTTTAAGTGCCATAGCTTTATAAAATTATGAAGTTAAAGAGTCGAAGGACACTTCAGCAATGACTTCTACATCATGGCTGGAGCCATCTTCCTGATCTGTATGCTCGGTGGTGACAGAGATGCTGTCTGTCACCGAGGATCCTTTGATTTCCCAGGTGTCCCCATCATAGATGGTGAATTGCCAGGATGGATTCACCGGAGTCAGCTCGGCTCCGGTAGAAGTCCTGACCACTCTGGCCTTCACCACTACCGGCAGATTGTCGGAGACCTCTTTATTCGAGGAGTAAATGAATGGCACCAGGATGATTTCATCGAGAGTGTCAATGATGCAGATGCCATACCGGTAGATGTATTCGGCATCACCGGATGCCTTGTAGAATTCTGCCACAAAGAGCTGGGAGCCATCGATGTCATCCCTGGTCACAGTGATGGTCTTGCTGCCGGCCTTCTCGGTCCACTCTACATTATCCCTGTACCACTTGACATGGTATGAGGAGACCTGAGTCGCAGCCAGCCAAAGCTCGGTGGCCAGTGTGGCCGAGTCATGATTGATGTCGAGCTGTGTGGTGGTGGCATTGATGAAGCCGAAGTACGAAGATCCAGCACCCTTGGTGATCTGGATGTCGATGGATTTGGAGAGATTGTACTCCACTCCGGCCACAGTTGCCTGACAGGAGTAGAGCAGTGTGTCATTGGCCATATTGATGGCCGAGGCCAGATTGTCGAAGATCTTCAAGGCCCCGGTGGTGGTGTTGAGACCGAATTTGCCGGTGCTGTCCATCACATAGTCTCCGGATGCAGCTCCATTGAAGATCAGTGCTACACCGTTATACTGCCAGGAATGATTGCTCAGGTACACGGCCTGGCCTCTGGTGGTGTTGCACACCGGTGTAATCACCGGCCTATTCGCTTCGACCGTCCAGTCCGGTACCACTCCTCCGGAATTTTCATCGACAGCCTGATAGAGTGGCTTGCCATTGAGCTCCAGAGTGAGGAAGATGGAGTCACCATTCCGGAGCCTCCGGATGGTGATGGATCCTTGTGCGGAATAATTACTCATTATCGGTCCTATTTAGTATGTCAATGATTTGTGCAGCACTGTAGGACTGGCCATCCAGGAGCTGCAGCTTGTCCTCGAAGGTTGATGCTCCGGAGAGGCCAGGAGAACACATCACCTCTTTTTCATTGAGAGCCACCTTGGCTCCCTTGATCCGGTGGCCGGCCAAGTTGATTCCATGCTCCTTGGCCTTGACCATATCTGCAAGAATGTACCTCATGTCAGTTGAAGATATAGATGTTGTCATCGGCATCGGCAAAGATGTTCCCTTCCTCATCGATGGCCACTGAGTGGATTTCTTTCTGGATGGCTTCGACATAGACATCAATCCAGTTGTCTCCATCATTCTCACCCACACCGGTATCTTTGAGCTGGAAAACAGTAGTGCCACCCTCATTGTGCACCACATTGATCCTCTTGGCAGTATCGGTATGCCAGATAATCTTGATGATGCTTCCTGGATACTCCACAGCCTTGCCATCACAATTGACCAGAGCCATGTCGAATCTGGCAGTCTGGCCGGGATGGATTCCGGTCTCATTGGTCGGAGTGCAGGTGAAATTCCGGTAGATCCGCTCGATGGAGATCTGCACTTTGGCCTTCTCGACATCATCCACATAGGCCTTGATCATGTAGTCGGCTTTCTCGATGAGACGGAGATCCAGGATGATGGAAGCTGCAGAGACAGAGACCACCTCATAGTCGGTCTCGGAGACTTCTGTCAGGCTGAGATTCGCTCCGATCTTGAAGAGCTTGACAGTGTAGCCGGTAGAAAGCAATGTGTCGGCCAGATACACCTGGATGGGGATGGTCCTGTAGTACTCATTCCCATCTCTGGCCTGGGACTCTGCAGTGGATGATTCCGGGATGATGCCATGTGCCACCTTGTACTCATAGAGCAGCAGCTTGTCATCGAAGGGAGAGTATCGGATATTCCGGTCCTCTCCTATGGAAATGCCATACAGGTCCTCACTCTTATCAACGGTGGAAAGGATCACCGGATCGGTCTTGATGTGGATGGTCACTCCAAGTCGCTGGTCCACCAGGTCGGCTTCAAAGTGCAGGGAGAGTCTCTCCTGGGGAGTCACATTCCTTCGGACCGTCAAGGATCCTCTGGTGGCTCCGGCACCATCGATGTCATATAGATTCACCCAGTCATCCAGCAGGGAGATATCCACCCCATTGACATACCAGTGCATATTGGCCAGGGAGCCATTGGCTGTCGGTATCGGCCATGTGCCATCGGCAGCATGAGCATTCACTATAGGTCGGATGATAGTAGGTGTCACAAGCCGATTCGGCTCATACTCCTGGCTGGCAGCATTATAGACCTGCATCAGTGGACTGTATGCAGATTCGCAGGAGATGGCCACCGATACTGTCAGTGGTGCAAATTCTCTTCTGATTCGTTTTCTTCCGGTTTCCATATCATATAGTCAAACTGCCTACAGCAGCAAAGTTCTCATCGATGGTCGCAGTGATGGTGAAGGTAGTGGCATCAGCATTCCCAAGGTCATTGAGATTGGATGAGAATTCAATGTCAATCTCCCCATCGAAGAGCCTGGCCTTACTTGTCATGTTCCAGGCAGCATCTTCGACCGGCTCTCCAGAGTCTCTTTCGATCCTCCAGGTGGTCACCTGCTCTGTCACTTCCTCATACATCCCCTTCCACACTCGGCAGGAAAGGTGCAGCACTTCTCCCCAGGCGATGAAGGAATCACCATTGGTGTCTATTTCCAGTCTGAGCGGAAGCTCTGAGAAAGGAGTGAAGATCTCCTTGATCCATTCCTTGATGGTGCCGAGGCTGATCTTCTTCCATTCCTGGACATACGGTGACTGCACCAGAAACAGCAGCGAATTTTCCAGATTGGCATCCGGAAAATCCACCACTCTAGGTATCAAAAAAAAAAGCTCACCGGACGGAGAAGGCACCTGGATGGCCGGGAAGTCCTCATTGGACCGGTTGATCTTCATCAGTGTTCCCTCTTCTGCCAGCGAGAAATTGAAATCGCTGGAGTTCAGATTGGCCTTGTCAGAGGCTTGGATACTGGAGGAATCGAGTACTATCTCTTCGATATTCGACTCCAGAATGGCCCACTGCTTGGCCGAGGCAAAGAATTCCCATAGCCACACAGCTTCCGTCTTGCCGACCGAGCCGGTATTTTGTGTCCAGGATCTGGCAGGATCATCGGTGATGGTGATCTTCTGGCCGGCCTTCTCTGCCACCTCATGAGTGATGGAAGGAGAGAGTGCCTGCCGACCTGTGAAGCAGAAGGTGTCCACTCCTCCGAGGGAGTTTACACAGAGGAAATAGTGCTCATCCCTGGTCACCGGAGCAAAGACATATCGCTGGATATAGCTGAGCCTGGTGCCGGAAGAGCTCTCCACCCATACATCCACCAGGCCATTCAGGTCCTCGGCATTGTGGCTGCTCAGTGAGAAGAGATGCTGCATCTCCATATTGTAGGAGTTATACTCCCCGGCAGCAGCAGAATGGATGGTCACTGTCTCGGTGGATCCGGAAACCGGATAGAATTTTGCCTTCACAATGCCGGCAGTCTCATGGTAATAGCTCAGGTACTCCGGCTGATTCCACCTCACTCTCTTGGTCTGAGGCTGCCATGTGAGCCAATTTGCCTTGAGCCAGTTGCTGGCAGTATCGGAGAGCTTCCTGACACCACCGGCAACCACCTTGAAAGTCTTGACCAGGGATCCATCCACATAAGCCTTGAAGGTGGCTGAGCCGGTATTCTGGTGATGCACATTGGCAGCAGGGAGAGTGATATCCAGGTATTGCGCTACAACCTCCTGCACATCGATCTCTACCATTGTGCTCCCATTCGGATCATAGGTCTCCTCGATGACGGTGGCCGAGTCCTTTTCCAGACGGAAGGACACGGTGGTGGAAGTATTGATCCTGAAGCTCCTCAGGTTTCTGAGAAGGCTGAGAGTTTCAGGACTTTGGATTACAGTTGCCATATCGGTGATAATTGCTGCAAATTTAACGAGCCATCTTTCTATGCTTTAGGACACAATTTGGACCGACACAAACCATTCATGGAGAGTGAAGGTGTCGATTCCATAATCATAAGAAGTGCCTCTCGGACCTGGCACTCTCCGGAAGAAATAGATCCTCCGCTCAATATGGCTGGTCTCTTCGCCCAGGGACACCGGTGAAGGTATGAAGATATCCGACTCATCTTCGATGTATGGATCATCCTCGGCATACTTCCAAAGTACCGTCCCGGAGACAGAAGCCTGGAGCTCGGCCTGCTTACTGGTGATCTCGCTCTGATTGAGCTGCCACTGGTAAATTGGCTCAGGAGCTATGACAGGAGCATCCTCCTGGCCATCGGAAAAGTCCTTGATGAGACGGAATTTCGCTTCAAGGCACCGGATATGCTTCCCGACCTCATATTTAAGGCTCACCGGCAGCAGCTTCTGCCCTTGTAAGAGTTTCAGCGCATACATGTCATACTTCATGAGAGACTCTATCGGAAGGTCGAATCTTCCGGATACTATTACGGCATTATTCCTCAGGTGCTTATTATACTTCGAGAAGAATCTTTGCACAAGATCATCCGGAGTCAGGTTGATGGCTCCCGGAATGAGAGTCCCTCTGTTGTTATACTTCTGAGTGGTGCCAGCATAGTATCGGCCATCGGAAGAGAGAGCGACTCGGCCATGATCACTGCTTGAGTAGGATATCTCCTCTGTGAGACCATAGTAGTACACCACGATGATCTCCTGGTCCTCATCCTTTTCCGAGTCATTATAGCTGGTATTCCGATGGCACCGGTCTCCGATGTAAGGAGCCTTGGTACCATACGCATCTGCTACCACGATGGGAGGCACAATATCCTCTGGAGAGAAAGACTCGGAAGTGTCGGCATTGGCCCGGTCATACTTGAATTGATTGGTGCCGACCTTCACCTTGGCATAGGATGTCCCGGTCTGACGGTTACCCCGGCCTCCGTAATAGACAAAAGACACCCTCACCTCATAGTAGTCACCAGTGGCCAGCCGAAGAGCCAGACAGGGAGTGGTGATTCCAAAGAAGGAGGACTCATCAACATGCTTCACATAGCCGTACTTCTTGATGAGAGACTCGATGGTATCTGAAGCTGCTGCTGCACCCTCCAGGCTGGTGTCCGGAGTCATGACCACCCTGCTCGACTGAGAGAATTCCTTGGTCACTCCTCCCAGGAGAGTTGCAGTGAGATCCTTGTCATAGCCGGCAGACAATATGTCCTCCAGCAGCACGATGTCCACCACCTTGGATGCCGGAGTCACCACAATCTGAGCATGGAACTTCATACGGAGCCATTCCAGGATCTCAGAGATGGTCTTATTCGGCACAAGGTCAGAATAGTCTATCTTGCCATTGCAAATGACATCGGAGCAGTTATGTACAAGGACCAGATTGCTCAGGAATTCATCATCCTCAAAGCAGGATGTGCCGATGGTGTATCCACACAGCTCGAAGAGAAGCTGCAGGAATCGGTAGAGCTTCAGGAAGGGAGCAATGCCATACCCCTCCGGCACAGACACCTTGTCTCCTCCTTCCATGACAATCCTTGGAGAGTGTGCCAGTGGCCAGATTTCACGATATGTCTCATTGGCATATACCGGCTCATTGTTCATCTGGTATTTCCCATCTTGCAGAGCGACAGCTACAGGGAAGAGCCGGAAGTCAGAAGAGGCCTGATTCTTGTACACCTGCCACAGCCAGGAGTACCACTCCTGGGGAGTTGAATAGGTCCTGAGGACCTTTGCGGAGAATAGCTCCTTGAGATTCTTGTCCTTAAATTGGCTATAGAAAGAAGAATCCTCCAGAGCCATTGAGCAGGTGATGCTGTCATCATTGGCAGAGGACACTACCAGCACTCCCTGCTTCTGGAATACTCCCTTCTGGATGCTGGCCGGGAAAGAGTTCACGAATCGATTCTTCCTGGCCATTCTGTTTGGGAATCCCAGCTTGGCCTGATCGGATGATGTGGCAGGGATGGTGGCTGCAATGGATGCAGCTCCATCCTCCGAGAAGAAGGCAGAATTCTGCTCGACTTCAAAGGAAAAATCTGTAGGGAGAGTGAGCTCCCCTTTGTCGGTGACTAGTTTCATTTCTTTCCGGTGAGTTTCTTCATGTTGGCCTGGAGTTCCTGCTTGCTGTTGATCTCAGAGAGCAGCACATAGGCCGGAATGCCATTGTCGATGATGTACTGGAGCACTGCCACAAGCTGGGAGAGCAGAGCCGGATCCAAGGAGAGTGACTGGCCCGGAAGGATCTGGCCGGACGGAGCGGAAGTCATACCTCCATCGGCAAAGCCGGAGACTCCAGACACTGACTTACCACTCTTCCTGGCCTGCTCAAGCCTCCGGAAGATGACAGGATTGGCACGGACCATCGAAGCAGGAGCCACCCACTCATTGGCATGCACCACTCCGACTGGCTTGTAATCATTGCTGGCCTCGGTGGTGTATCCTCCGGAAGAGTAGCCGGTGGCCACTCTGGCACCGATTTGAGAATTGGATCCAGTCGAAGATGCAGAAGTGTTCATGATGGCATTCTTCTGGGCCACGATGGTTGCAATTTCGGCAGCAGTGGTCACTCCGATGAGCGCAGCAGAAACGGCACCGGCAATAGGTCCCAACTGAGCGAAGGCCTGCATCACGGCAAGAGCTCCGGCAGCAATGGTCTTGGCTATGTTGATGACCATATCGGCCACCGCATACTTCTTCTGAGTCTCCAGCTTTTTCTGCTCATACTTTGCCTCGATCTCCTCCTTGGCTTCCGCATTGTCTCCGGCAGCAGTCAATTCTGCCTGCATTCGAGCATCAAGGTGAGCCAGCTCCGCATCCTGGAGAGCAGTGACTGATTGAGAGGCCTGCTCTATTATGGAGGAGGCCTTATTCATCCCACTCTGCCAGGCATCGAGCTCGATCTGGAGATTCTCCTTCATGTATCGCTTCACCAGATCCTGCTTGGCCTTCTGGAATTCCTCTTCGGTCAGCAATCTCTGGTCATACATTTCCTGCAGGCTGGTGATCTCTTCCTGCAGCTGTCGGCCTAGAGCAGAGCTCGGATCCAGAGCATCCTTCACTTCCTGAGCCTTGCCGGCAAGCTCCAGCATGTGGTCAATCTCCTTCTGCAGCTCCGCATCGATCTCGGCCATGACTGCCTTCAGCTCTTCATCAGCCTCCTTGGCCATCTCATCGAATACCTTCATGGCATCCTTCTCGGCCTCTTCGAGTGTTTTCTTGAGCTCGGCCTGCTGCTTGATGGTGAGATCCAGGAGCTGTGACTGATACTCGATGGTGTCCTTCTTGTATCGCTCAGCTATTGCCTTCTTGCTCTTGAGAGCAGTCTCCTGGATAGTGATGAGCCGGCTCTGATACTCCCTCTCAGATATCTCCCCACTGGCATAGGCCTCCTTGGCCTTGACCTCCATCTCCTTCTGGTGCTTATCTACATCAGCCAGCTCTTTCTTGAAGGCATCATCTGCAGCCTTCTGCCGGTTGCTTGAGATGTCCTTCCTGAGAGAGTTGATGGTGGATACCGTCCGAGTAGTGCTCCGGTAGTAATCTGCATCGGCATTGCTCATCTTGACGGTTGCCTTGACATAATTATCGACCAGCTCATCATTGGAGAGCTGATACTTGGCATCCATCTCAGCCACTCTCTTGAGGCCGGCATCTGCAGTGTCGATATAATCCCGGAGAGCCTTTTGAGCCTCCGAGATTCGCTGACCGGCCATTGCTGCAGAATAGGCATCCCTCGCCCACATGGCAGAGCTTTGAGCAGCCTTGACCGCATTCTCCCTCTTCCGGAGCTCAGCATTGTAGGCCTGAGCCTGCAGCAGAATGTCCCTATTCTGATTGTACTCCTTGATGTAGAATTCCAGGTCAGCATCGGAGAGCTTTGTCCGGTCCTGCAGTTCCAGCTTCCGAGCATCTGCCTCCTGCTTGGCTATCTCCTTCCGCTCCTCGGCAAGCTCCCTCTCCAGTCTCATGGCCTCCTCTGCTGCAGCAAGCCTCTCCTCATCGGACTTGGAAGTGTCCTTCATGAGCTGCTTATTCTTCTCAATCTCGACATTGTACTCCGCTTCCTTCAAGGAGAGGGAATTCTGTCTCTCGAAGATCTCATCCAGCATTGCAGCCACTTCCTTGCCGACCTGGTAGGAGTCTCGCATATCCTGAATGAGTTCCCTCCATCCCTTGCCGGAGGAGAGATCGGCCACGAAGGTATTGTATGCTGACCGGAGGCCACTGGTGAACTGGCCCCACCGGTCACCGATGAGCTGTGTCTGGGAGATGGCATCCTTGCCGAACTGAATCACGGCCTTACCGGCAGCAGCAAAGAAGGTGGCAAGACCGAGCTTCGGCAGCATCCCTTTCAGGGAATCCAAGGTCTTATTGGTACCCTTGACAGACTGATTGATCTCATCCATTCTGGACTTCACCTGCCGGAGCTGCTTGCTCTTCTCGATGAATTCCTGAGTGCCCGGTGACAGATTCTTGATCTGCTTATTCAGATTGGAATAGGCCTTGGCAAGAGTGTTCAGATTCGCTCCATTGAGATTCTTCATCAATTCAGAGTAGTCCTTTGTCTCCTTCTTGATGCTCTTCATCGACTTGGTGACCTGATCGAGCTGCTTCTGGTACTTGGCAGCATCTTCGGTGTTGCCGAGCTTTGTGGCCTCAATCATCTTCTTCCTCAGGTCATCTGCAGATGACTTGAGAGCATTCATGGTGGCCTCGGCCTGTGTGGCATTGAGAGTGACTACACTCTCGGTATAGACGATATTTGCCATTTATTTCTTCTGCATTAGATTCAAATAGGCTGCATCATTGTAGGATGACTCGCTGAGTCTCTCGAAAGCTCTGAGAGGAAGAGTGGCAGCATCATAGCCATACCGGTCGGCCATGAGCCTTCCTAGTGTATTGATCTCCTTCAGAAACACTGAGGAATACCAAGGCTTCTTCTGCCTCTTGTTACCGATGCCGGCCTCTCCGATCTTCACACTTCTTCCCACACCCATGTCGGTAAAGATGCCATAGTACAGGTACAAAAAGGTGATCTTTGCCGGATTCCCATTGGCATCTACAGCCACATGGGCCTGGAGAGATTTCACTAGCTCCCCGGTAGAGCCGATATTGAGAGACTGGATTTTCCGGATCCATCTCTCAATAACGATATCGGCCCACCGCTCGGCCATCTCCTTGTAGTCCAGATCAGCCATCCTTCAGATCTTCTTCTGTCAATTGGAGAGAGAAATTCTGACGGAAGGTGAGCATGAGCTCCCATCCTCTGGCATTGTTGCCACCCCACCTCTGCATATAGGTGAATCTCTGATAGTCGAAGCCTTCCAGCTCTGGAGCCTCAGTGAGATCCAGAAGGAATCTTGCCACAATCTTCATGGCCAGCTTCTTCATGGCAGAATAAAGAGCAGCCTCATCCTCACCTCTGCCGAGCTGTCCCATCACCCAGAGGGACTGAGTGTAAGTGTCCACCGGTCCTTCCACATTCTGGACGGATCCGGAGGAGCCGGTCTCCAGGATGACACATGGGAAGGTGATGGACCTCATATTCTGAAGGATGTCTATGACTCCATCATAGCCATTGCCCTGCAGGATCTGGCTGTCGAGCGAGACAAACTCCTTCAGAGGAGAGAGTGTCGGTTTAAGATATTCAATGCTTAGCATTTCTCTCGTAGATCTTATTCAGAGTGAAAAGCACGGAGTGTACATCGGACTGCAGGATCTTGTCATTGTCCTGAGGCTTGTCATTATTCATGGCAGAGAGCAGCTCCTGCAGCAGCTCTGCCGGAGTCGAATCGGTGACGGATCCTCCTTCCTGGAGGACATAAGGATACTTGGCCAGCATGTATTTCTTCACTCCGGCCCACCAGATGACAAGGCCTTTCCTCTGCCAGTCCATGAGCTTCCTCACCCGGCCATTGGTGAGACTCTTAGCAGCCTCCTTCAGCCAAGCCTCATTGCTGGTGTCGGCCTGGTACCGGAGCATATAGGCATCGGCATTGTAATACTGCATAAAGCTCACACCATACAGCTTCCTGTCGATCCTGGGGAGAGGACACGGAGCCAGGCCAATATCATCGAGGATATAGGAAAGCTGTGAGCAAGCAGACTGTATCACCTTCGGAGAGATGACATAGCTCTTGCCGTTGATCAGAAAGACCACATTGTCCTTGATTGCTTTCGGATCATACTTGATCGGATTGTCAGGACGGATGTGAGCCAAGGCGCACAGGCACAGGAAAAGAGTCTCTTTCCGGCCATGAGGCTTAGCCAGAATGGTGCACACATTGCGGAAGTCCTCCTGGCTCATGGTCTCCCAGGAGACAGGATAGGCAATGTCAATCTTCTCACCCCTCTGGAGATGGAAGAACTGCTTCAGGAATGTCAGGATTTTTTTCATATCAAAACATCGAAAAGATTGGTGTATCAGAATGGGAGATGTCCACAGCTTTGGACTCATCGGAAGCGGACCAGGCCGGGAAGTCATCAGAATTCGCCCTCATGATGGCCACAGCCTTCAGAGTCTGGTCCAGACCGAGTGCCCGGTCTCCCATAGCAAAGGCAGCGATGGCAATCTTGATGAGCTTAATCACCTTCACTTCGATAGGAAGGAAGTGCTCCTTGTCTCTGACCTTCTCGATGATTTCCTCAGCATAATCCTTGGAGATATAGCTGGCTGCATCGGTCATCAAGGCTACATTCAGAGCTGAATTCAGATCCAGGAATTCACTCCAGCTCTTCGGATATGCCTGAGCTGTGATGTTGTTCAGCACGGCCACATCCTTGAATTCACCATAAGTGAGAATGAGACCATCCGACAGCCTGGCAAATTCCTCGGTACCTCTCCAGGAGTCATAGGCAGATGTCCGGAGCAGGTAGAGCACCAGCTTATCCTTGCTCTCATCCAGCTTGAGCTGAAGATTGGCAGACAAAGCAGCAACCCTTTCCCTGGAGGCCATAGTCATCTGCTCATTGTTCACTACAGCAAAGCCGGCATCAGTGAGCACCAGATCCATGTCTGGAATGCTCCGAAGGAAGGCCTGCTGTGATATCACCCTCTGGCAGAGCCGGAGGAGCTTGGAGTGCTCGGCAGCTCTCCCTTCCAGGATGGATTCTATATCGGAGCCGATGATGTCAGTCACCAGGCTCTCCTGAGCGACTTCGAGCGCATCATTGAAGATTGTCGGCTCTCCTTTCATCTCCACTGCAGGGAGGAAAGGCTTCATTTCAGCATATCCGGATACTAGCATGGCTTATACTTCTGTGTTGGTGGATTCCTGTTTCCCGGACTTATTCTGGTCCAAAGTTGTGAAGATGTACTCAGGGATGTTGATGTAGATGTCCTTCTCCCATTTGTTGAATTGCTTGATGAAGCGAAGAGGCCTCAGCACTCGGTCCACAATAGGCTTCATGCAGGCCTGTTTCATCATATAGAGCTCCCTGGCCTGAGTGCCACCGAGAGTGGAGCTGCTCTTTCCAGGAGTCGCACCAATGAGCGAAGAGTGCACACCCATTGCATAGCAGATGATATTCGCAGTGCTCTCGGTGTCATCGATATACTCACCACCGGTGATCTTATTCTCAATCGGCACTATCTCGATCCACTTGGTCTCTTGAGTGCCCTGAGCAGTAGGCACTCTCTGCTTCATGGCCATGATTGCCTTGTTGGCATTCTTCTCACCGGCCAGGAAGTCATTGAAGGCCTGCTTCTCCTGGTCAATCCTCTCCTGATATGCCTTCAAGTCGGTCTTGGAGATGCCTTCCATCTTGCAGATGTTGTCGAAGTACTCCTGGGCCACATAGATGATGAACTTGACACCGAGCTGATTCTTGAGGATAGCCTTCTTGAGCTCCGGCACAAGCACAGAGTGGTCATACCATCCGGAGCGGAAGATCGAGTACCATTCCGGCTCGGAGTAGTACGGATGGCCCGGAGAAGGCATATAGACCGGATAAATATACCTCCTGGTCTTTCCCTCTGCAGCAAAGATCTTCAGATCGGTCATTGTGTCAAATTCATCCAGCACCCTGGTAGCTGTGATGTCCTTGGCCGTCACCTGATTCTTGGACCAGTCGGCATAGTAGTGCCAATTGATGTCACCTTTCCGGTCTGCCTGAGCCCACCTTGAAAAGACAGCTTCCTTGTGCCGGATGGACTGGATGCTCTGGAAGTCCTTGCTCAGAAGGATCTCCGGAAAAGCATTGTAGAAGTAGGCCACATCGGTGAGCTGCTGCTGCACGAATAGAGGGATGTCATTGGCTTCAAACCAATCGAAGATAGGACCATCTTCCACAGGTGCCCAATCGAGCACACGGCCATACTCATCCCTCTTCACGGCCCGGACCAACTTCGGTCCAAGGCCGAAAGATACATCCCGGTTGAATCGGAGATTCGCACCTACCACATCACTCTTCTCCACCTTCTTCAGAAGATGCTCAGGAAGGTGATTGTCAGGTCCCCAGGGAGCAATCTTGTAGCTTCCGATGCTCACCGGCTGCAGGTCATGGTCCCTCTTGAATTCATCGGAGGAATCATTGGTCACAAGCAAGGCCTGAATCTCCGGGAAGAACTGGACTCCCTCGATGATCTGCAGGCCAGCATTGATTTTTTCAGTACTCATAGTATTACTTCTTCACCATTAAATTCGATGATAGTATTCCGATTCACCGTCCTCACCTGGCCACTGACCGGAATGAGGATATTCAGTGTCTCTCCGGATCCATGAAACGAAGTGCACCGGCAGTGAGGCACACGGACAATGGATCCATCTTCTGCCACCCAGGAGATGGAGAAGTCCTGCATCTGCTGGACCAGCACATGAATTCTTGAGGCATGAATCATAGTGGAGCAAAGTTACACATGGAGCCTCCGGCAAGATAGGACACCGATTTCTCCGGCAAAAAGAAAGTTTTTGCATCTCAATCGGCTCACTTTCAAGCTAGAGATGGTGCCGGAATGAGCGAAGGTGAGAGGCATCGGCACGGCTGCTCCCAAGCCTTGTCCTCTGGCCGGCTCGGAAATTGCCGGTCGATTTGCGTTATATGCCGACACTTTCTGGCTAGACCGATGATCCGATTCCGAATCCTCCTGTCGAGTATGGATAAAGTGTGTTGCCGATGTAGAGAGTGTCGAAGGCATCAGTGCCATCGGTACGGTGCTCCAGGAGATCCTCCTCAGTCTCGGCCAGCTTCTCACCTCCTTTGGCTTTGTGCCAGCCGACACCAGGAGTGATGCTCACCTCGGCCATGCTGATAGCAATGAGCAGTGCTTCATTGTTCTCCTTGTTGAATACCGGGATGAGGCCCTTGGCTCCTGTGAATCCCTGATCAATGAGTGTGTACTTCTCGGTGTGCTTCATAGGCTTGCCGATGAAGCTCTCTTCCACCTGCCAGCCATGCTTGTTGAATTGCTCGATGATTACTGAGTGGAAGTCCTGATCACTCACGGCATAATTGGAGCCGAGAGCAGTGCTGTCATAGTAGAATACCACTTCCTTGGTAAGATGTGCACGGTAGTAGTGGCAGAAGTCATCCACCAGCTCCCTGAGCTTCCTCTCATACTTCACAAAGAAGCTCTTGATGACCTTCAGCCGGATACCGTCCCTTTGGCCGGCTACCAGCCAATTGATATTGGCATTGAAGTCAAAGGCAATGGATATCGGTGCCGTCAGATCCACATCACCATCCAGGAGACATCCATAGTCGGTCTTGGACTGGTGGCCAAGACCTTCATCCATGAGTGGTGTATTATTGTTGTCGATGTATGTGTGGAGACTCTCTCGGAAGTTCGGATAGAATCCATCCTTCAGCCTTTCGATGCGTTTTGACAGGATGCTGGTCTGGAATACCAGAGGAGGCAAGTCTCTCTTCATCTGCCGGATGTACTCCAGGCCGATGACATCTACATTCTCGAAGGAGCTCCATTCCCTGTACAAGACAGCTATCCTCCTGAGCTGTGATAGAAGCGAGTCGAGCCGGCTGAGCTCATCCCTCTTCTCCTGGCTATCCTTCCAGGTATGCACCACCTGCCATCTCTGATAGAGCAGGCCCTTGATCATGTCGATGACTTCCGGAGTCGCTTTCTCCCTGTAATTGAGCAGCCACCGGCCACTCTTGAGCACCGGCATGTCCGAAACAAACAGGATGGAATGGTGCCAGGGACAATCGGAGAAATACCGTTTGGTGCCACCATTGGCCGGGAAGGTCTCATCCTTGAGCTTGTCGAAGGAGAGGCCCTTGGCTTCATCACCGATCACCCAGTCGAAGGTCATGGAGTTGGATGACATCCTCACATCCTGAGAGACAATCACCATCTGGGCCCCATTGTAGAAGGAGACCACATCATCGAAGGTCTGAAGAGGGATGATCGGCTTGGCATATCCCAGCTTCTGGGGAGGCCTCTTTCCGACCACATAGTGGATGCCCTCTATCCATCCGAATTCGGAGAGTCCGGAGAGAGCTGCAGGCAATGTCCTCAGATGAGCCTGCTTGTAGGATGATGCTACAAAGCATCCGGTGGATCCAGGCATGAATTCCACATTCCGCTTGATCCGGAGGGATACGATACCGAAGGACTTGCCGAATCTTCGGCCACAGATGTCAATCTCTGTGTGTGCCGAGATGGCAAGTGCCTCCTGTTGTGCTCGGTTGAGATATTTAGGACTGGTCTCCATCCTGGATGTCTATCTTCTCTGGACCATCGATATCTGCTGTGTACTGCTTCAGCAGCTTGGCAGCCTTCTGATGGATATTCGGCACCGGCTCGATACCTATCACAGACGGATCCACAGACAGCGAGATGTCCTTGGGGATGATATCATCCCAGGGAAAGTCCTCTCCATCAGAATCTTCAAGACGGTTATTCTTGACAATGCCCTCGGCAATCTTGGTGAGAGCCTTGGCTTTTTTATCATCACCGGCAAGAGCTGCTGCAGTAGCCATGTCGAAGAGATGATTGGCTTTGTGCCTCATCTGCTCTTTATTGGCGAGAGGCACCCGGCCATAGAGCATCTTGATGATGGCAATGTCTTGGTAAGCGATCCGGCTGGTCACATTATGCCTGGCCATGATATAGTCCCTGATCCTGTTGTCCGGAAGCATGGGATTGCTCAGCCAATGAGTGTAGGCATCATTGAGCCGGTCAAATCTCTGCTGCTGCTGCACTGTGAGCTGGATGGAGTCATCCTCCATCTTGGCGAAAATAAGATCCAGCAATTCTGGATTGGGTGAGAGTTTCCTCATGGCATCAATTCATCTTCCCTTTGATGTATCTCATATTTGTCCAGCAGCTCGATGGCCCACTCAGCACCCTTGTTTGCTGCCTTCAGGATAGTTTCCCTCCTCTGGACCATGCTCTTCAGTTTCCCTGCATTATAAGCTATGGCAATGTCGCTCTGAGGAGTCTGCAAGGCAAGCCGGAGCTGGCCGACATCGACCATCAGCATGGTGGCAATCTCGGAGAGGGAGAATTTCAATTCGGCCCAGTGCTCGATATTCTTGAGATCCTCCTGTGTGAGTATGGTGATTTCTCTCAGCATGGCAATACAAAAGTAGCCAGATTGAATCTGGCTACTTAGGACAATGGCAATCGGCTCAGAATTAAGCGATCAGAGCAAACAGGCCAGGGATGAGGCCTCCGGCTACAGTGGCAAGCAGGTCAATCCAGTCGAAATTGCCATCCTGCCACTTGTCGATGAATTCCTTGATGAAGGCCACGCAGAGCACCGGCCACCAGCACCAGAATCCCATCTTCAGCACGATGCAGCAGAAGGCTCCGATGATGAGGCCACAGATGAAGTGATACAGACGGTCTCTCCGGATCTTTGCCAGGAGGCCGACAAACCAATTCCAGATCTTTTTCATGATAGTCCTTTGGTTTTAAGGTTTGCGAGTGTTTCAGGATTGATGGTACAGCCATGATCGAGGAGAGCCTTGACTCTTGCCTTGCAGGTGGCCACCTGCAGTGAGGAATTCTGCTCCCTCTTCAGAGCTTTGGAGATATAGGCACGGCAGGTGCTCTCATTGAAGCCATCCTTGGCCTGCTCTTCGGCCTGCCTTTCCAGGAAGCCATCGATCTGAGCATATTTCCCTCGGATCCGGCCATCCGTTTCAAGCACCAGTGCCCTGTAGTGCGCCCGGTCTTTGTTGGACTGAGCCATTTTCATTTTCTCATGGAGTCCTCTCCGGAGCTTGTAGTCCTCGGATATGGTGTCATAGAGCTGCTGCAGCTCAGGAGGGAGATCCGCTCTCCTGGTCCTCCTTTCATCATAGGTCCTCCAGATGACCTGCTGCTGGACCGAGACCGGCTGCTGCTCCTGCTTCTCCTCCCTGGCAGGCTCGGCCTTCGGAGCCGGCTTGACAGCATACCTGGCCAGACTGGTGGACTCATTTGGCTGGACACTAGGAGCTACCTTCGAGAGCTTTTCCAGCTCATAGAGGAGCTTTGGCATGTCATGTCTCCTGGAAATCCAGCTCTTCAAAGGCTCACTCCGGCTGTATCTGCAAAAAAGAGCAAAGCCCTGATCGAAATCATGCTCTGCTCTTTCCAGATACGATAGAATCTCTCTATTCACTAGCTGCCGGAAGGAGTGAAGGCTCCGGTGGCACAGTTGAGAGTGCCATCCGAAAGCAGCAGTGTCCCCTCATAGATCGGCAGAGGAGTCACATCCGGACACTCCACATCGAAGGTGACACCCTTGGCAGATCCGGCTGCATCACCGGAATCTCCGGAAGGAGAGAGGACTGCACGGTAGTCAGGAGAGCCGATGACATGGAAGCGACCGGCAGCTTTCACGATGAAAACGAAGTCCCCATTGGCTGCAGCCTTGCTGAAGGCAAGAGCTTCGGCAGTCAGATCAGGGAAGGAGAGAGAGGCATGGTTGGTGTACATCTTACAGTCTACCTCACCGGTGACCTCAAAGGTGATCTTGCCCTTGCCCTGGGTGGAATAGAGCTTGTCCCAGTGAGCACCGGTAGCCAGGGAGAAATTCCCATCATAGGTGGCCAGCGAAGAGGCTGCACCCTCTTCAGCCGAAGGATCATTCACGATGGTCGGCCAGGAGAGAATGGCACTCTTTGCGATGCGATAGATGGTAGCACCAATCCCACTGGGATTGATGCCACCGATATTGAAGTCCAGATTTCCGAGATTCATAACAGGTATGATTTAGGAATTTCCAGAGATGAGCTTAGGCCGTAGCCTTGGCCTGGGAGACCGTCACATCGAGATAGCCGGAGCCATCCTGAGCGGAGACACGCACAGTGGCAGTGCGAGGATCCTCGCCAGCATCAGTCTTGGCATAGGCAGTGCGAGTGAAGGTCACCTTGTTTCCATTCACGGCCACAGTGAGCCAGTCAGCACCCTCGGTGATCACTTCGGCATCGACCTCGGAGCCGGTCACTGTCGCATAGGTGCGATTGCTGTTGCCGGATGTGGCAGGCACCTCAATGGTAGCAGCACCCTTGACTGCACCAGGGACCTCAGGAGTAGGAGAAGGAGCAGCAGTGTGGCGAGCGACCAGGAGGAATTCCGGGAGGATGCTCTCAAACTGGACACCCCAGTACATGCACATGAAGAACTGCAGAGCCTTCGGATTGTCACACTCACGGATCTTGGCCTGCTCGGCATCGGAGAGCTGGTCCATACCGACAAGCATATTGGCCTGGGTGGAGATGTAGATGTACTCGGAATTCTTCAGGCCGACAAGAGGCACAAGCTCGACATTGCGGTCACAGTGCAGACGGCTCTGAGCATAGGTCTGATTGTACACCACGGATCCGAGAGTCGAGAGGCACCATACCTCATAGGCATCCAGCACGGACTTCGGCAGGAACATCTTCAGATTCTCCTGGTCACGGAGTTCATCGGAAGCTGCAGAGTAGATGGCTTTCAGCACATCACCGGCATTGGCATCCGTGATGGTGTCATAGATATACAGGTTGCCATTGGCCACAGCGATGGTGCCCTCATTGATTTCCTTGGCAGCAATGGTGTCGAAACCGTTGAAGAGATCAAGAGTGGTATTGCCATCCTTGTTCCGGACTGCCTTGAAGAGAGCCTTTCCGAGCTTGGCGGAGACCTTCTTGGCGAGAGTGAGAGCCATGTCCTTCACGATGTCGGCTTCCTTCCTGTCGGTCAGGGAGCTGAAGCTCTCTCCGTACACAGTCGAGAAGAGACGGTAAGGATCAAATTCTTCAACGATGTCACCCAGATAGGTGGTGAGAGTACGACCAAAGAACTTGCCCTTGTCAGTGGCATCTTTGGAAGAGCGGTAAGGACGGAGCTCGGCATCATTGTCATAGCCTCCGACAGTCTCATCTCCACGAACACCCTTGCGGATGGTCATGTGCTTGAGAGTTTTCTCCAATGCCACTACCGGCATTGCGAGGATCTCCCTGCGATACTTCGCACCGGAGTTCACAAGAATTGCATCAAGTTGCATAGTACGAAAATGGATTAGGATTATTTACCACGATTCAGGAATTCCCGGCAGGCCTGCTGAGCCTCGGTGAAATTCTTTGCAGGAGCAGCTCCATCGACCTGGAAGGAAGGATCTGCATCGGTCTTGACCACTGCATGCCCTTCGCCATCATTGCGCTCGATAGCTGCAGAGAGAGCTGCTTCGAGCTCAGAGATCCTGGAATCCCTCTGCTCGATGATGTCATTGCGCTCCTGGATCTGCTCCTGGAGGCCGGTGACTTCGGCAGCATGCTCAGTGCGAAGATTCTCAATCTGGCTCTGGAGATCAGCCTCCTCGGCCCTGGGGGAATTCAGTGCCTGCTCGATTGCTTCAAGCTGGCACTCCTGGAGGACGGTGGATCCGTCCTGGTCATACACCTGCTCGGAGAGCTCCGGTATGGCCTCAAGTCTTGGATATTTTGCCATCTGAGATGAATTTTGATTTTCCTGCTGCTCAGCGAGATCGATTACTGCCTGGATGGCATCATCGAAAGTGCCGATACGGTCAATGAGAGTGCCGACCACATCCTTGGCAAAGTATGTCTTGCCGGTGAGCTGGTCATCAGTGGCAGCAGGCCGGTTTGCCTTCATGTCATTGATGAAGATCTCACAGAGCGGATTGAGCACCTCTTCCTTGATGATCTGAGTATTCCCCTCCAGAGCAGCCTCATAGTCGGCATTCTTCTCGGAGGACTGGTCAGCATAGATTCTCACCTGGACATAGCCATCAGAGTCTCTCCGGACCTTCGGCCAGCCGGAGACAGTGATCATGGTGCCGATGCAGCCTACCTGGTCGGTCGGCTGGTGAGCTATGATCTGCTGAGTGTAGGAGATGGCATAGATGCAGGCAGAAGCTGCCATGCCATCCACGAAGGAGACAATCGGCTTGGAGAGCTGCTTGATTGCATCGGCCAGCTCCGGCACAGCATCGGCAGATCCACCACCGGAATCGGCCACGATGATATGGCCAATCACCTCAGGATCCTTGTCGGCCTGCAGAAGCTCTTGAGCAATCTCCCTGGTACCGTAGGAAGCGCAAGTGCCGTACTTGGTCATGGTGCCATCCAGATAGGTGACATAGACCGACTTGTCGGTATAAGGATTGACCTGCTTCTTGTCTCCGGTCCAGTAATCAGCACAGCTCACCTTCCGAGGCTCCTGCTTCTCGGAGCCATCAAACTCGATGAGATTCCCGGCCAATACACCCTGCACAATAGGCAGCATGGCTGCTGCCTGCTGGGGATGTATCATCCAGGGACCTCTCAGATTTTGAGCGAAGAGTGAGAGATTCATATTGCTGGAATTTAGTGGATGCAAATTTATGCCCGGCTCTGAAATGATTCTCGGACCACTTAGGAGGCCGAATTCACCAGGAGGCCATGCAGGCTCTCATTGTCGATGTTGATATTGAATTCAGAGCTGGAGAGTCCTGACACACCATCCGAATAGGTGAATTTCGGCACATATTCTCTGGATCCTATGATGTACACCAGGCCGGAGATCAGTGTCAGCTTCCAAACACACTTCCTTCCGACCAGGGACTGGAGCAGGCTCTTGTGAGAGTCCTTCCCCTTCCTGATGGAAGCTGAGAAGCTGACCTGGGAGTGCTTCCCATTATCATCATCAATCCACTGCTCTTCCAGGTTTCCGGTCTCCGGAGTGAATGGAAGCTCTGAAAAACCGAATCCACTCTTGATGAAGTCGGAGATATCCAGCCGGCTCCCTGGAGGAAGCATGCTGTAGTCATGGAGCGATGTCGAGTCAATGTACTCGATTTTGCGGATTCCAAGGTGCATAATTACTTCAATTTTTTGAGACGGTAAAGCCTCCTAATTTTGTTATTTACAGTCATTTCTATGCCGAAAAATTAGAGACCTGAAAGCCGTCAGAAAAAGATAGGAATCTGGTGCTTCTCCGGATTATTCTGCCGGTACCGGTACCAGTCTTTCATCAGTCTTGACAGCATCTTCTGGTCAATAAACTCTTCGAGATTGTAATCCAGGAGGAATTGTGTGATCCCTTCCAGGATGGTCATCTCAGGATTGTTGCCGACAGAGCCGACCATGTAGATGTGGAAAGCAGCCTTGAAGGATTTCTCCAGATACCTCCGGATCCGGTAGCACCCCTGCTCGGAGATGTAGCATCGGTACAAGGTATTCACACGGTACACCAGATCCCTCTCCACATCATAGGCCTTGGTGCTGGATGAGTCACGGAGCAGCACAAAGCTGATGTACTCGGACCTGTCCTCAAGGGAGTGATAGTCGGTAGGCAGGAGCTCCAGGCTCTGCTTGATGATGCCCCAGAGATTGCTGGTCTTGTCCAGTCGGATGATGTCCGATTCATAGGTAGCCACCACCCATTTCCGAAGGAAGGATCCCACCTTCACATCCACAGTGTTGTATGCTTTCTTCATACTCTGCAAAATTAAGTTGATATCTATTTTGAATCTTTGACATATACAGGAATCCCCATCTCCAGCCGGCACTTGTAGGCCTCGATGGTGGTCTCCCTAACATAGTCGGTATAATAGAGGCCCTTGTCAGGTCCGAGCATGCACACAGACAAGACCGGCCTACCATACCACAGCTCTCGGAGGCTCCTGGCCGGTCGCATTCCTTCCGGCACCTTGTCATACACCCAGATGGGATGTGATTTTCCATTCCACCATACTCCGAATTCGAGTTTATAAGGAAATTTTTTGCCTTCTTCCATAGTCGCTACTGTTTCACTATACTTTTTTCCTCAAAACATCTGACACTTCTGACACCGCAGAGGACAAAACTTTGATACTCAGTGTGTTGCTCGGTGTCAGATGATGATTTTGCAATCTGACACCTTCTGACACCAAAACCACTTAACTCATTGAATATCAATGGTGTCAGAAGATTCTGGAAAATGGACAAATATAGAGGCCTCGGTGTCAGCCAAAACCAAATGACACCAATCTGACACCGCAATCTGACACCGCTTAACTCTTTTTCTATCAATTTATTAACTCTCTCCGGTGTCAGAAGGTCAGTAAAAAACAAGAAAAATATACATAGAGCAAAACCACCGACACCAGAGACCAAAGAAAAGAGCCATTGCAGAGCAGGCTCTTTCCTACAGATTTCTGACACTTTCGGACTAGAATAATGGCATGTCATCATCTTGGCTTCCCTCTCCTCCCAGGGATGGTACCGGAATAGGATCTGACTCTCCGGTGGTGTCGATATAGAAGTAGTAGATGTCCTTCCCATCTACCTTCCGATGGATGTCATTCCTCTCGATATCGGAAGGTGTGGTCTTTAGGTGCATCGGATTGAATTTCCAATCTCGGTAGGTGCAGTACTGGATCAGCTTCTGCTTGAAGGTTTTCATCTTGATCATGGCAGCGAATTTCGGATTCAAGGTGGCCTTGTAATCCTCGAAGGTCTGCTGCTTGTCCACAAGAGTATTGAGCTTGTCCTCGGTGAAGTACTCCTCGGCCCAGAATAGGAATTCATCGGAGAGAGCTCGCTGGAGAGTTCTCTTCTCGATGGCCTTCATCGGAGGCTGGATCCTGGTGTGGATCTTCTGCCACACGGCAAGACAGTTCATCATGAAATTGTAGAATTCATTCATCTCATCAGGACTGTAGTCGGAGATGAGATTCTTGCCGAATTCTGTGTAAGGACTCCTTTCCTTCAGACCTCGCTGCATGTCATCGGCATGGTAGTAGTCGCTGAAGGCTGTGTACCATGTCCTCCTCCGGAGGGAGGCATCGAATCCCTTGATGGCATGATTTGATGTGAAGATCACCTTCGGAGAATCCTTGAAGTCGATGGTGAAAGCTGCCACATACTTCGGATTCACCACCATCTTGCCGGTGATCATCGGCATGAACTTGTGCAGGTCCACCTGGGAATTCAAGTCATCGATGAAGATGCAGTCTGTGATTCCCCTCTCGACACCCTGCAGCATGAAGTCTCCCTTCTTCGGATCCAGATTCTGGCCATCGATGAAGAGCTGCTTCCTGAGGCTCTCCAGGCTGGAGGCGAAGAGGGACTTGCCGGTACCGCCCAGGTGAGTCCCCTCATCCGACTGCTCGGTCTCGATGCAGTACACAGCATAAGGCTGGCCGGCAGCTTTGTGCTTGGCCAGCATGTAGCCGAGAGCCATGACTTTATTGATGAAGTTCAGCTCATGCTCGGCTCTCTCCTCTTCGGACAAAGGGATGCCGAGCTCCTCCTTCCTCCAGTATGTCCGGCCAGTGTTCATGATGTACTGCATGAAAGAGAAGCCGGTCCGGTGGATGGTCAGCCGGTACCTCCTTGAATCCCCTAAAGTGTCAATTTCCTTCTTCAAGTAAGAAAATTCGGGGGAATTGGGGGACGCAGCATTGAGCTGGCTGAGCAGTTGCTGATATTCTTCAGAATAGTCGATATCGAAAAAAGGCATCTTGCCGGGAGTTTTCTCCATCGGCACGAAGTCGAAAGGAAGGATCTTGTCGGCATAGACCATGCAAGGACAGTCTGCAGGCTTGACATTGGTGATACCGTCCTTGGTGACCTTGAAGATGCCATTCCTGAAAAAGAAATGGTCATCGGTATCATTCCAGCTCTTGAAATTCGGCTCAATGATGGCCAGCTTCTCCAGGGATGCCAGCCGGATCTGATTCGACCGGTGAATGGTGTTGGCCAATTGCTGATTGTAGTATTTCGGATGAGTCTTGATGTATTCCAGGAGATATCCTGAGCAGTGAGTGGAAATGGCATCCTCATCGATGAGAGTGACCACATTGTCCCGGATATGGCAGAAGGTGTACCCTTTCTTCTCGGAGTCGGATGCAATCCTGTAGTAGCCGGATGCCCGGAGGAAGGCATAGAGCTGCTCATTGTTCACATCATAGGTCCTTCCGGCCTTGGTGTACTTCTCCTCCCAGAAGCGGAGAGATCCGGAGAGCTTCACCAGGTCATCAAAGAGCCTCCGAGGATTCTGATTCTCCGGCCTCCTGAATCTCATGAAGAAGTCCTTGGCATCCTTGCACGGCTTCCCCTTTCTATCCTTGAATCTGGCAAGCTCTGAAGGGAGCAGGATGATCCGGATATCAAGATACCGGAGAGCAATCCTGTACATATTGGCGATGCCGGTTTCATCGATGTCATAGAGGATGAAGATATTCTTGGCCAGCCTCTGCAGTACCGAGAATTCGTACTCGGTCAGGTCGGCAGTTTCAGAATTGAGCCAGCAGATATGATAGTCATTCCTCTCGGTCGAAGCATTCCGGACATTGAGAGCATCCGAAGGTCCGGAGCAGATGATGAGATTGTCCCACTTGGTGTCTTTTGTCTGGACCTCGCCCTCATCATCCACCTCGGTGGTGGTCATCTTGTAGTCCGGATTGGCCTTGGCCTTCTGGAATTGATCGATGAATTCCAGGTCTCCGAAAATGAAATTCTCCGGCTTGTCACCGTAGTACATGAAGCGGAGATCACCCAGAGGCTGGTAGATCTTTCCCCAGGCATGGCCATCCTCCGGCTTGCCGGCCTTCCCATAGTCATAGAAGTACATCGGATAATTCTCGTTTGCCGAGATCCTGAAGCTCTTCCCGGACTTATTCCGGGGAGTGATATAGGCATCAAGAGGCTTGAGGCCGAATTCCTCACACCGGCTCTGGGTGATCTGATAGCCGAGCATGTCCAGCTCGGCCTGGGTGAACTGGCCATCCGGACGGAGCACCAAGCTGTAGTGATCCTGAGCAGGGACCTCCTGCAGAGTCGGCTTCGGCTTCACCGGCATGTAGCTCTGGCCCTCCAGGAGCTGGGGAGCATAGTGCTCGGCAATGAACTGGATAGCCTGGCCGAAGTCAAGGCCCTGCTCCCTCATCACAAGCTGGATGGCAGTCATGGCTCGATTGTCGGAGCCACCCTTGTCCTGTATAAACCAGACACCATCCTTGAGCCACACGGCACAGGAGGGATTCTTGTCATCCGGTCGGATCTTGAAATTCTTCCGGCCATTGGAGGCAAAACAGGCCTCCGATTGTGGATATATGTCGATGATAACTGACCGGCCTCCTTCGGTGGCCTGCCAGATATCTTCCTTTGTTATCTTGTAATTGTCCATAGCTACTGGTCGCTAACATGTCGGAGTACATGGATCAGCCTCTCGGCTGACTCCTTCTGCTGGAATGTGTATTCATTGCCCTGGATCAAGTCAATGGTGGCCTGCAGGCCTTCAAGGTGGCCGGCAAGCGCATCCAGCAAAGTCTCCCTATCTATGGCCGACATCTCCATCAGGGATATCCTGCCAGCCTTGTCCACATCGGCATACATCATCTCAGAACATTCTTAATCCTTTTCCCATCATCGAAAAATATGAGCAGCCTCTCAGGCTGTTTCTCCGGCTCCTTGAGTCGGAGAAGAGTTTTCCGGAGCGCAGCCTGCTGGACCGCACTCCGGAAAAGGAAATTCTGCATCATCGGATGTACCTCTCGATGACATTGCTGCCTTCCATCGGCAGGTAGTACATGGCCAGGAGATCCTTGAAGTTTTGCACCAGATACAGGCAGGTCTCACGGTCCTTGCAAGCAAGGCGAGAGCCGATGTACGCAGACGAGGCCGACCAGGCGCAAGACGAGGACGCAGAGGCGAGACCGCAGCTTCCATCCGGTCTTTTGAATCGGATCAGATCCTCCCTGCCAGGAGTCTCCCGGAGCACCTCTGCCATCTCGATATTGTCATACACATAAATCCAAGGATAGTAGCACCAAGTCTCCCCATCGAGAGGATTCTCCCAGCCATCATTCAGAGCTTTGATGATAACCTCCATAGCAGCCAAGGCCCGGAGATGCTCCGGAAGAGGATCTATGATGGCCATAAAGGCATTGAAGTCGATGCCGGCTTTCTCACAGGCATCATTGATGGTCTTGATAGACCGGAAATCAAATTTTTCTTTCATAACAAATAAAGTGTTTCGGTGTGTTTTCTAAACCAAAATTGATAGGCCTTTTGAACAGCCTGGACCGGAGACCGAGCAGCCACATAAAGCTCATGAGGGAATCCGGAATCCGGCAGCAGGCTCACAAGCCAGAAGTCCTCTCCGGAGGACTCCACCTCCGCTCGGCCATTGTCAGTGATGTAGGTAACCATCCAGAATCTCCTGCAGTCGGTTAATCTCATCCACTCTCTCAAAGTAGTTGCCCACCGTCCAGTCCTCTTTAAGCTCTCTGAGCTTCTGTCGGACGGTCTCGATGACCAGAAGCTGGCCTCCTGTTGTCAAGCAGTTCACGGAATTCCTCCTTTACAGTCACATCCGGTGACTCGGATACGATACAGATGATGTCATTGGCAATCATCTGAGGAGATCCACCGAGCTCCTTTCCGAGCCGGATGATCTCCTTCAGATGCCACACATACTCTCTCATTTTCCTGGTATTCATAGCTCAGATCTTGATGACATTGATACCAAGCTCGCTCATGCTCAGGGAGAAGCCGGCTCCGGTCAGCTCGGAAATCACCTTCGGAGTGCACTTCTGGATGTGGATGGACCACTCGGTGGAGCCGAGAGGCCCCACGAAATCATTCACCGGCTGATTGATGGCCAGGTGAGTGTCCGGATGCTTCATGATAATCTGGATTGCAGCGAAAAAATCATCTTTCTTCATGGCTCTGTCTGTATTTTGGGATTGTTGTTAGTCAAGAGGGACCGGAAGGTGGCCAAGCGGTCCCTGGAATGATCGAGTATGGTCTTTGCCACCTTCTTGCTCGATATCCATAATCTGTGAATGATGCCTCTGATCCAGGCCTTCTGCACGGCTGTCAGATACTCCGAGAGATACTCCCAGGAGAAGAGGAAGCCGATGGCCAGAGTGCCAAGATGCCAGTAGGCGAATTTTGCGGAGCCGGCCAGTGCCTGGACTCCATTGACAGCCAGTGAGACTGCCACCAGGCCGGTGAATCCTACCCAGATCCATCCGGTCATTTTGTCGGGATTGTGTTCCATACTCGATCATTTTTTTTGAATGTGTTAAAGCTGTCTTGTGATGATTACAGAGGATTTGTCAGCATTGAGGCTGCTGGTGAGCTGCAGGCCTTCTCTTCTCATCTGATAGAGAGTGGACTGCAGAGACTGGTACTTGATGTCCTTCAGGGAGATTCTCAGGCTGGCTCCGACCTTCATGCCGGAGATCCTGGATCTGACCGATTTCTTTTTTGTTGCCATCTTTTGTTGTATATTTGACTAAATAAATAACTAAATAACGATGCAAATTTAACCTATTTAGGTTTAATTCGCAAATTTTTCGGTTTAATTTGGTTAAATAATTTTGTTATGATTGATTTTCAGACATTTATCGATGTGAACGGCCTGAAGAAGAAGGACATTGCATCCTTTCTCGGTGTTTCAAATGCTTTTATCACGCAGCTTTGTGATGGGAGGAAGCCTCTTCCTCCGGCTAAACTGGCTTTAATTAAAGCCAATGAGCAAGGCTGGGATGTGTCCATGCTCCAGGAGGATCCACCGGCAGGAAACATCAATAGTGTGGTGAATTCAAAGAATTTCTCCTATGAGGCCGGCACGGTCAATTCAGAGCTCATCGGCATCATCAAGGAGCAGCAGTCGCAGATGAAGGAAAGCCAGCGACAGATGGGAATACTCATCGACACCATCCACCAGCTATCAACAAAATAGCTTGCCATCAGCCAGCTACACCTATTGTAAACGAGACAGAAATGAGACAGAAGATACCAAAATGTGAAGAAGCCACATCTGATAGTCAATCACTTACAAGAGCGAATCCGGGAGTGTCGAAACCCACTCCCGCTACAAAAATCGGCTCAAGCCTAACAAAGTCAAGGACTTACAAGGCCGAAGCTGCTAGGAGCCGAGACAACATCGAGACAAGTTTCTTTCAGGTATCAGAAGTGCCTGAAAGAAAAAAAATGCAAAATTCCCAGAGAAATCCCCTGCCTGCATCGGTTAGATCGTACACCATGCCACAGCTCTCATGTGCCAAGTGCTACTGGTACATCTCCTTCAATGCCTTTGATCCCACCATCGGAAAGCTCCGGAGGAAGAGGATCCGGATATCACCCAAGATTGCCAAAGTCTCCGACCGGAGGAAGTATGCCAATGACCTGCTGGAGCGAATCACACTGGAGCTGCAGCAAGGCTGGAATCCCTGGGTGAACTATGCTGCTCCAGAGCAGTATTCCACCTGGCAGGATGTGTGTGACAAATATCGAGCATACCTGGCCAAGTGCAAGGCCGAGGCCATCCTCCGGCCCAAGACCTGGAAGGGATACACCTCCTACCTGGACAATTTCAATCAGTGGAATGAGCAGCAGCCGGCACCGATCCACTACATCTACCAATTCGACTGCAGGATCCTTGGCCGGTTTGTGGACTGGCTATGGCTCGACAAAGGCCTGTCGGTCCGGACCAGGGATAACTATGTCGGATGGCTCCGGACCTTCAGCAAATGGCTGCTCTCTCACAGCTTTGTGGATACGGATCCATCGGCCCACCTCCAGACTCTGGGAAGTCAAGGCTCCGGCAAGAAGAATCGGTCAGTAATACCGAAGGAGGCCATGCTCCGGCTGAAGGAATTCTGTCTGCAGCAGAATCGGCACTTCCTTCTGGCATGCTACATCCTGTACTACTGCTTCATCCGGCCCAATGAGATGTCCTACATCCAGCTCAAGCACATATCCGTCAAGCGAGGCACCATCTTCATACCGGACTACAGCTCGAAAAATGGGAAGGATGGGACGGTGACTCTCCCGGATGTGGTGGTAAAGCTCATGATTGACCTGGAGATCTTCACTCATCCGGACACGGACTATCTCTTCAGCCACCAGCTCCGGCCAGGCCCTGAACGGCACTCTCCGAAGCAATTCACCGACTACTGGAGCCACTATGTCCGGAAAGCTCTGAATTTCCCCGACAAATGGAAATTCTACAGCCTCAAGGATACAGGCATCACCGACCTGATCAGGGACAATGCCGACCTGCTCTCCGTCCGGAATCAAGCACGGCACCACAGCTTGCTGATGACCGACATCTATACTCCTCATGACATCGAGGAAGCCAATGATGTCATCAAGACCAGGAAGGCCGATTTCTAACAGAATGCCGGATATCATCACGACATCCGGCATTCCTTCCTTTATGAAAATCAGTTCACATAACTGGTGTTAGTGCTTTATTTTTAGGATCAGCACCACCAACCCTGCTCCGAGAAGGCTCCATAGGACAATCCCGGAAACCTGCCAGAACTTCTGCCACCAGGAAAGAGGCTTCTCCACTTCCTTGATCACCGTCTCCTTCTCTGCATGGCTTGCCTGCTGCTGCTCGGTGTGGAAGTGCTCTTCCACCGGCACATCGACATGGAGTGAGCTGCCGGCCTTATTCTCCAAAGTGTGATGGAGATGGCCTGTAGAGTCGATGAATGCGTCACTTCTTGCCACACTGGTCTCCAGATGGGAGGAGTCTGAGGAGGGAATGATCTCTCGCATCACTTCCACCGGCACCGGCACTTCCACAGGGATGTATCGGATGGCCAGAGAGTCCTTGATATGGAGGACCAGAGAATCCCTCACCTGGAGCTCCGGCTTCGGACACCTGAGCACTCCACAGCCGGAGAGGCCGAGGAGTGCCGGAAGGAGAATGCAGAGGAGTTTTTTCATCGGAGCAAAATGTAGTTGATGATACCGTCCAAATGTGCCTGGACAATGGCATTCCTGCCGGCAGTGGAGAAGAGATAGGTGACATCGGACCTATTGTCCTGGAAGAGATTCTCGGTAAGCACGGCAGGACACAGAGTGTCCCTGCAGATGGCCAGATTCTGAGGCCACCAAGGCTCCGAGGAGCTGTGTTTCCGGACGGTGATTCCCTGCCGATGACATGCAGAGATCAGGCATCTTGCCAGCTCTTTGCTCTGGTCGGAGGCATTGAGGCTCACATGTACACTCCACCCTCTGGCATTATGCCACTGGCCATCGGAGCCGGCAGCATTATTGTGGATGGACACCAGGAGCACATTCTGGGAGCCGAGCTTCCGGCACCACTCATTCACTCTCCGGCATCTTTCCTTGAGCGAGATATCAGTATCCTCCGGCACAATCCTTTCGGCATCGAAGCCGGCCATCTGGAGCTCTTCCACGATGGTGGCAGCAATCTCCCTGGTGTACCGGTATTCCCGGAAGGATCCATCAGGAGACCTCTTGCCCGGAGTATCCGAGCCATGACCGTTGTCAATCAGTATTTTCATTTTCCTCTTGATATTGATGGTGATTAGGTTGATTCCCCTTGGACACCTCAATGGTCATGTCTCCTTTGGTGAATTTCGCTCTTTCCAGAGATTCGATAAGTACAGGTGCCTGGCCTAAGGTGCCAAAGCCGAGGAGCATTCCCACAGCTTTGAGCACCGAGCCATCGATGACACCCATCGGGGGGACAAAGAATCCACCTATGAAGAGACCAACCGACACAATGAGGCACACCCAGAATGCAGTAGTCTTTTTCATAAGGCTTCCGATTTTTTACATGGTCGCAATAGTTGCAGCATCATACTCCTTCAGGACCTCCAGGCCGAAGTGGATGAGTCCATTCTCGGTGAGCCCCTAA
>Ga0256405_10002856_pt1 | contig 37567 bp, 31 predicted proteins | sample RumenRJG_02DNA_FD_189096 | JGI IMG/M metagenome (GOLD analysis project Ga0256405, IMG submission 189096) | Bovine rumen microbial communities from Lethbridge, Alberta, Canada - RJG_02 | ecosystem: Host-associated > Mammals > Digestive system > Stomach > Rumen | place: Canada: Alberta...
CCCTGAACCAGCACCATCTCATCCTCAGGAAACTTTTCGTCAAGTTCTCTTGCCGAAACGCCCATCATAAAGGGCTTTTCACGGACAAGCTCGCCTCTTCTGAAGGCTTCTCCCATTCTCTGTCCCAAGTCCGTTGAAAGAAATGTGACAATATCAGGACTCCAGACACACTTTTCATAGGCTTCAGGTATCACGCCTTCTTCAATCTTTCTTTTGATAAAGCCATAGACTTTATCTGAGGTCTTGGATCTTTCGGTGGTCTTACCTGTCTTTCGCGCTTCACCCATAAGGTCAGTATTTCCATATACGCTTTCGTCCAATAGCTCCATGATGCTGTGGTAGGCAGTTCCACGCTCTGCTCCAGTTAAGCCTTGGGTGTTTTTAGCTCCATTTTCGTAGGAAGACAGCTCTTTTGTCTCATCTCTGGCAAAATCAGCAGGGGCTGTAAACACCTCCCCTTCCTCGATCATCCTGGCGTGCTTTAATTCCGATACTGTGGTCTTGGTGAAAAGACCTCTAAGCGAATCGTACCTGTATTTAGTATCAAATTTCTCCTGGATCCTTTTAAGGAGATCCTTATCCAGCGTTTCTCCCAAAATAAGGTCCTTAAGTGACTTTTTCCTAAGCTCTCCCTCCACCTGAGTAGTGACCATCTGTTCCACAAGGTCCTTTTCTGTAACTGCCTTAAATATGATGGTGGGAACGTCTCCTGGTGCTTCCCTTCGGCTGTCAAAGTCGTCGGAAGTTATCTGCAATCTGTCAAGCACCGCCTTAAAGCCAGGATTTAAGACCACTGAAGGCATTACCAGGTCAAAAAAGCTAAGGGCCCCAGCTCTCATTGAATAGGGCAAAAGATCTTCCCTCCCGCCAAGGACCTTTATCTTAGAAAGAGCCTTATCTACTGAAGCAGAAAGGTCCTTAAGGCAGGTTGTGAGGATCACCTTCTCTTTTGCTCTTGTAAGGGCAACATACAATACCCTTATCTCCTCACCCAGGCTGTCAAGGCGCATGCTGTCTGATACGATCTGTCTTTTCAGGGTGTCATACTTAACCCTGAGGTCAGCATTTATGCACTTTACCCCAAGGCCAAAGTCCATATCAAGGATAAGGTCACCAACTGTATCCCTTTTGTTGAACTGTTTTGAAAGGCCTGATACGAAAACCACTGGAAACTCAAGGCCCTTTGATTTATGGATGCTCATGATACGCACAACGTCTGCGTTTTCATCTATTGTTCCCGCTTCGCCGTAGTCCACCTGCACAACCTTTATGTGCTCAATGTACCTTACAAAGTGGAACAGTCCCTTAAAGCTTGTTTTTTCAAAGCTCAGGGCGTTGGATATAAGAAGCTCCACGTTGGCTATTCTCTGAACTCCATAGGGCTGGGCTGACACTAAAACCTCGTAGTTGGTCCTGTCTATGATATCCTGCAAAAGCTCATGGACAGGGGTATAGGTTGCTTTCACCCTGTATTCCTCTATCATGGCCACAAAGCTTTTTACCTTTAAGGAGAGGTCTTCCTTTATATCAAGGTCTGCTTTTATGGCATCGTAAAGAGAATCTGCGCTCTCAAGGTCTTTATTCCCATCAATGGCAATCCTCAGGCTCGCAAGCTCCTCATCGGTAAATGCAAAAAGAGGCGAGTGCATTACGGCTAAAAGAGGTATATCCTGCCTGGGGTTATCTATGACAGAGAGCATATCAAGTAGGGTTGCCACCTCAGGGGCGTCAAAGTAGCCTTTTTTTGACTCTATATATGCAGGAATTCCCTGGCTTTCAAGGACTTCCTTAAATACGCTATCCCAGCCTGAAAGGGAACGAAGCAAAATTACAATGTCCTTATACTTTAGGTCAGGGTTTTCTTTTTGAAGGGCAAGGATCCTTTCTGCTATGGCCAGAGCTTCCTTTTCCTTGGGACCATAGTCAGCAATGGGGCTGTCATCACTACCTGCGTCGTCACTTCCATCCACTAAAAGAAACTCACTATCTACGTTCATTTTAGGCACTTCGAAGCTTGCTCCAGGGATCAGTTTTGCATCTTCATCGTATTCAACTCCCCCAAGGTCAGATCCCATTATCTTTTTGAATATATAGTTGGAAAGGTCAAGAACTTCACTTCTGCTTCTAAAGTTCATGTGAAGGTCAATTCGCCTGTTACCTGAGCCAGGCTCTTTACTGTAGGAGCCGAACTTGTCCATGAATATCTCAGGTCTTGCAAGCCTGAACTTGTAGATACTCTGTTTGACGTCACCAACCATGAAGCGCTCTGAAGTATCAGCCACTTCACCGGATATGGCCTTAAGGATCAGCTCCTGAACGTTGTTGCTGTCCTGATACTCGTCAATAAGGACCTCTTTATAGAACTGTCTGTATTCAAGGGCTACTGTTGAAGCAGTGCTCATATCGATGATCTCCTGAACAGACTTTCCCTTGCACATATCTGGAGATGGGTGTTCAACCAGGATTTGAAGAGCAAAATGCTCCATATCCGCAAAGTCAATGACCTGCTTATTTCTTTTTTCTTCCTCAAACCTTGTCTTGAACTCAAGGGTTAGTCTGCACAGCTCCTTTACAGCCCTGTCGCAGAGCTTCATCTGGGAGACAATGGTATCCCTTGTAAGGGCAAAGTACTTCTCCCTGAGCTTATCGATCTCTTTTTTGACATCGTCCCTGATACCCTTTACCGCTTCTCTTTTGGCGGGATTTACGCTATCGTCCTTTTTTCCTGACAATCTGCCAAAGGTAATCCCGCGAATGCCGTCAAACAGGGCGTTGTAGGTATCATATCGCAAAGCCGCACTAATACTGGCTTTGTCAGTTTCAAGGTTATCTCCATACATATATGGACCATCTGGCTGGTTCACAATATCCATAGCGCTATCAAGCTTTTTTACGCACTCCTTAAGGGAAAAGCCCACGCGCCTTAGGCACTCCTTAACCCAGGGAAGGTCCTCAAACTCATCTTCGTCAATGTCATAGTCCAGGGCTCTTTCCCGGATCCAGTCCTCAGGCCATGGCATGCTCATGGAAAAGTTAAAAAGCTGATTAATATATTCCAAAACCTTGTCATCCCGGCTGCCTGTTGCGAAATAATCCATGCAAAAAAGGAAATCGCTATCTGTATCCTCCTTGGCCTTCTCATACTCATCTTCAAGCATCTGGCTAAGGACATCCTCTGATATGAGCTTAAGCTCTCCCTCATCTGCAACCCTGAAGGATGGATCGATACCTATGGCACCAAAATTGTTCCTGATGACATATTGACAGAATGAGTCAATGGTTGTTATCTGGGCATTGTGAATGAGGGTTTCCTGCCTCTGAAGATGAACATTGTCAGGATCCTTAAGAAGCTTTTTCTGAATGGCAAGGGTGATTTTCTCCCTCATCTGGGCAGCTGCTGCCTTGGTAAAGGTAACAACAAGGAGATGATCCACATCAAGGCCAGAGCTTATCATCTGAATGATGCGCTCAACAAGCACAGCTGTCTTGCCTGATCCAGCTGCAGCTGACACTAGGAGATTACTATTTCTTTCATCGATTACCAACTGTTGTTCTCTGGTAAATTTTACTTCCATGCCTGTTTTCCCGATTAGTTAATTTTATAATTAATTATTGACGTTATTTGTGTTTTCTCCTGCTTCAGATACGATAATAGAAAGAGCTTCCTCCGGAGTAAGGTCCAGGTTCCTTTTCTTGTAACCTTTGATGCGGTCATCATATCCGCAGATGGACCTGTAACTACAGTAGGTACAGGAATCGCTGTTATCCCTCACGTAGGGATTGACGCTTATATCGCCATCAAGGATATTTTTTCCAAACTCCTTTATCTTTCTGCCTACAAAGTTTGAAATTGCCTGGTATTCTTCCCTGGTAGCCGTCTGTGATCTGGCTCCAAACCCACCATCTTTTTTGATCATTACAGGGATGATATCTGAAGTCCCTGAAATGTCCTTATCAAGGAGCTTTACGATATCCATATTTTCATTAACCAAACCGGTCATTTTCAACTTGTCGATCACAGCCTTATTGATATCATCCGTTATCATTCCTTCTTTGCCGTCAACCACCGGATCTGTAACATGGTAATACAAGATCGCCGCAGGAACTACCTCTTTTCCAGGAGATAATTTCTTTTGCACTGCACTTGCAACGTTCATATACATCACAAGCTGCAGCTGCAGTCCATAGTACAGGGATGCCACGTTGAATTTATGTCCGCTGGATTTAAAATCCATGACCTTCACATAGACATGCTCCGGATCTTCATATAGATCAACGCGGTCAATCCTTCCGTTCAATTTCATTCTTTCGGTGATGACGTGCTTTTCGTCCTCTGAAAGAGCTATATTGATGTCATCGATGCTTCCTGCTTCTTCAAAGCTCATCTCCACATAGGCAGGTTCAAAGGATCCCTTTGTCATCTGATACTTTAAGGTGTCCACAGTTCTAAGAAGTATCCTTCTTATCCTGTCTATCATGAACTGATTTCTTGCACTGCTTCTTAAAATACTATCGCCATATGCGTCAGCGCATTCAGTTAAAGCGTCATTTAACATCTTGTCAGAATCTTCTTTTGACAAGGTCTTCCAGTCTATCTTTTTGTCTATGATCTGCCCTGTGTACTTCTCAAGTACCTTATGGAAAACATTGCCAAGGTCAGAGGCATCAAATTCATAATCCTCTCTTTCCATAGGGCGAAGTCCATACCTGATAAAATGGGCATAGGCACAGCTTGCAAACTGCTCAAGACGGCTTACGCTGTTTTCAAGGGTAGCCCCATAGAGAGCCACAGCAATAGCCTTTGAAAGAGGCAGTGATTCATAGTGTTTGAAGGCCTCCTCAGTAAGCCTTCCAAGCAGGTCCTTGCCTGCCTCATCAGAAACTGCTTTTGACAGGGCAGATATATATCTTAGGTTTTCTTTGCTGCTCTGTCCCCGGGCATAGTCGCACAAAAGGGTTGAGAGCGTATAAATTCCATCCTTTTTGGAGGCGAGCTGATTTTCAATGCTGTCATCCTCAGGCCTTGTGACTGTAAGGCCCTCATACATGGAAAGGAGTTTTGGAATTAGATACGCCGGACTTTGGCTCTTTCCATCCCCTGACAGCTCTGCATAGGACAAATAGAGTTTGTCTGTGGGCTTGGTGAGGTTCATATAAAGGTAGAGCCTCTGGATATACATCTGCTGCCTTGGGGTTGGGGCAAATTCCACCTCGGTTCCAAGGTCAATAAGAAACTGCCTGTCGATATCTGACAGGATTCCACCGCCCCCTACGTTAGACGGAATGTTTCCATCGTTTACGCCGACAAAGAAAAGCACCTTAACTTCCTTAAGTCTTGTTCTCTCAATATCTCCCACTATTATCCTGTCAACATCCTGAGGAATAGTTCCTACAGATATTTCCCCTATTCCAGCGGTGACAATATCCTTAAACTCAGATAACTCCAGTTTTTCATCGCCAATAAGGCCTTCTATCTGGTCAAACAGTGCCATTACCTTGTTGTAGATCTGGTCGTACTCTCTGGCCTTTTTAAGGTTACCTTCAGCCTCAAAGCGCTGTTTATAGCCCTCAAGCTTCTCACAGGAGTTGTTATTATCTATAACAGCCCGAAGGGCCTTAATGATCTCTTTTGCAGTAGCATTCTTGACTTTAAAGAGCCCTGAGAGATGGCTGTTTATGGCTTTTCTCATGCCCTCCAGCTTCTCAAGGTCCAAAAGGTCCTTTTCACTGCGCTTTTTAGGGTCAGCGTACTTTTTAAACCTCTTTGGCATGCGGCGAAGGAACTTATCCTCCCAGGCCTTCTCTCCCCTTATGCCAAGGGAGCGGACATAGTTCTCCAAAAGGTCAGTATCCGCCATATCAAAGGATGTAAGACCGCTTCTCATGTAATGGAACACATCCTCGTACTTGTAGCCTGAAATAACGATATTTAAGGCACTTGTTATGTACTCTATAAAGGGATTTAGCATGATGCTGGTATTCTGGTCCACGTACACCGGAATATCAAACCTCTTTGCCGCCCTGTCTATCTGCTCTCCATAGGCTTCAAGGCTTCCGCAGACAAGGGCAATATCCCTGTAAGCATAGCCTTTTGTTCTGACAAGGTCCTTTATCCCTATCATGGTCTGCCTTACTTCCTCAGCAAGATTGGTGGCCTCGTAGATGAATACAGAGTTGTTATCTCCGGTAAATGGAGCGTTTTTATAGCGGAAAAGAGATCTCTCAAGATATAAAAGAGCGTCATTTCCCCTGTGGCGGGCGTTGGTTTCATCTTTTATGAAGATATCACCTTGTAAAGAGCCCTTTGCCATCTCCTGGTGCCGCAGCTGCCTGAACACAGAAAAATCAGTGATCGTTGAGCCATTTTCTCTCTGGACATCAAACTCAAGGCGCTCTAAATCCCGAACTGTCTTTTTTGTCAGCATAAAGAGCTCCTGCTCTCCGAAAGACTCAGCATAAGGATTGTCCCTGGGATCAATTGTCAGTGAAACTATCAGCTCTTTTGACAGGGCCAAAAGCTCTTTTATTACTCTGTACTGAATAGGGGTAAAGCCGGTGAAGCCGTCAAATACTATTACGCTGTCCCTGATAAGAGTAGACTTTGGAAGTGCCCTTGTGAGAACGTCAAGGGTCTCCTCTGTTGTTATATATTTTCCCTCAATATATTTTAGGAATTCACTGTAAAGGAGCCTTAAATCCTTGAGTTTACTATTAAGTGCACCCTTCCTTACGCTCTTTTCCTCTAAAAGAGCGAGCTCCTCATCACCGATGTCATACATCATAAACTCAGATATGGTGGACTTGACCTCGTCGATGTATCCAGGCCTGTGCATATTGCCGCCAAGTACCGGAAGCCTTTCTCCCAGCATATCAGCAACAAGGCGCAGCACCAGTGTCTTGCCCACGTCATCAAGCACAGAAAAAGAGCCATGACCAGTCTCTTCAAATACCCTGTGGGAGAGTCTGCCAAAGCTCAGTACATCGATGTTCATTATGGCATGGGAAGGGTGCATTTTCACTACATCCTTCTGAGTCTGCATAGTAAACTGATCCGGCACGATTATCAGATAATCAGTGCCGGGATCATCCATGCTCCTATTTATTATCTCTTCATAAATCCTGGTGCTCTTGCCCGCACCAGAAGCCCCAAAACAAAACCTAAGCATATCTACCTGCTACTTCAATGTATCGTGTTTAATCTCATCTGCGTATCTGCAGCATGAGATATATTTCCACTTACCATTGTACTGGAAAGGAAGCAACATGTACATCTGCAATCTGCCATTATCTCCAGGAGTGGCTGAATGGTAATAATCAACTATATAGTTAATGCCCTGTTTTTCGCATCTTTCGATCACTGTAGGAATGTCGTAAAAATCTTTAAACCTTTGCCGTTCTTCAGGGTAAAGATACATTTCAGCGTAAACCTCACACGCCCTGACGGCATTGGTGCCTTTATTTGCCAGTGCCATCTGATTGGCATTAAGGAAGATGTTTTCAACTGTTCCATCCTCGTCAAAGAGGTCTACTCTGAAGTACTGGTTAAACACATGGGCCATAGCAACCTGCATGGATTCAGCAAGATCGGTATCTTCGTGGGTTGAAAGATTCCTTGAGACCACGGCATAAGCCTTTTTCCCCTCTGCCTCTGCTATAAACCTCATCTTATTATTGCAGATGTTTCCGTTGGTGATATTGTCAACTTCCGCCCTATGGCTTTCATCACGATAAGCCCTCTCCATGGCTGCCACATATTCTCTGACTTCTGGAATATCTGCCTCAGCGTAGGCACTGTTGGCCTCTTCAAAGCCAGAAAGACCAAGCGTACTTAAGAAATCTAAATATGCGTTATTGGCATAAATATACCTTGGAACGCCATCTTCAAGCTCGCTTAAGGCTATTGGCGTATTATTGATAACCTCCATAGTCTTTGGGCGAAGAGGTGTTGAGCCAAGAAGGTTTATGTCTCCTATCTTGTCATAGTACTTACTGAACCTGCGGTCCTCGCACACCTCATAGCTGCAGTCACTGCTTCTTACAAACTCACTTACAGGCTTAGGTTTACCAAAGAGATACCCCTGAAGCTTTTCACAGCCGATCCTTCGAAGAAAATCGTATTGTTCCTGGGTTTCAACACCTTCTGCAAGAGTGTGGATTCCCAGCTCTTTTGCCATATTTACAATAGCTGCAAGAATAACCTGTGTTTTTTTATTGGTCTCAAAGGTTCTAAGGAATGCCATGTCAATCTTAAGAACATCAAAGTCATAGTTCTTTAGATTGTTTAATGAGCTGTAGCCTGATCCAAAGTCATCCATCCATACTTCATAGCCGGCTTCTCTGAACTTCCTTATCTGTTCACCTAAAAAATCTGATCCGGAAGAAATAGCGCTCTCTGTAACCTCTATATGGAGAAGATCCACAGGAATGTCATACTTTGCCCTGCACTTATCTATTTCAGCCATGATGTCACACAGTTCAAAATCAAGCTGGGAGAGGTTGACGGAAACAGGTTCTACAGCATATCCACTGTCCAGATCATCCCTAAGGTCAGCGCAAACCATATCAATGATGCAGATATCAAGCTTGTGGACAAGGCGTACGCTCTCTAAAACCTCTACGAAAATAGCAGGTGATATCAATCCCATCTCTGGATCCAGCCACCTTGCAAGGGCCTCATACCCGCAAACTTTTCCTGTAAGTGCCCTGACTTCCTTCTGGTAATAAGCCTTAAAATATTTCTTTTTGAAGGCTTCCTCGAAGTTATCTATTACATACTGTTTAAGTTCATTTTTTTTGTTAAGTTCTTCGCTGAAGAAGTTGTCATCCTTGTCATACACCTTAATGATGTCGTCACAGGCCATCTTTGCCCTGTCCACCATGATAACAGGGTACTTCTCTTCACCAGTTGCCTGATAAATTCCTGCCTTTATGTGCATGGAAAGACCCTTTTGATGCTTAACAAGGGCTTCCCTAAGGCGTCTTAGCCTGTCCAGTATTTCTTTTTCTTCAAGGAATTTTCCAAGAATAATAAACTGATCACCGCCTGTTCTGGCGATCAGTTCATCAGGAAACAGCGCCTCTATCTCTTTTGCCATTCCTTTAAGAAATTCGTTTCCACCTACAAACCCGTAGCGCTGATTGAAGGTCTTAAAATTCATGACATTCAGATAGATTATTACTGAGCTTACACTGGCAAAATACTTGTTGTCATGGCCTTGGAGAAAACTAAGGACTCCATTCAGATTTTTAAGTCCCGTAAGCTCGTCGGTTCGTTCATATTCCATTTGATTGTCCAGATCCATTCCACCCATGAGAGCTCCTTGCTTTTCTGGAAATACATGAAATCAAAATCAACGAAATCAAAAGTACAAAAGAACACAATGTCAATTATATTCTAACACATGCACATGCAGAAATCATAAACAATATCTTAAATGAACAGAATTTTAACTTTTCCTGTTGTGCCTTCTGACTCTGTTGATGTGCCTCTCAAAATCACCGCCATTTATAAGCGATGCAAGTACCAGCTGATCAAGGGTTGGTACTGGGCATTCCCTGAATCCGCTCTTTTTCTCAAAAAGGCCAAGGAGCCTTTCTGGAAGCACCATATAAGCGCACCTTACAAAGCTTCCGATGGTCCTTGTGAAGGTGTTTACATATATCACACGGTCATTCTGGTCTATGGAAAACAGCGTCTCCTCTGCCTTGCGGCTGGTGGTAAATTCTGATTCAAAGTCGTCCTCAACTATGAAGCCATCATTTTGCTGACTCCACTTAAGATACTCCCTTTTTTTGGAGGCTGAGGCCGTAACTCCGCTTGGGAAGCTCCTGTAGGGGGTTATATGTAAAACCTTCATATTTCCTGACCAGAGGTCCCTTGAGTCTATCCCATCGCTTACAAGGCACAGCATCTCAAGGCGGGCTCCTCCTGCCTCATAGACCTTGGCAATCTTCTGATATGACGGGCTCTCAATTCCATAGCTGATATCCCTTCCAAAGGTCTCAACTATAAGGCCGTACAGATACTCAGCCCCTGCTCCTATGATCACCTGGGATGGGCTTACTTCAATATGTCTGCTCCTTCCAAGGTACTCGCTTATGGCCCTTCTAAGGTCGTATAAGCCCTGAAATGGCGATTTTTCTGTGACCATGGGGCCATAGTCGGAAAGGATCCTTCTGACGGTCTTAGCGTAAATTGAGTAGGAAAAATCTAGGTTGTCTATAGCTCTTTTCCTGAGATAAGCAGGCGACTCTGGTGGGGTATTACTGACAGGGCCAGAAGCAGCGTGATTCTCTTTGCGACTGGGAGATGCGGAGTATATATCCTTGTCATCAAAGATAACAAAATATCCGCTCTTTTCCTTAGAAGTTATATATCCTTCCTCTAAAAGAAGCTCATAGGCGTGTTCCACAGTGATGATGCTGACTCCCATGCGCTCTGCCATTACGCGCTTAGAGGGGAGTTTTGCACCTTTGTGGTATCTCTTTGTGGTTATGTCCTCACGGACCTGTTCATAAATTGTCAGGTATCTCTTATTGTTTTTCATCTGGTCTTATAAAATTTTCCAAAACTGATATTTTTAATACTACCAGATAAATGATATATTATGAAAAGTTTATTAGTCAAGACATCAGGAGGAGACACAAAGGTATGGAAAAAACACAGACACAGGCATCATCATTAAAGGCAACAAACAAGGTAAAATGGATCGCACTTACAGGAATTTTCATGGCATTCAACATCATCATGTCAAGCTTTGGAATTCCTGTTCCCGGAGGACATTTGTATTTGTGCGATGCCATCATCTGCACAGCAGCACTACTGCTTGACCCAATCGCAGCATTCATTGTTGGCGGCGTAGGATCGTTTTTGGGGGACATGCTCTTTTACCCGGCTCCAATGTTTGTATCCCTTGTAACCCACGGGCTTCAGGCAGTTGCCATTTCTCTTATTGCAAGCAGAGGAAAGGGTCAGGCTCAGCTTAAACATTTTTCATCTTCACTTATTGGAACTTTGGTAGGAGCTGTTATAATGGTAGTTGGTTATACTCTTGGCAAGACCTTTGTTTACAGCACCTTTGAATATGCCATGATAAAGCTCCCTTACGAGATAGCACAGGCGCTTCTTGGAGTTGTGGCATCACTTCTTTTGTACTATAAAGCTGGTCTTGGTAAGATTTTCCAGAAAATGGAATATAATTCATAAAACAGTTAGGAAGTGATAGGATGGATTTTTCAGAAGTTACAAGACAAAGCCGCCAGGCAGTTACAGAAATCCTTGAAGGAGCAAATGTCAAGGAAGGATCTATATTTGTTATAGGATGCTCTTCCAGCGAGATATTGGGCGATCAGATCGGTACAGCCACCAACATGGATGCTGCAAATGCAGTATTTGACGGCATCATGCCGGTTTTGAAGGGACACGGGGTTTTACCTGCTGCCCAGTGCTGTGAGCATTTAAACAGAGCTCTTGTAGTAGAGAGATCCACCATGGAAAAATACGGATTTGAACAGGTCAACGCCATCCCCCAGCCCAATCACGCTGGCGGAGCCTTTGGAACAGTGTGTTTCCAGAGGTTTGACGACCCTGTTCTTGTTGAAAACATCGGTTCTAAGGCTGACGCAGGAATCGACATTGGTGGAACCATGATCGGCATGCACATGCATAACGTGGTGGTTCCCATGAGAATTTCCCTTCGTAAGATCGGAGAGGCACCAATAATCTGCGCCCGCCACCGCCCTAAATACGTAGGAGGCCAAAGGGCCATCTATGATGAAAAGTTAATGTAATTTAATCATGCAGATAAAGAAAAAATCCCTTTCCGCGGGGCTTTGGGAAGCCCATGATGCGAAAGGGATTTTTCCTTTGGTTATTTTTTATGAGGGATGTGTGTTATTAGTGGTGGAATAATCTGAGGCCTGTAAATGCCATAACCATATTGTGGCTGTTAGCTGCCTCTATTACATTGTCATCACGAACTGATCCGCCTGGCTGAGCAACATACTTTACGCCGCTTCTATAAGCTCTCTCGATGTTGTCTCCAAATGGGAAGAATGCATCTGAACCAAGGGCAACGTCAGTATTCTTTGCAAGCCAAGCTTTCTTTTCCTCAGCTGTAAATACCGCTGGCTTCTCCTTGAAGATGTTCTGCCACTTGCCATCAGCAAGTACATCCATGTAGTCCTCTCCAATGTAAAGGTCAATTGCATTATCTCTGTCTGGACGCTTGATGCTGTCAAGGAAAGGAAGATTAAGTACCTGAGGTGACTGACGAAGGAACCAGTTATCTGCCTTGGAGCCCGCAAGTCTTGTGCAGTGGATCCTTGACTGCTGACCAGCACCGATTCCGATGGCAGCGCCGCCCTTAACGTAGCATACTGAGTTGGACTGTGTGTACTTAAGTGTGATAAGGGCAATCTTGAGGTCAATAAGTGCTGACTCTGGAAGGTCTTTATTGTCTGTAACGATGTTCTTAAACATGTCGTTATCTATCTCGATAAAGTTGTGACCCTGCTCGAAGGTTACGCCAAATACCTGCTTTTTCTCGATTGCGTCAGGAACATAATCAGGGTCTATCTTGATAACTGCGTAGTTGCCGCCCTTCTTAGCCTTTAAGATTTCAAGAGCCTCATCTGTGTATCCAGGAGCAATGATACCGTCTGAAACTTCTCTTTTAACAAGCTTTGCTGTGTCTACGTCGCAGACATCTGAAAGGGAAATGAAGTCACCAAATGAAGACATTCTGTCAGCGCCTCTGGCTCTTGCATATGCGTTAGCAAGAGGGCTCAGCTCTCCAAGATCCTCTACCCAGTAGATTTTTTTCTCGATATCTGTGAGCTTTGTTCCAACAGCAGCACCAGCAGGTGATACGTGCTTGAAGGATGTAGCTGCAGGAAGTCCTGTGGCCTTTTTAAGCTCAGAAACAAGCTGCCATCCGTTCAGGGCATCAAGAAGGTTGATATATCCTGGTCTTCCGTTTAAAACCTCGATAGGAAGGTTATTTCCGTTTTCCATGTAAACCTTGGAAGGCTTCTGATTTGGGTTGCATCCATATTTAAGTTCGATTTCTCTCATTTTGTGGTCTCCTTCAAATAAAAATCAGCTAAACTTCAGTCTTTTCTAACGTTCTTGTTGATGATCCTGGTCTCTTTGTTGCCTGTTGCGATCTCAATGTATCTTGTGAAAAGAGATACCTTGTTATCAGCATTAAGAGCCTGCCATACATTGTCTGTGAAGGTATCGATATCGCCTGTTATATTAACCTGTGTGGGCTCTCCCTCAAAACTTGGAAGTGGGTTTCCGTCGCCCATGTAGGTGTGGATGAAGTATCCTTCCCCAGCCTTAGGAACGTCGTATGTGAATGTAAATCTGTGGCAGGCTGATGGATCGCCGTGATTGCTCTTAAGGATAGAAAGAGCAAAGTCATACTTGCCATCAGCAACGTTCATGATACCTGAAATTCTAGGTGTGTAGTTAGGAGCATCTGGCTCAAACTCTCTTGTTCTGAGGGACTCCTCAAAGCTCTGTCCAGCCTGCATAAGCTCATAGATAGTGTCAGTCTGATCGCCGTTTGTAACGATCGTTGAATTGCCGCGAACCCTTACAGGAGCATAGATGATAAGGCTTGGATCCTCCATCTTTGATGGGTCAAAAGCCTCTGTACGGATGCCTTCACCCTCTTTTACAAAAACTCTGTTCCTTGAGTTCTCTGATCTTCCCATAATGAAGTATGCGCAAACTGCATACTTGCCATCCTCTGAGGTTCCGATAACGATTCCTCTTCCAGGATAAGTAGTACTTCCGATTTCCTTCATCAAATCTACCATGTGCTTCTCCTTCCATTACTCTGCTGCACTAAAGCAAAAATAAAGACCGCCTGAGCATTCCACTAAAAGCGGTTGCCCAGGCGGTCGACTATTCATTATTAATCTGTACTCCCATGTGGTTACCCACTTATCCGCCAGTTGTACAGACACGTATAACGTACACTATTTTGGAGAAAATTTCAAGTGCCAAAAAGTTCTCCGGAAACGTTTCCGAAACCTATGGAAAGTCGGAAAATTATGTGCTATTGTTATGTAACAACGTTATTAACAATTATTTTGATTGGAGGTATAACTTATGCCAGCTTGGTTAAAGGATGCAATTTTTTATGAGATCTACCCACAGTCATTTTATGATACAAATGCAGATGGTATCGGAGATATAAACGGTATCATCGAAAAGCTTGATTACGTAAAGAGCCTTGGCTGCAATGCTCTCTGGATCAACCCCTGCTATGATTCTCCTTTCAAGGACGCAGGCTACGATGTAAGGGATTATAAGAAGGTTGCTCCAAGGTATGGAACTAATGAAGACTTATACAGACTCTTTGAAGAAGCTCACAAAAAAGATATCCACGTGCTTCTTGATCTGGTGCCAGGCCACACCTCTGAAGAACATAAATGGTTTTTAGAGAGTAAAAAAGCAGAAAAGAATGAATACTCTGACAGGTATGTCTGGACCAATGGCTGGCTCCAGGGAGTTCCAGGACACCCATATATCGGCGGCGAAGCTGACAGAGATGGCTGCTATATGCTCAATTTCTTTAAGTGCCAGCCTGCACTTAACTACGGATTCTTAAACCGGACACAGGACTGGCAGATGGCTCCTGACGATCCTGCCTGCCTTGCCACAAGAGAAGCGCTAAAGGATGTGATGCGCTTCTGGCTTGACCATGGCTGCGATGGCTTTAGAGTTGACATGGCTGACTCCCTTGTAAAAGAGGATGATGAGAATAAATCTGCTACCGGCGCTATCTGGAAAGATATAAGGCATATGCTTGACAGCGACTATCCGGAAGCTGCCATTATATCAGAGTGGAGTAACCCTGTTCAGTCCCTGAAAAACGGCTTCCATGCTGATTTTTATCTTGATCATCACGGAAATGGCTACAACACTCTTTTAAGAGACTACGAAACACCTGGCGGAGACCACAGCTTCCTTAAAAAGGACGGAAATGGTGATATCATGAGATTTTTAAACGATTTCCTTCCAAAGTACGACTCCACCAAGGATGACGGCTATATCAGCTTTATCACCTGCAATCACGACACTCCTCGCCCAAGAAGAACACTTGAATTCCAGGAGCTTAAGCTATCCACAGCTCTTTTCCTGACCCTTCCTGGTGTCCCCTTCATCTACTACGGCGATGAGATTGGAATGCGCTACCTTGATATTCCTACCAAGGAAGGCGGCTATACAAGAACCGGATCCCGCACGCCAATGCAGTGGAACCATGGCAAGAACCTGGGATTTTCAGATGCAGACTCCAAGGATATCTACCTTCCTGTGGATCCATCCCCTGATGCACCAACCGTTACCTCCCAGGAAAACGACCCGGATTCACTTCTTAGCACCACAAAGGCCCTTACCAGGATTCGCCACGAATACCCTGACCTTCACGCCGACAGCTCTTTTGAAGTAGTCTACGCAGAGGCCGAGGAATTCCCCTTCGTCTTTAAGAGAGGAAACCTCTACGTCGCTATCAACCCTTCCGAGAAAAAAGCCGGCGTCAGTGTTTCCGCCAAGCGGGAAAAGATCTTCGAGATCGGCAAAACCGAGATCAAGGAAAACTCCCTCATCATGGAGCCCCAGAGCTTCGTAATCCTGAAATAAAACACGCCATGGGGACGGTTCTTTTGGCTGGTTTTAAACCAGCCAAAAGAACCGTCCCCATGGCTTACCCCTGTCATGAAAAAAGCGATGCGCTTGGTTTTTATTCTACAGTTACGGATTTTGCAAGGTTCCTTGGCTTGTCCACGTCGAGTCCCTTGGCAACTGATGTGTAGTAGCCAAGAAGCTGAAGAGGAATGATCGCAAGGCTTCCTGCGAAGTGCTCGTCAACCTTAGGAACATATACTGTGAAGTCACACTGGTCTTCTACTTCATACTTGCCATAGGATGTAAGTCCCATGAGGTAAGCGCCACGGCTCTTGCACTCAAGCATGTTTGAGATGGTCTTCTCATAGAGACTTGGCTGTGTGAGAACACCGATAACAAGAGTGTTTTTCTCGATAAGAGAAATTGTTCCGTGCTTGAGTTCACCTGCTGCATAGGCCTCAGAGTGAATGTAGCTTATCTCCTTCATCTTAAGGCTTCCCTCAAGACAGATAGCATAGTCAAGACCTCTACCAATGAAGAACATATCCTGTGCATTGGAGTACTTAGCTGCGAACCACTGTAGTCTCTCTTTCTCATCAAGAATCTTGGTGATCTTTTCAGGAATGCTCTTGATCTCGTCGATGTAGTACTTCATCTTCTCTGGATCTGTCAAAGTTCCGCGGGCCTCTGCAAGCTTAAGGGAAAGAATATATCCGCAGATCAGCTGGCAGCTGTAAGCCTTGGTTGTGGCAACTGAGATCTCAGGTCCGGCAAGAGTGTACATTACGTGGTCAGCATCTCTGGCGATGGATGAACCAACTACATTGACGATAGCAAGGGTCTTAAGTCCCTTCTCCTTGGCCATTCTAAGGGCTGCAAGAGAATCTGCTGTCTCACCTGACTGAGAGATAACAACAACCAGTGCATTAGGATTAAGAGGCATGTGACGGTATCTGAACTCTGATGCCAGCTCACACCTTACTGCTATGTCTGTAAGATCCTCAACAATATACTGGATCTCCATTCCAACGTGCCATGCAGAACCGCAGGCTACGATGTAAACCTCATTGATATTAGCTGCATCCTCTGCTGTGATGCCAACTTCTGAAAGATCGATCTTATCACCAACGATGTACTTGTTGATGGTATCTTCAACAACCTTGGGCTGCTCGTGGATCTCTTTCATCATAAAGTGCTCGAAGCCGCCCTTTTCTGCTGCCTCAGCAGAGAAGGTTACAGTCTTAAGCTCTTTTTCCACCTCATCACCATCAAGGTTAAAGAAAGTAACCTCTCCGGCTCTGATCCTTGCCATCTCAAGATTGTCGATGTAGTAAACGTCTCTTGTGTACTTAAGGATAGCAGGTACGTCAGATGCAACGTATGTCTCATCATCCTTGACACCTATGATCATAGGTGACTGCTGTCTTGCAACATACACTTCACCTGGATAATCCTTGAACATAACTTCAAGGGCATATGAGCCACGAACTCTCACGAGAGTCTTGGCAATGGCGTCGATAGGTCCCATCTTGTACTTCTTGTAGTAGTAATCTACAAGCTTGATAAGAACCTCTGTATCGGTCTCAGAATAGAACTCATAGTTATGTCTTATAAGCTTGGCCTTAAGCTCCTGGTAATTCTCGATGATACCGTTGTGAACACCGATAACATCTGAATCATCCTTGCCAGTATGCTCGAAGCTTCCGCTGACATGGGGGTGAGCGTTAACAACGCTTGGTGCACCATGAGTTGCCCATCTGGTGTGACCAATACCGCAGCAACCTGAAATTGCGCTGCCACCATTGGTCTTGTTGGAAAGATTAGCAAGCTTGCCGACAGTCTTAACTACGACAGATGCTCCGTCGCCGTCTCTTACAGCAATACCTGCTGAATCATATCCTCTGTACTCAAGTTTTGAAAGTCCTTCAAGCAGAATAGGTGCTGCCTGCTTGTGACCAATATATCCTACTATTCCACACATAAATTTTTACTCCAAATGTCCTTTTTGCTCTATTACTTTTATAACGTCATCTACATACTTCTCGCAGATAGCGTCTGATTCAGCCTCAACCATAACTCTGATAACAGGCTCTGTTCCAGATTCTCTTACAAGGATACGACCTGTATCACCCAGAGCATCAGCAACTGACTGAACGGCTGCCTGAACATCAGGATCATTCTGGGCATCTGGCTTACTCTTTACCCTTACGTTCTTAAGAACCTGAGGATAGAAAACTACAGGAGCTGCAAGAGCGCTCATAGGCTTCTCTTTTGCAAGCATAACTTCCATAAGCTTAAGGCTTGTAAGGATACCATCACCTGTTGTTGCGTACTTGGTGAAGATGATGTGGCCTGACTGCTCGCCACCAACGCGGTGTCCGTATGTAACCATGTTCTCATATACATACTTGTCACCAACCTTGGTCTTCTCGTACTCGATACCAACCTTATCAAGTGCCTTGTAAAGGCCGAAGTTACTCATTACTGTTGTAACAACCTTGTTGTTGGCAAGAGCGCCTCTCTCCTTGAGGTAAAGGCCGTAAATGTAGATAATGTGGTCACCAGTTATAACGTTGCCCTTCTCATCTACTGCAAGGCATCTGTCAGCATCGCCGTCAAAAGCAAATCCAACATCTAATCCCTTCTCAACTACAAACTTCTGAAGGTGCTCAATGTGAGTAGATCCACAGTCTGTGTTGATATTGTATCCATCTGGCTCGTCGTTGATGACATAGGTCTTAGCTCCAAGAGCGTCAAACACTGCCTTGGCGATCTGCCATGAAGCTCCGTTAGCACAGTCAAGACCAACCTTCTTGTCCTTGAAGCTGTACTTGGAGTTTGAAATAAGGTATCCGACGTAGCGGTTTCTACCAGCAACGTAGTCTACTGTTCTTCCGATTTCTTCTCTGTCTGCAACAGGGATCTCGATCTTTCCGTCGATGTAATCCTCAACGCGAAGGATTGTCTCCTCGTCCATCTTCTCGCCGTTGCCGTTAAAGAGCTTGATACCGTTGTCGTAGTATGGATTGTGAGATGCAGAGATCATGATTCCGCAGTCAAAATCGTCAACTCTTGTGATATAAGCTACAGAAGGAGTTGTTGTAACGTGCATGATGTAAGCATCTGCGCCGCTGGCCATAAGACCTGTACAAAGAGCGTACTCAAACATGTAGCTTGAACGTCTTGTGTCCTTACCGATAACAATCTTGGCCTTCTTGCCGTGGTTGGCACCATAGTACCATCCAAGGTATCTTCCGATCTGAACTGCATGCTCGAAAGTAAGGTTCTTATTAGCTTCTCCTCTGAAGCCGTCTGTTCCAAAATACTTGCCCATTTTATCTCTCCTCTTTATGGATAACTTCTCCGCTGTTCTTGTAGATGGAGTTTTCAGGAACTACTCCTCTTACGCAGGAAGTTGGATAAACATTGGAATGGCGTCCAATAACTGTACCAGGGTTACATACTGCATTGCAGCCAACCTCTACATAGTCTCCGAGCATAGCGCCAAATTTCTTGACACCAGTCTCGATATGCTCAGTACCGTTGTGGACTACTACAAGCTTTTTATCACTCTTAACATTAGATGTGATAGAGCCAGCGCCCATGTGGGAGTAATATCCAAGGATAGAATCACCAACATAGTTGTAGTGAGGTGTCTGAACATGGTCAAACAGGATAACGTTCTTGAGCTCAACGCTGTTACCTACTACGCAGTCAGCACCAACAAGTGCGCTACCGCGGATAAATGCGCCATGACGAACCTCAGTATTTGGTCCAATGATACATGGTGCCCCAAGATAAGCACTCTCAAAAACAGTAGCGGTCTTGTGAACCCACACATGCTCTTTTACCTCAGTGTAATCATCACCGAGGCCAGCGCCGATCTCAAGGATCATATCCTTGATCCCCTTTAGAGCTTCCCATGGATAAGTAAAGCCCTTTAAGTAATCAGCTGCAAGAGTGTGCTCCAGGTCGTAAAGATCTGAAATAGTATACATATTAAAGCCTCTCTTTCTTTTCTATATCAAGGAAGTACTTGTAAGTATCTACTGTAAGCTCGCCGCAAGCAGGCTCATCGCAGGCGATGATGGCGCCATTATGCATCTGGAGTGCGCTGCAGGTCCACTTTGAAGAAACTGCCCCTTCAACTGTTGCAGCCAGTGCCCTTGCCTTGTTGTGGCCATTTATGAGGATAAGAACCTCTTTTGAATCAGTTACAGTTCCAACGCCTACTGAAAGTGCCTGTGCTGGAACCTTCTCCGGGTCATTGTCAAAAAATCTTGAATTCACGATCCTTGTATCAGTTGTAAGATCTCTTACCCCTGTTCTTGATGCAAGGCTTGTGAATGGCTCGTTAAATGCGATGTGTCCGTCAACGCCAATACCGCCCATGAAAAGATCTATCCCCCCATAGGACTTTATCTTCTCTTCATAGCGTGCACACTCAGCAACCGGATCATCTGTCATACCATTTAAAATATTGATATTTTCAGGTTTCATATCAACCAGATGGTCGAAGAAATTGTCATGCATAAAGTACCAGTAAGACTGGTCGTGTTCCCTTGGAAGGCCAAGGTACTCATCCATGTTGAATGTAACAACATTGGCAAAAGAAATCTCGCCGGCCTTATTCATTCTCACCAGCTCTTTGTAAACCCCAATTGGACTTGATCCTGTAGGAAGTCCTAAAACAAATGGACGATCCTTGTCTGCCCCATTGCCGTGCTCTGTGATGCGCATCTTGATGTAATTAGCAGCCCAGAGGCACATTTTTTCATAGTTGTCCTGAATAACTACTCTCATACCCTTCTCTCACTTTCGCGCGGTTCTACCGCAAGATTATGCAATGTGCACATGGAAATATTATATTGGTTAAGAGCATGTTAGTCAAATAACAAAGGCTTACATAAAAATAACCTCAAAGCCAGATAGTCTCTGCCTTTGAGGCTTCTTTTGATCAAACGCGACCTGAGCGCTATTACGAAGTAACAGAGCTGCTGACGGGAATCGAACCCGTGACCTCCGCACTACCAATGCGACGCACTACCGACTGTGCTACAACAGCTTGAACTGCCCACGGCAGTCACGAAAGATATTATAACAACGCAAGTTTCCTATGTCAAATCATTTTCCTTCGTATATAGCCGCAGGGTATGTATTATCAATTAAATTACACCTGATTGATAACTGAAACATAGTATGAATACAGGCTTCTGTACGTATCCGCATTATAATGCAAACCATCTGGTGTACTATATCCTGTCTGCATCAGATATGAATAGCCGTCAATCCAGTTGACCCTTGGATCAAGTTCTGACTGAAGACGGGCATTAAAACTTTCGATCTGTGCATTGGTGACTGATGCGCTGTCTCCTACAGGAGTTACTGCTGCGTAGTAAACCGTTATGCCTGCATTTATCCAGTCATCAATATTGTTGTTCACAAGGCTTATATACTTGCTGGCATTTCCAAGATCGTTGACACCAAAGTTGATGATCATGGAAGTTCCGCTTCCTGCATAAGAAGGGATCTCTGAAAGAACCGTGTTCTTGAAATAGCTGTAGCCCTCACCAATCTGGGCAATGTATGCCTTGTCCGTGGTTCCAACAGCCATCTTCATCTGAACAGTCCTTGAATCGCCCACAAACAGATAAGGGATGCTTGGAAGCTCTGTCACCATGTAATCGCCCATGATAAAGGCAGTGGCATCATCATAAACAACTTCATACCAACCGTTGTCTGTTTCGCCATATACAGTGGTTTCCGTGCCCCATTTAAGCTTTCCAACCTTGTCGTAGTCCTTGCCAGCTCCATTTCGTACATTGACTGTATCGCTGGTGTACATTGTAACCGGAGTCTCATACTGGGTAACAGTAAAAAGAGTCCTTTCAAGGAGCGTTGTGGTCTCCTCATTGGATACAGTGACCGTCTCAGGAGTTTCACCATCCAGTGCAGAAACTGCCGCAGTAGCTGCACTGTCAATGGTATCTGCCATGGAGTCTACAAGCTCTATGCTGGAAAGTGTACCAGCATCCATGCTCTTATAAACTTCTCTGTCTCTTCCTGCTGCAGAGAATACAACAAACGAAAAGACTGCTGCAAAAGCTGAAAGCAATATTAAGTTTCTCTTATTAATCTGACTTTTTTTCATCGTTTGAAGATTTTACATTAGCCGTAATAATATGTCAAATCCCGTTAATTTTCCATCAATCGACTAAATAGATATTGGTAAATATCCTGGCTCTGCTTCTGGAAATTGTCTATCATAGCCTGAGCCATCTCTTCTGTAGGTACCGAGAGCTTAATATCCAGAAGGCTCTTGTTATTTTCTTTTATCATAAGAACAACTGTGTACTCATTCTCAGCTGTCTTCTGGTAGTCTCCAAGGATCGCTGACTCATTTCTAAGCTTCATGCTGTTGTCCTTAAGGTAGTCGTCGATTTCCTGCCTTATGGACGGATTGATCCTGTTTCCGAAAAATTCAAGTGTCTGCGAACCTTCATCTGTTATCTCAAGATAGGTCCTGTTTGCCATGGTCTTTTCGCTGATAAGGTTTGAGGAGGCAAGTTCACTAAATGCCTCCTGCAAAGTCATGTAGTTGGTGTACTCTTTTTCCAGGATAAAATCATAGATCTGAGACTTGGAAAGAGGTACATCGCAGCGTTTAAGCATATATAAGACCAGCATTTTGTATAAAGTAAGATACTGCGAACTCAAAACTTACGCTCCATTATTCCTTGACATGTGCCTTGACAGCACTGCTTATCACATCTGCTACCCTTGGATCAAAAGCTGCAGGCAGGATGTTTACATCACTAAGCTCCTCATCAGGCACAAGACCTGCAAGGGCAACTGCTGCTGCCAGCTTCATCTCCTCTGTTATCTGTTTTGCCCTTACTTCTAAAGCTCCTCTGAAGATTCCAGGGAAAACAAGTACGTTGTTGACCTGGTTTGGGAAATCGCTTCTGCCGGTTCCAATGACCCTTACGCCCGCTTCCTTTGCAAGGTCTGGCATGATCTCAGGTACCGGGTTTGCCATTGCAAACATTATGGCATCTTTGTTCATCTGGGAAGCCATCTCTTTTGTAACAATACCAGGTGCTGAAACGCCTACGAAGATGTCTGCACCCTTAAGTGCATCTGACAGAGATCCTGACAGCTGATCAGGGTTTGTTACTTCCATCATCTTTTCCTGCATCCAGTTAAGGCCTTCTGTCTTCTTATTAAGAATGCCGGCTTTGTCGCAGAGAGTTACATTTTTAAAGCCGTAGCTAAGAAGTAGTCTTGTGATGGCGATTCCAGCGCTTCCTGCACCGTTTACTACAACTCTGCAGGCCTCTTTTTCTTTTCCAACAACCTTAAGACCGTTGATGATACCGGCGAGAACTACTATGGCTGTACCGTGCTGGTCGTCATGAAATACCGGGATATCCAGCATCTCTTTTAACCTCTCCTCGATCTCAAAGCATCTTGGAGCTGAGATATCCTCAAGGTTAATGCCACCAAAGCCTGGGGCAAGGTACTTGACTGCCTTGATGATCTCTTCTGTGTCCTGGGTATCCAGGCAGATAGGAATGGCATTGACTCCGCCAAACTCCTTGAAAAGAACTGCTTTTCCTTCCATTACAGGCATAGCTGCATGGGGGCCGATATTTCCAAGGCCAAGGACCGCACTGCCATCTGAAACAACAGCTATAGTGTTGGATTTGATGGTGTACTTGTAAGCAAGGTCTTTATCCTCAGCTATGAGCTTACAGGGCTCAGCCACACCTGGTGTGTAAGCAAGAGCCAGGTCTTCTTTTGATCTTACCTGGGCCTTGGATCTTATCTCCAGCTTGCCCTGCCATTCTTCGTGAAGTTTAAGTGCTTTCTCTGCGTTTGTCATACCACTCCTCCTATGGTTTAAAAGGTTTTTCCTACTATATCATATGCAAAAGAGATTACTTCGCTGCGTTTATCTGTATCGATATATTTAAATACGTTGTAGATATGCTTTTTCCCGCCGCCTGTGGTCTCAAGTCCAAGGGCAAGGCCAAGGGCCGCTATCTCATCTGAAGCATCCGTCTGCCTTGAAAGCATCAGTGCGTCGATATAGCCGTTCTGTTCCATCTTGACGTAGGCATATGCAAAAGCCGCAGCCTGCAAGGCCTGTCCGGATGTTGATGAGTATCCGATCTCACTAAGGATTATGGATCTGACATTACCTGAAGTATCAAGCATTGACTCTTTCTTCATATAGTTGGTCAGAACCTCCAAGTTGTCCATGGTGATACATGGGGTTGTCTCTGAGTGGTTTACATACTTAGAGGACTTCCAAAATGCAGTGTTTCCATTTGGGAAAGAATATGGGTGAGCTGCAAGTCCCCAGTCTATGTTTCCGTAATCCGACAAGGATGTTGCAAAGATGTCCAAAAAGTCCTTGGCATCATAGTCCCCTGTCTTTTCTGTATTGTATGTCCAGCGCTGGTCAATTGAGGTGTACACCTTAGCCGCTGAGTTCTGGCTCATGATGGCGTTATAGAACACCCTGAAAGCCCTGGTAAACGCCACTGTATAGGTATTTACATCAGTGTATGCCATGTAGTTGTACTCACGCCTTGCGTTAACTTCATTGGCAACTATCCACATGCTGACGTTGCCGTGGCCTGAACCTGAGTATCTTCCTGCAAGGAAGCTTCCTATTGCTGCAAGGGCTTTAACACCACGCTCATCTGTTGCATTGAACATGTAATAGGGCGCTGTGGATCCGCTTCTTGCGCTTGGATGTGTTATCTCAGGAAAGGCTGAGGTGCTTGCATTGTTGAGAATAATGGCAGCAACGTCAATGCCCATGCTGTTAAGGCGCTTAAAGAGGGTGTCGTAGTCATTTATAATTCGCTCATTGAAGTGATAGGTCACCCCACCGTAGCTGTAGGATATTCCTCCGGATGTGGTAAGAATAAGGCTTAGGGGAATATTGTAGGTTGCATATTCACAGCCAAGGTCCTGAAGCTCACTGATCCTAAGTGGATCAGGAAGAAGTCCCTTTATGGACTTGTGCTGCATGCCTCCGTAGCTGTAACCCGCACATGCACCTGGGTTGGTGATGTACTTGGCGTGGCTTATAGGCACATACTTATCATCTAATTTTACTGCCACCTGGAACTTGGAAAAGAGCCTTGTATCTGCGGCACCTTTGTTCAGATTCAGCGAAAAGAGCGCCTCATCGTTTTTGTAAACCTTGGCAACAGGCTCTTTTGTCTCATCAATTGACTCCTCGTAAGTAGCCTGTTCAAAAAGGTAGTAGTACTTGTCATCGCTCTTGGGGATGCCATCTGAAGTTGCTGAGATCTCAACTTTACCCGAAGATACAATGTTGCAGCTAAGGATGTTAACAAACTCATCCCTGTTCTCATCAGTCATCTCAACGGTCTTGGGCCTTAGTGAAAGGGCCTTTGATACCTCTTTTCCGGCGCCAACAATCTGATCGATGGTTTTAGAGTTTATGTATTCGGAGTTCTTTTCCTCCTCAGCCTCAAGTGAAGCCTCGAAAAGAGCCTCCTGCTCCTTGGTCTGCTCAGCGATCTGTTCCTCAGTTAAGGTGGTGGTAGTCTGTCCACCTGACACCATGAGCCATATGCAAAGGCTTGCGACAAGGACAAGGCAACTGGCGCATGCGATTATTGCAACGATAACTGCTCTTCTATTTTGACGGGCCTTGCGCCCTGTTCTTCGTCTACGTGTTACTGTCATCAAAACCTCTTGTTACGTGTTATCTTCTGAATCTGCCCGCTCTTTAAGGCGCTTCATGTGCTCTTTTATCTTGAGCTCATAGCCATTGCCTGTGGGGTTGTAGAACTCCTTGCCGTTGAGCTCGTAGGGCAGGTACTGCTGTTTTACATAGTGGTCCTTGTAGTCGTGGGCATACTTGTAACCAATGCCGTGACCGAGTTTTCCAGCACTCTTGTAGTGGGCATCCTGAAGGTGCGCAGGGATTGGAAGATTGCCCGTTTCCCGCACTGTCTGGATTGCCTCGTCAACTGCAAGATAGGCTGCGTTGCTCTTAGGAGCTGTGGCTATATAGGTAACTGCCTGAGCCAGCGTTATGCGGGCTTCTGGCATTCCAAGTCTCTCAACTGCCAGTGAAGCTGCAACTGCCACCTGAAGTGCCTGTGGATCAGCATTTCCCACATCCTCAGAGGCACATACCATCATGCGGCGAACGATAAACTTGGGATCTTCTCCTGCATCAAGCATCCTGGCAAGGTAGTACACAGCAGCGTCAGGATCTGAACCTCTCATACTCTTTATGAAAGCCGAGATGGTGTCATAGTGGTTGTCGCCATCCTTGTCGTATCTTGCAACCTTGCGCTGGATACATTCCTCAGCCACTTCTCTTGTGATATGAATGAGGCCATCACCGGACCTCTCTGTAGTCATGATGCCCAGTTCAATGGCATTTAAGGCGTGTCTTGCATCGCCGTCAGCGATATCTGCAAGGAAATCTGCTGCATCCTCATCAAGAACTGCCTTGTAGGATCCCATTCCACGCTCTGTATCTGTAACTGCGCGGTTTAACAGTTTCTTTATATCATCTGGAGAAAGGGGCTTAAGCTCAAAAATGATGGATCTTGAAATAAGAGCCCCGTTGACCTCAAAGTATGGATTCTCTGTGGTAGCTCCGATAAGCACCACTGTTCCATCCTCAACAAACGGAAGAAGGTAGTCCTGCTGTCCCTTGTTGAATCTGTGTATCTCATCGATAAAGAGGATGGTCTTTTTTCCGTACATGCCAAGATTGTCCTTGGCCTTAGCTACCACCTCTTCCATGTCCTTCTTGCCAGCAATGGTGGCGTTGATCTGGGTAAATTCCGCCTTGGTAGTGTTTGCAATAACCTTGGCCAGGGTCGTCTTACCAGTTCCAGGAGGGCCATAGAGAATTATGGAGTTTAACTTGTCTGCTGAAATTGCACGATAAAGAAGCTTGTCTTTCCCAATGATGTGCTGCTGTCCAACTACCTCATCAAGGGTCCTTGGGCGCATCCTGGCGGCAAGCGGAGATTCTTTTTCCATATTGTTTTCGCGCATATACTGAAATAAGTCCATAACAAATCAATATTACTATTTTCTTCCAATAAATGGAAGTAAAAAGTATGCAAAACAAAATGCATAGTCATGTAGCGAAATAACAGTTTTTACTGCATGATCTCTATATTATCGCTTGTCATAGTGATAGTGACATTTCCATCTTTTGTCAGGTAGGTCTCAGTTCCATTTGTCTCAAGGATATCAATAACTTCCTGGTCTTCCGGCTCTCCGTTACTGGATGTTATGATTGCGTACTGAGGATCAATGTATTCTATAAATGCTTTAGTATTGGCGTTGTATCGCCCATGGTGCGGGACTTTCAGGATTGTTGAGGCAAGACCTTCTGTCTTAAGCAGTTCTGAAAGGCGCTCGTATTCTGCATCTCCTGCAAAGAGCATGGAATTATCACCAAGGGATACCCTGATCACGAGCGATGAATTGTTGCTGGTGCTCTCGTAATAGATCGGAGACTGTGGTGGATATATGGTAAAAGAGATACCATCTGCAGTGTAGGATAGTGTTTCTGACACTGTGGTCTCTTCAAGCCCGCTGTTTTCAAGAGCTTGAAGATATGCCGTTATATCATCGGACTCTTTTGAGTGATATGTGGTGTAGACTGTGCCAACTTCAAAGTTATTCAGGATGTGGTCTGCGCCGCCCACATGGTCCTTGTCAAAATGAGTGATTATAAGTTCATCCACTTTTGTAACACCCTGTTCATTTAGGAACTCCACCAGCTTGTCTGCCTTTTTATCAAGGCCGGTGTCTATTATAGTGACGTGGTTGTCGGAAATCAGGACAAAGGCATCTGCTGCGCCGCCCTTGATGCAGGTGATGGTGAGGGTAGTATCTAAAGCTTTCAGGTTTGTAGATTCTGTAGTAGCTTCCTCAGCCAGCGATTCGCTGGTAGCCTGGGAAGTATCTGTATCCTCAGGGGAATCAATATCTGTTTGAACCTGCTGCCTTCCGCAAGCAGACAGGAAAAAGGTGAGTAATAAAGCTGCTATTATGGTTATTTTAAATTTTGAAAAATGTCTTTTCATATCTGATCTCCGTTATATTGCAAAATCATATCCACGTCAGGATCGCAGGTCCTTTTGACATGGTTTCTTTACAGCATTATAATAAAGCCTGCACTTTAAACCAACCTAAAAGATTTGTGAAAGGATCATAACCATGAAAGCCTTTAAGTCATTTATAATAACGCTCGCTATCATTCTTGCAATTGGCGGGATCTTCCTGTTTGCAAGGAAATCAATAACAAAAGATGTTGAGACTTCTGTTGAAACTGTGGAAGCCAGTGCAGCCTCTAAGAAAGGCACTGCAAATCCTATCAAAAAAGCTATTGTCAGCGAGGCAGTTGATCAATATATTGAGAATTCAGACGGCAAGGTAAAAGAGATCGCCGAGTCCATGACAGAGGAAGACAAGGATACAGTTACAGAGATTATCGCCAACAACGTGGAACTTGAGGATATTCCGGAAGTTCAGGCCTATATTTCAAGCGGCGACACTGCAGGGCTCATGAAATATGCCAAGGAGAATCTATCTGAGGATGAGCAGGCTCAGCTTGCAGAACTCATGCTGAAGTACGCACTGACACCTTGATGAAATCTCTTTTAACCAAATAACCAATAAGACAATAAAAGGCTGCCCGTTCACTCAGGCAGCCTTTACTATATTCCTTACCCAGACTCCGCTCTTTACCAGGCAGAATCCAATTATACATTTTAAGATTTCAAGAAATGAAACGATCATAAATACATTAAGGGCTGGAAGAGCCGTAAACCTTGAGAGAATATAGGCTGAAGGCACTGTAACCACCCAGGCAAAGCAGCTGTCAAACAAAAATGTCACAGCAGTCTTGCCACCTGAACGCATTGTAAAGTAAGACACATTGGCATATGCGTTTATTGGCATTACCATGGCAACAACCCAGATACACCTTGTGGCCAGCGTCTTTATGTCATCCCCGGTGTTGTAAATCTGCGGAATGATGGGCGCTGCAATTGCAAGAAGTGATCCCATAACAAAGGTGCTCATGATGCTAAGAGACGCCATTCTCCATGCACTCCTTCTGGCATTCACCAGCCTGTCAGCACCAAGCTCCTGTCCAACTATGATTCCCGTTGAGTTACCAATAGACAAGAACACTTCATTAAATATCTGAGATATGGTTCCGCTGATATTCATGGCTGCGATCACCGCGATTCCCCTTACGGAATAGGCCTGCAAAAGACTCGCCTGTGCAAGGCTCCACAAAAACTCGTTGCAAAGAAGTGGCAGTGACTTGGTAAGTATAGGAAGTACCAGGCTTCCAGGAATCCTAAAATGGCTGTAGAGTCCTTTAAAGAAACCATACTGAGTTCCCGGCCTGTGAGCCCCCACAAGAACGATCAAAAGCTCTGTAAATCGCGATATTACCGTTGCTACAGCCGCTCCAAGTACTCCCATTTTAGGAAGTCCAAAGAGACCAAAGATAAGCAGCGCATTAAAAACAAAGTTGATCAGCATAGCAACCATACTGGCTATCATGGGAAGCGTTGTCCTTCCTGATTCTCTCATGGCGCTGGCATAAACCTGCGTAAGGCTGAAGGGTGCAAGTCCCACGATCATGATAGTAAGGTACCCGACTGCATAGCCCATAGTTGCAATCCTGTCTGCCTCTAAGGTATCTGCAGATATGTATAAAGAAATAATGTCAGGTCCTAAGTTATGCAGTATAAACGCAGCGATGGTAAATATGGTAATGGCAGTAAGGAGCTTAAACCTTATGGCATACCTTACGCCCTCCATATCTCCTTTTCCAAAGAACTGGGTACTGTAAATACCTGCGCCTGCAAGAGAGCCCCAGATACACAGATAAAAGATAAACAGTATCTGGTTAACGATGGCAACCGCTGACATTGGAAGAGTTCCCACCTGTCCAACCATGATGTTGTCCAGAAGTCCAACAATATTGGACAGTGTGTTCTGCACTATCATGGGTACAACAACAGTAGCGACGCGCCTGTAAAAGTCCGCATCGCCAAAGAGGCACTCTTTTAAAGTGAATTTATATCTGATTGCTTCTTCTCTGTTCCCAGTCTCAAAATTCTGCATGAAATATTCTCTTACGACTTTTTCAAATTGATGTTAACGATAACAATTCCTGCGCTTACAAGGAGAAGTGCCAGGAAGCTGCTTGGCGAGAAGGCCTGTGAGTACTCTCCAAGGAAAAGAGCTGATAGCACAACTCCCATTATTGGATTGATAAATCCAAGGATCGAAACCCTGCTTACAGGGTTGTACTTAAGAAGTACTCCCCACATGGTGTATGCACCTGCGGAGATAAATCCCATGTAGATAAGGTTAAGCACGCATCCTGAGCTGTAGAATACGAGGCTGCCGCCCATGAGCCTTCCTACTATGAAAAGAACTATTCCTCCCACAAAGAACTGATAGCCACTTAAAACAACCGGGTTCTCATCCTTTGAAAAGATCTTGATAAGGCATCCAGATGCTGCATAGAATGTGGCAGCTACAAGCATTGCGCCTTCTCCCGCAAAGGTTATTGGATCACCTGCAAGTAGTGAAGAGCCTCCACCGAATACTACTATAATACCAAGAAATCCTACGATACATCCAAGTATCTTTTTAAGAGTCATATTTTCCAGTCTGAAAATATACACTGCAAAGAGGACTGCCAAGAAATTACCTGATGCGTTTATAAGGGAACCTCTCACTCCGCTGGTGTTGGCCAGGGACATGAAAAAGAAATAGTACTGTCCGATTGTCTGCACCATTGCCAGGATCAATATATTCTTTAATGAGCTTACCTTTGGAACAAGGGCTTTTCTAGCCAGAAGCGACCCAAACAGAATTGTCATAACACCCGCTATTGTAAATCTCGCTCCCGCAAGCATCAGACGTGACGCTGTGTCATCTGCAAGAATCTGAAACAATTCATATGCAATCTTGATGGCTGGAGAAGCAGATCCCCACAGCACGCAGCAGAACACTGCAGTCAGAATAGTAACAGGCATAAATGCCCAGATAGATGAACCTTTTTCTCTTTTAAACACTTAATTACCCTCAACAATCTTTCCTATATTTATTGTGAAACAATATATAGGCTATCTTCTGTCACCTTGCATTTCAAGAATAAAATTTTAACACCGGCTTTTTTTGCTTCATAAAAAGCCTTGGTAAAGTCAGGATCAGTTTTATCATTAGGTCTTACTTCTGATATTCCTTCGCCTTGAATAACAAATGCTATTGCAGTATTAAATCCAGATTTAACAGCTTCTGTAAGTTCTCTTAGATGCTTGGCTCCACGCTCTGTAGGAGCATCGGGAAAATACCCGATCCCATCAATAAAAAGGGTGCAGCCTTTAACTTCCATCAGGAACTTTTCATCACCCTTTTCCATGTAAAAATCTATCCTGGAATCCCCATATTTATACTCAGGTTTTACTTTCGTATAATAATTTTGTGCTAGAAGCCACTCTTTTACCACTGTGTTTGGGGCCTGGGAATCGATGTTTATGATTCGGCCATCTTTTTCTACCGCCACAAGATCATAGGGTGTCTTTCTCTCAGGATTTTCCGCCTTTTCAAGATAAACCGTGCAGCTAGGGATAAGAAGCTCTTTGCATCGCCCTGTGTTTTTCACATGAACAACAAGTTCATTGCCATCTAAATCTACTCTGGCAATGAACCTGTTTGGTCTTGCTATGAATTTAGCTTTTACTATGTTTCGGTATTTCAAAATAATAGCTCCGCCATTTATGGGGCTGATAATAATGGTATTCAGCCACCTCCAAGTATCACATTAACGTCAAACTCCTTACCAGTTCTTGACTCATAAAACTCCTCTATGGTAAGCCCCTGATCCTTGGGATCAAAGTCCACATCTTTGGCCTTGTTCCTAAGATTCTCGTCATCTGTAAAGAATGCATAACCCATGTTATGGATTTCCCATTCATAGGCCATATCTTCAGCTGTTCTGTAGCTTTCCATATCTTTTCCATGGACAGGATGCTCATCAATAAGGGCCTGACAGATGATGATCATGTCTGCCTCGCTGTGAACTCTGTAGGAGTCCTTAACCTTCCAGTTGTCCGTGGTGTAGATTGCTGTGAAATCATCTCCCGCATAGTAGAAATGATAGTTTTTACAATTTCCGTCGGTATCGGTAAGTTCAATATCCGCAGCAGATTTAAGAATTCCAGCTGTACTGCTGCTATCAACGGTTGATAGCGCCTCTGATGCAGCATCATTCAAAGCATCCTTGGAAATGCCGTTTAATGCATCCTTAGCAGCATCTTTAATTGACTGCTTTGCCGCATCTGTGGCCTTGTCTCCAGCCTCTTTAACGCTGTCTTTTACATTTTCCTTGACTTCATCAAGCACTCCGCTGTCTTTTACTACGTCAATGCTGTTTTTCACTTCATCTGCTATAGATGCCGCAGTTGGCGATGCATCCTGCATTACAGAAGATGCCTCGTCTGCTATGCCACTCATTGCATCCACAACGCCGCTTACAAGCTCGTTGGCATCATCAAGGCCTTCATTGTAATCACTTAAGCTGCAGCCAGACAGGACCATGGAAATAGCCAGTCCTGCTGCCAAAACTTTCTTTTTCATAAATAAAATCCTTTCGGTCGTCATAGGCGGAAACCCACTGCCCTTGGGCGATAGGAGGAGCCTTGTGAATTCGTAGCCATTAACCTTGACTTTCGATGTACTTTTGTATAGTAACTAATGATACCTCACCAATGCTACAGGCAAAGTATCCGTCTGACCAAAATATCTTATGTTTCCAATAACACTTAGATAAGAAATTTGGATATCTTTTGTTTTACATCGTCAGCAATAGAGCCTTTAAGAATCTGTTTGCGGTACTTAGTGACAAGAACGGTGTGTACTTTTAGGCTGTATTTACGCCTGTTACTGTGATTGTATCTATCATCCATTATCACTTGTGTGTCCTTTATATCTGATACTATATGTTGCAGAACCGCTCATGTAGATAGACGGACATTTTCATCACATACCTTTTCAAGTACGGTGATTTCTTCTTCTGACAGTTGCCCTGTATAGTAAACACTTACAGGATATTTTTTTGCTTTCTCTATAAGTTCTTGTACCATACGTTGACTCCTTGAATTAACCGTTTGACTTTCACTAATAACCATTATATCATATATTTAGTGAAATACCAACGAGGTACATTATGGAACAAATGACAGTTACGGCTAAAATACAGATATCCGTTAATACAGAAAGTAAGGTTTTACTTGATGAAACCATGTCTGTTTATTCTGATGCCTGCAATTACGTATCTGACTATGTGTTCCACACTCACGACTTAAAGCAGTTCTCACTTAACAAGGCTTTGTACTCTACACTCCGAGAAATGTTTGGACTCAAATCTCAGATGGCTCAGTCCGTATTTAAGACTGTCATTGCAAGATATAAGACCATTCTTGAAAATCAGAAAGAGTGGATTCAGCCATCTTTCAAGAAGCCACAGTATGACCTTGTATGGAACAGGGATTATTCCCTTACACAAAACTGTTTTTCGATTAATACACTGAATGGTCGTGTTAAACTGCCTTATTTCGCTGAGGGTATGTCTAAGTATTTTGACCATACAATCTATAAGTTTGGTACTGCCAAACTCGTAAATAATCATGGTAAATACTTTTTACATATCCCTGTTACTTACGATATCGAGGGAAGCAATATCTCTGATATATGCAATATCGTAGGCATCGACAGAGGTATCAACTTCGTTGTTGCCACCTATGATAGTAAGCACAAATCTGGTTTTGTAAGTGGTAAATCTATCAAGCAGAAACGTGCTCATTATTCAAAACTACGTAAAGAACTCCAAATGCGTCAGACTCCATCATCAAGACGTAGACTCAAAGCTATCGGTCAGCGAGAAAACCGTTGGATGCAGGATGTTAACCACCAGGTATCAAAGGCACTCGTTGAATCCAACCCGAAGCATACGCTCTTTGTCCTTGAAGATTTGTCGGGCGTTCGTAATGGCACAGAGCGTGTCAGAACTAAAGACCGTTATGTTTCCGTATCGTGGTCTTTCTATGACCTTGAACAAAAACTTATCTACAAGGCTAAACATAATCAGTCTACTGTTATTAAGGTTGACCCTCGTTATACGAGTCAGTGCTGTCCTGTATGTGGACACATTGAAAAGTCTAACCGCAACAAGAAGATACATCTGTTTGTCTGTAAGAACTGTGGCTATAAATCAAACGATGACCGTATTGGAGCTATGAATCTGTACCGCATGGGAATCAACTATCTCGAAGATAGACAAGTACCTGATACAGTTACGGCAGAGTAAATCTTTGTCGTAAGGGGCGGTGTCAACCGTCCCATGATGCGACCCCACGGAAGTTACACCGACAAAATGTAGGAGTTATTGTAACGAACTACAGGGGAGTCGCAAGCCACGTACCTTTAGGTGCGTGGTAGTTGACACTCCTCATAACCACCTGTAGATCAAAAACTAACTCTGAGTAACTCTGATCACTGACCCCTTTCACAGAATATTTCTACCATTCAGCACTGCCTCGATCAGTTTGTCCTCTTTATCATAACGCATTTTCAGGGAAAAGAACTCTCGGCTCCTGTCAAGCTCCCTGAAGAATATCTTGTCGCCCTCCCAGATGTTAAGGGAAGGAACTTTTTCTTTTGGCACCCATTCAAAGACGCCCTCATCACAAGGAATTGGCTCACCCTCAGGGGCCCTGGCTGTAAAAAGACTCATGAGCTCATAATCACCTTTGTCAGAAATAAAGGTGATCACTGCCCTGTACTCTAACTCATCTAGTGGAATGTCGTACCCCGTCTCTTCAAGAATCTCTCTTTTTATACACTCCTCAGGGCTCTCACCCTCTTCAAAGTGACCGCCTACGCCAATCCACTTGTCCTTGTTGATATCTTTTTTCTTGGAAATCCTGTGCATCATGAGGTAGCTGTCACCTCTTTCAAGGTAACACAGTGTTGTAAGGTACTCTGGTCTTGCCATTTTTGCTCCGATCCTAATTACTCTTTATCGCCCAACGCATCTTGGTGGACTTGCTGCGGGGATTGACTCTGCATTCCTCTGCAGAAGGCCTTATTACATCTGAAGATATTTCGCTGTAGACTTCGCTTTTATATAGCTCCTTAAAGGACTTCTTCACGAGTCGGTCTTCCCCTGAATGGAAAGTAAGGATTGCAACTCTTCCGCCGGGGTTAAGGATTCCCGGAAGCTTTTCAAGAAATGCGTACAGCACTTCAAATTCACTGTTTACGTCTATTCGAAGAGCCTGGAATACTCTGGCGCAGCTCTTTTTCACAGCATCTGCCTTTTCATCCTTGGGAAGCTTCCAAAGAGCGCTTTCGATGGCTTCTCTAAGGGCCGTTGTGGTATCTATGCTTTCGCCCTTTTTCATAAGGGAAAAGACCTTGTCGGCTATCTCCTCGGCATAGGGTTCATCGGAGTTTTCAACCATCATGCCAACAAACTCATCTCTTGCGATGTGCTTAAGGCGCTCAGCTGCTGATTCTCCGTGGTCAGGGTCAAGGCGAAGGTCAAGTGGGCCATCAACCTTGTAAGAAAATCCCCTCTCCGGATTATCGATCTGCATGGAAGACACACCAAGATCAGCCAGCACAAAATCAAACCTGCCAGCCTCAGCTGCCACCTGATCTATGTTGGCAAAGTTTATGAGCCTGAATTTAAAGATATCTTCACCAAAGCCAGCATCCCTAAGGCGCTTTACGGTCTTTTCAGACTCTATTGGGTCCACGTCAATGCCGTAGATGCAGCCACTGCCCTCTAGCTTTTCCAGCATCTTTCTGGTGTGGCCGCCATACCCTAAAGTGCAGTCTAGTCCCTGCTGCCCCGGCTGTATCTGCAAAAAGTCCAGGATTTCTTTTACCATGATGGAAATGTGCATTCCAGCAGGAGTGGAGCCCTTGGCAATTACATGGTCTATAGTGTCCTTGTACTTGTCAGGGTTTTGCTCTTTGTACTTTTCTTCAAACTTTTTTGGATACTTGCCCGAATAGTGAACTCGTCTCTTGTGCTGCTGTTCTGCCATTATTTGTTTTACTCCAGATTATCCTTGATCTGCGCAATAAGCTCGTCATACTCAGCGTCTGAAAGGAAGACCTTCTGTGGGTTCATCTCGAAAACGCCGCCCCACTCGTAGCCGTCCTTGTACTTGGGAACAAGGTGCATATGAAGGTGGCACCCTGTGTCGCCGTATGCACCGTAGTTGACTTTGTCAGGGTTAAAAGCCTTGTGGATTGCCTTAGCAGCTCTGTTTACGTCTGCAAAGAACTTGTTTCTGTCCTCATCAGATATATCAACGATCTCGCTGACATGATCCTTGTAAGCCACGATGCATCTGCCCTTGTGGCTCTGCTCCTTAAAAAGGATCAGCTGACTTACATCAAGGTCACAGATCTTGATCCCAAATTTTGCAAGAGGCTCCCCTCCTACACAGTATCCGCAGTTATTGTCTATTGCCATTTCTCTTTCCTCCTAAAATATCGATAGAACAATTATATCGAATTACCAAGGTGGTGGGTATAGGACGATTTTCACTTAAGAAATTCCACCAGCGCCTTGTTATACTCTGGGATATCCGGTGGTCTGCGGGCTGATATTATGTTTCCATCAACGACAACTGCCTCGTCAAGCCAGGTGGCGCCTGCGTTTTCCATATCATCCTTGATTCCTGGAGTACTGGTGACTTTCCTGCCATCAAGGATCCCAGCAGATATCAGAACCCAGCCTGCATGGCAGATCTCGCCAATGAGTTTACCCTCACCGTTCATGCTCTTTACAATCTCAAGCACCTTTGGAAAACGGCGAAGCTTATCAGGTGCCCATCCTCCCGGCACCAGCACACCATCGTAGTCCTTGGGATTCACCTCATCAAAGGTCATAGTTGCCTCACAGTGTACACCGTACTTTCCGGTATATTCACCTTTCTTTTCCGCCACCAGGTCAACCTGTATGCCCTCTTCTCTGAGGCGCATCACGGGGCACCAGAGCTCGAGATCTTCAAAGTCGTTGCCGACTAGTTGTAGTACTTTCATGGGACCTCCTTACAATCGTGATTACAATCGATATAAATTATCATTTATACATGCTTTATTTATCAGTGATAATTATTTATTATATCGTAATTCTTAAGATTCCTTCAAAAAATCTTAAGGAAATCTTCAAGATTAATCTCTCTTCCTTTGTTATCATATATTCCGGTTCACATCTGAACCAATTTCAACTGACATATCGTCAGATCATCCCCATGTACGTCAAGACACATAACCTATACTCTACTGATTTTTGTATAAACGTGCTACAATTAAACTACATAGAAAATGCAACAGAGGAAGATATCAGCAATAATCTTGTCTACTGGGCCAAGCTATTCATGGCAAGAACCTGGGAAGAATTCAAAGCCCTTGCTGATAACGATGAGGTCATTAAGGAGGTGGGGAACTTGATTTTCGAACTCAACTATGATGATCAGGCAAAAGAACTAATGGAAGGCCGCAGAAGGTATCGAGAACAGCTGGCCACATCATATGCCGACGGAAAGCTTGATGCCTCCAAAGAATATGAAGCAATCATTGCCGAGAAAGATGCAACCATTGCTGCACTTCAAGCCAAAATTGATAAATTAGAATCACATAACTAGCTATCAACAAAACAGCCTGCCACCTGTAAACGCTATTATAAAAGTTGACCAGTTTCATCCATTTCGCTAGCGAAAAAGTTTACCACCTTGCGTTAAGTCCTTTATGATTTTTTATGTATGAAAAAATCATGAAGGGAGAAAG
>Ga0256405_10002857_pt1 | contig 37560 bp, 30 predicted proteins | sample RumenRJG_02DNA_FD_189096 | JGI IMG/M metagenome (GOLD analysis project Ga0256405, IMG submission 189096) | Bovine rumen microbial communities from Lethbridge, Alberta, Canada - RJG_02 | ecosystem: Host-associated > Mammals > Digestive system > Stomach > Rumen | place: Canada: Alberta...
ATTTCAGGAGGTCTACTGCATGAGCAAAGTAGATTACCGCGAGATCCTGCGGCTGGATTCATTGCATTACAGCCGAAAGCGAATCTCAATCAGCATTGGCAGCTCCCACCATACAGTCAAGGATGTACTGGACACAGCCACTCAAAAAGGCATTACCTGGCCGCTGGACAATGATGTCACAAACGCGGAGCTGGAAGCACTTCTTTTCCCCGACAAGCGCAAAACCGAAAGCATCTATGCAGAACTGGATTATGCCTACATCCACAGAGAGCTGGCAAAGACCGGCGTAACGCTTACGCTGCTGTGGGAGGAATACTGTCGTACCTGCCATGAAAGCGGCCGCACGCCCTACATGAGCACGCAGTTCGGCGACAAGTACCGTAAGTGGGCTCGCATTACCAAGGCCACTATGCGTATCACCCATAAGCCCGGAGATGCCATGGAGGTGGACTGGGCCGGAGATACTATTCCTGTTTTTGACCCGGTCACCGGCGAAGCGGATGGCGTGTATCTGTTCGTAGCTGTGCTGCCTTGCAGCTGTTATGTGTATGCGGAAGCCTGCAATAACATGGCCAGCGAGAATTGGCTGCTGTGTCACGTCCATGCCTACAATTATTTTGGCGGCGTTGCGCGACTGCTCATCCCGGATAATTGCAAGACCTCTACGATTTCCAACACCCGTTACGATACCGTGCTGAACAAAAGCTACCAGGAGTTGGCGGAACATTACAACACTGCCATTGTCCCGGCTCGCGTGAAAGCACCGCAGGATAAATCCCATGCGGAAGGCTCTGTGAAGTTCGCCGAGACCTGGATCATTGCCGCATTGCGAAACCAGAAGTTCTTCTCTTTGGATGAGGTGAAGGACGCCGTTGCCGAAAAGCTGAAGGAGCTGAACAGCAGGCCTTTCAAGAGTCGTGTCGGCAACCGTATAGATGCGTACCTGACAGAAGAAAAGCCCTACATGATGCCTCTGCCTACCACAGACTTCGAGCCTGCGGTATGGTCATCTGCCAAGGTGCCTAATGACTATCTTATTTCGGATGGGCAAAACAGATATTCCGTTCCGGCAAATCTCATTGGTGAGCGCGTGGATATCCGTACCACACGAAACATGGTAGAAGTTTTCTTCCACGGTGCGCAGGTGGCGCTGCATAAGAGGGTTCAGAGCATTCAGTATGAACCGATTGTAAAACCGGAGCACATGACGCCGGAGCACCGCAGCTATCTTCGGTATAATACAGAGGACTTTACAAGCTGGGCAGAATCCGTTGGTTCAGATACAAGTCGTGTCGTTCAGTACTATCTGACAAACGGAGCTGCTCCGGAGCAGGGCTATAAGGCCTGTGCCAGCTTGATGAAGCTGGGAGACAAGTACGGTGCCAAGCGGCTTGAGAATGCCTGCGGTCAGTTGTTGGCGTACAGCTCTGTGCCGTCCATCCGCAACCTCAGCAGTATGCTGAAAAACGGGCAGGACAGGATCTCTGCTCAAAAGCAGGAGCCTATTGACAACGTAAGTCATGGCTTCACCCGCGGCGCAGCTTACTACCGAAAAGGCGGTGAGCAAAAGTGATACAAAGCACAGTAGATATGCTTCGTGCCATGAAAATGACCGCTATGGCTGCCGAACTGGAGCGGCAGACCGGCGACGCCTCCTACCGTGAACTGAACACGGAGGAGCGACTTTCTCTCATTGTCAATGCTGAGTGGAACCGACGACAGAACAACAAGATAAATCGTCTGAGCAATGCCGCTCATTTCGCACAGCCCGGTGCCACTATGGAGGGCATTGAGTATTTTGAAGACAGAAAGCTGGACAAGTCTCTGTTATTACGATTGTCCACCTGCAAGTACATTGAAAGTGGACACCATATCATTTTGAAGGGGGCTTCGGGAAACGGCAAAACCTATCTTGCCTGCGCGTTGGGAAATGCCGCTTGCCGCAGCCTGAAGACCGTTCGCTATATCCGTATGCCGGAGCTTCTGGATGCGCTGAATATTGCGAAAAACACCGGCGAGCTGCAGAAACTCCTGAGAGTGTACAAGAAGGTAGACCTTCTGATTATTGATGAGTGGTTGATTCGCCGTCTGACTGCTGAGGAGTCCTACAATCTTCTGGAAATCATGGAGAGTCGCTGCGGACAGGATCCGAACCGCTCCATTATCCTTTGCACGCAGTACGACGCCGATGGATGGTACCAGCGTATTGATCCAAGCCATGAGGGTGAAAGCACCATCTCCGATGCCATTCTCGACCGTATCATCCACAATGCTTATGACATTCTGATTGAGGGCAAGATCTCTATGCGAGAGCGCCATGGTCTGAAGTCCGCACTTGGCGCAGGAGGTGCAGACTGATGGAGTGTCCTTTTTGCACTGGGCAGCCGGCCTGTGACTATGAACTCGAGTGCGAAGTGCTGGCAGCAGCGCTTGATGAGGCTGAAGAACTGCGCATAGCATTGAACGAAGAAATAGATTCACTGGGGCTGCGCATCCGGCAGCTTGAGAAATTCATCATAGACGCGGGAATGAGTCCTCCGCCAGAAAAGCTGTAAGCGAACATCTGCTCTGCCGGTGGTTCCGTCTGCCGGCAGAGCGGTGCGGCTCTCGTCCGTGACACCTCGGCTAAAACGCCGGCAGACATGGGCTATTTCGCCGTGCAGCAACGGCTCACGAAGCGGCATTTACAGCCACATACGCGACATTTTGGAACATCATTTTCATACCATTCAAATTACGGTATTTTTCGTCGTGTTCTATACCAAGCCGTTCGGCGCGTTCAACAAAAGCCTTTGACAAAGCCAATAGCTCAACCTCAATCTGTTCAGCGGATTTTTCATCGCTTCTTCGATATACATCAATCAAGGCAACTAATTCTTCAACATCCCAATTCACCTTAATCATTGTATACACCTCTTAGAATCTGATTTTTAACTTACTCGTTAAATTTTTTCCTTTGAGCCATGTTAAAATATCAGGTGTTAAATCGGCAACAGTTGCCTGCAGAGATGAAACTTTCTTCAGGAAAACTTCAATTTCTGGATTTAAAGAGAATTCATCAGCTATCTTTTTCGCTTCAGATACGTCAGCAACTAATTTCTTCACAGCCTTGATGGACGGTTCGCCGGCAACAGTTTTTGTGATGTTATCGGCAAGTTCCGTGGCTCGTTTGGGGTTGCTGGACAGGCCACCGATCATGGATAAGTAGCCTTTGGAGCCATCTGAATACTTTGCGGAGGCATCCCGCCAAACAATCTTAATCTGAGCGGCAAACGCATCACCCTTGGACTTCAAAAGTCTGACTGCGTCCATGGATAGTCTCATCTCGGAGATTCCATTGCCACAATCATTAATACAAGCAAGCAAATCGGAACGGGTTGCTTCGTCTATGACGGGCGCTTCTACTATTCCGCTTTCCTTTATAGCGTTGGCACAATCAAGAGTGTCTTTGATGCTTCCGGTTGATTGAGAAAGTTGGGCCAATGCTCTTGCATAGGTTTCTGCATGCTGTTTACTTTCGATTGTTGCACGGCGCTTCTTAATGGCGGAGGTGCTGTTTTTTATTGTCTCAGTTAGCAACATTTTCGTACACCTCCATATTCTCAAGCTGAGTACACAGCGCATCCATAGAAGCTAACGCAGCTTCGGACAATGCATCCGTACCGGCAAAGCCGCCCGCATTTACAATATCCTTTTGTGCCTTTGCCTCTTCCTGCTCGGCCTTTTGTGCAATTGCTTGGATATCTCGCAGGATAACATATAGAGCATTAAGCGGATTTGCAGCGTATACAGTCAGTTGCTTTACAGCAGAGGCACCGGCAGCATCGTTAATCAGCTTTACATATGCTAAGATATCCTTTGCTGTGTCAATGGGTGGCTTGTCATACTTCACTCGCAACTCAGCACTACCAATGATTCCGTTTGCTGCAAATACTGCGAACAGGCTTTGGATGGCCGAGAATGCAGCAATCAGGTTTTCCTGTGTGAGTTTACCAATGTATCCTTCAAGTTTGCCGACAACGGTTGCAGCTTCCTGTGCGTCCGCAGCCATTGCTTTTTTGACGCTGGGATAGAGTGCTTTAAGCAGCGTAGCGGGGTTATAAAGAAGGTGCTTTTGCGGAATACTGTTGGGCAACTCTGCTTCAATATCCCAATCTACTGCCATCAGCTTTTCAACTGCTGCAACAAGCTCGTCAGCTCTAAAGCAGGACTTGGTGTTCGGATCAACGGCAAAATGGACCGCACCCATAGTGGTTGCGGAAGCCTGCTTCAAGAATATTAGAGCACTTTCGAAATCTGCTTTGCGGTTGAGAACGAACTGAATCATATCATTCCACTCACGGGTATCGCGCTTTATGTTGTCATCCTTCTTAAAATCCTTGAACAATGATTTGATCACCGCATGAGGAGAGCTCGTGTCCACTTTTTGTCCCAAGATACATGCTTTGAGATACTGGATTGCAAGACACCATTCCAAGACGGGGAGCGATTCTGCGCCCTGCTTAGTCGCAGTAACCTTTTCGATAATTTGAGATCTTCTACGTTCCAGCCATGTAATCAATCGCTGCTGATAATAGGCGGCGTCCTCAAAGTCCCATCCCTTCGCATAATTCAGCTCGTTTAAGGCCATCAGAGCGTCGCGGCTTTCAGAGCTCCTGTCCATGTAAACAATAGCCTTATCGACATTTGCAGGGGCACTCTGGTCGTCGATGTAGTAGCAGCCCAAATCAGACAGACGCTCTTCTGCAATATAGGCCGGGACACCAATATCCTGCCAGTTAATCGCGCCACATTGCTTGGAGTCACCACGAACAAGAGTACGAAGCCAACCGCGATAATCCGCATCGAATTTCAACGGTTCATTCTTCGTAAACCACGCTGTGATGTCACTCTTAAACTTCAAATAATTTTTTGTTGCAACATCAACAGGAGGTCTTGGTTTCGGCGGCTCCGGTACAATGGGTTTTTGATCAGGTTTCTCCCCACCATCCGTAACAGGCTTGGGCTGGATATCTGAGGATACAGCTGTTCCTGTAGTCTTGTCTACGATTTCACCGATGCCAGAAAACGCTTCCAAGCCAATATCTGCAAGAAAAGCCTGACGCAAGCCGCCGAACCACAAGGTGCCATCAGTCTCTTTAACACCGGCTGCAGAACCATCACCCCAAATTGCAAAAACTGCTTTCAAACGATTTTTGTCGTCGGTACTGATATTCTCTAAACGGTCGATAGCGGAACTGTGTGGGTCATTCGCCATTTGAGCGTTGCTGGGGTTCATTGGGAAATACCATCCGTCACCATACAACTTGCCGTCAAAATACTCTTTCAACTGAGCACGGATAACATTCTTCAAGAACATTCGTGGGCTCTTGGTTGCCAGTGCTTCATACAGAGCTAACAGCGAGTGACGGTTAAAAGGATACAGCGTAACTTGCTTTCCTTTGATAGTCGTGGTTTCCCAATCACACGGAGGAGCAAAATCACTAATCGGCAAGTCATCCAGATCAGCTCCGGACTCGTACCAACTGCGAAGATCTGCCGGATCGCTATAAATGGCATTCAAGTATCTGCCAGCCATCTGAACGATGAATTCATCTGTTCCATACGACCGATCTGTAACTTCGATTTGATGGGTTACACGGTCTTTGAAATTACCTCTGAACGCATAGTAGTAGTCGTTTGTAATACCAATGACAGAAGTAACGCGGCACAAATCCTGGTAGTCGCCGCCATGCTCATAGGAGAGTGCTGTAATAAGCTCCTGGTCGATACCGGTAAAACCAGTAAAGTCCTCTATGAAGATCGTAAGATTCTTGCCTTGTTTCTTCAAATCTCTTCTCAGCTGTGCAAAAATTGTCTCAGCATTTTCACTGGAAATATCAGCGCATCGCTGAATGACTTCTCTCGTGAAGCCATTCAAATAGTTGATAAGCTTGGTGATTTCAAAGTCATCACCCTTCAAAGAAGAAGCAAAGAGAGATGCCTGCGGGTCACCCTGCTTCATAACGGCACGAATGATTTTAGATACATTAAAATCTTCATCGGTAAAAATTGTAGTATCTTGAAGGATCTGATTGCTCGGTGCAGTAATGACATTATAGCACTTTGAGATTGCGCCGCCCTCACGCAAAAGATACTCACTTACGCGGCTATCGGCAAGGTAACTGGCGATGTCGCGGCATTTTACAGGCTTATAATTCTCACCAGATACATCGTTTCGAACAGCAGCGATATAGGCGTAGAGAATCTCCGTCTTGAAAGAGTCCTCGTCCTTTGAATCAGAAGATGCAACAAACTTACGAAGTTTCTCTGCTATATCGGGATCTTTGATTGCTTCTTGTTCCAACAACTGCGAGAAAGCTCCACGGACAGAGTTATTAAGACGCCGCAGAAAAACCAACTGCTCCGTAGCAGGATTATATACTGTAGAGGGGCTCCTCTCGAACCTACCCTTCAGATAACGGATAAGATGTGATTTACCTGTACCATGATTGCCCCGGACAATGATCATACGGTGTTCGTTGTCCGGGTTATAAATTAGCTGTTCAAAAACCTCATCCTCACTCATCAGCTTGGTGGGAGCAGGCATTTTCCCTTCTTCGTAATAACCACCGCGGAAAAGTTCGAGAGACGAAAACGGCATATGGGTAGACATGAAATAGGCGTCTTCGGTTGCCATATCGTCGGTCTTTATCGCATAACGCTCCATTACAGAACGATATTGTTCCCACTTCATGAGTTAATCGCCTCCTTCACAGAAATATGTGTGAAGCCATTGATGGGATCACCGTCAACATAGTAGAGCATGATTGGTGTGGAGTCAGACCACATTTCAAGCTTGATAAGCCCAAGTTCATGAAGGGTACGCAATCCTGCAGAGAGGGCCAGAGGGAGTTTGCTTTCAATCTCAACCTCGGGCAATTTTGTACTTAACCATAGCATAAAATCTTGTGCAAGAATTGTCTCGTCATACCTGAACTTCTCGGTGTAAGTAGTTGCCAATATATCTTCCAGCCGTAGTTTCATGTTAGGGATAATCATAGTTCCGCTCAAATAGCCAAGGCCCAAAAAAGCGGCCCAAAAGCGCCATCCAAGAACGGCATTTTCGTTTAACGCAGACAATTCCTTTACTTCGGAACCGCAAGTTTTCGCCATTCCTTCCCACGACTTCAGAGAAAAGATTCTCTCATTTTGAGAAATCAGCCATTTGGTAAACATGTGAAAGGTTGTATCCTTGGCAGCAAAAACACGGGAGCTTACATACCGACGAAAGGTTGCAGGCGAAGCAATTACATCCGGATCAACAGCCAATACCAAGTTATCAGCCTGCGCTTTGATGATGGACAGTTCTTCAAGCGCAACATTGACCGATTTGTTGATCTGATCGAGCTCCTTTTCATCATTGCTACCCAAAGTCATTGCCCTACGGACTTCGTCACGGGTCATGCTTTTATGGGCAATTAAGCGGCATACTGAAATCACACGCTCCGGTGTAGGCTCCATTCGCATGCCATCGGGATTTACTTTGAACATACGAATACCTCCTTAAAATTTTTGAATTGAAATATGATAACCGTCGCTATACTCTCGTATGATTTTGCCTCCATTGGCAACGACAGTATTTTCGTTGCAATAGAGCACCTTGCGGTAACCATAAGTATCCAGTTTTCCAAGATTTTTGTACAGTGAGAAATTGGTTCCTGTATCGCCGTCGAAGATGCAAACAACACCTTTGGCGAAGAAATACGGACAATGTGCAACCGCATAATAGAACTCGTCGTAATTCAAAAGAATACCATCATACACAATCTGACTTGCCAAACGATTAGGAACAACCAGTGCACCAATTCCGTTTTGGGAAGCCTTTTCCGCAATCACAGCTACCTCTTCTGCGCTACAAGGTCCGTTGGATGGCCTGCTGATTATCATTTCATTGAAAGACCCCATATTCCTGTCCAGACGACGAGAAGGCCGTGCGGGAGGGAGTTTAATATTAGGGTTCATTCGCAGTTTGTAGGTATCATCGCTTGTGATGCGACCTTCCGGATCTGCAGGACAACCATTGCAAACCTCTCTAGAAAGTGGGAAAAGGTATCTGAAAACACGCCCCCAACACAAGGATTTTGGAGAAGATACAAGCTTGCTCATAATTCTGTATCCAGCCATCTGAGCCTCATACTCTCGGGCACGGGGCTCTGTCAGCGCTGCTGCTAGGCTGTCATCATCACTGAGAACATCTGGCTGCAGCAGTTTGATTGTGACTGTGTAATACTTTTTGGGTGGATTGGATTTTTTGTCGAAGACATAGCTTGCGTCCAGTAGATCGATGAAGCCTGTCCGGTGCAGGAACAGCAGCAAGTTTACATTCCATGCCACATTTCGGTTGCCTGCGTACTCCGCTTCCTCGTCAGTCATTGTTGCAGGGGTAGCAGAAGTGTTCAGAACACACTCATCGGCATTAATCATCGCGTCAGGACTGGCCAGCATGCCTTTCAAACGAATAATAGCACGTTCAACAGTGAGTACGCGTTTGTTGACGAGGCCAAGTGCACGACGCACATCGCCCTCGCTATCATATCTGCTCTGATACGGGATGAACAGACTGAGCGAAGGGAACTGATCTCGACCGCCACGCCCTACCTCTTGATAGAAACGACTTAAATTTTCGGGGCAGCAAGCATGGATGATTGTTCTTACATCGGGTTTGTCAACGCCAATACCAAATGCGGAGGTGGCAATCACAATATCAAAATCGTGGTTTTTCCATCCAGTCAAAACTATGTTTCGATCAGATTCTTTCGTTTCACCCGTGAAAGTTGGAATGTTTTTATAGCCTGCTTGACGCAGCTTTTTCTGTAAATCTTTCGCTTCTCTCGGTTCCAGGACATATACAACCATAGGTTTGGGCAGGAGCTTGATGGCCTCAATGGTTTTGTCATCCTGCTCCTTTTTAGACTTGGCCGAGTAGAAGTAGAATCGAGGTTCCTGCCTCAGCGCATCGCAACGAACCTGTGCGTTCTTTCCTTCAGAGCCAAACAGGGCAAACAATGTGTCCACCACATCATCAGAAAGTGTAGCCGAAAGTAGGAATGTGCGGATGAACTCATCAGACTCTCGCTTCCACTTTTTGAGCACGATAGAGAATATCTGAAAGTCGGGTCTGAAAAACACGCCCCAGTCCGGAACAACATGTGCTTCGTCCACTACAACATTGGCTAAGTAGTGGTTTTCCGCTGCTGCGTCCAAGATACGGCGCAGTTCCGGATTTTTCAAAATAGCTTCGGGAGAAGTAAAAAGGATACGAGCCTTTTTGTCTTTCAAAGCCTTGATGATTGTAGACCGCTCTATCTCGGACAGTTCACCACGATAGCAATAGATCTCTGCTCCGTCGGTCAAGTTGTGCCGTGCGGCATGATACTGATCCAGGGCCAAGGCGATGGTTGGTACGATAACAACAGTTAAGCCCTCGGAAACACTTGCCAGCAGCTGAGTTACCAGACTTTTACCACCGCCTGTGGGCAGCGAGATAAGGAGCGTGTGACCGTTAGGTAAATTCAACGCAGTATGAACTGCAATTTTCTGCTCAAAACTTTTGTATGCATTAAAGACAGTGTGCTTTGCTAATGTTGCATCACCGGAAGAAGCGCTCTCCAGTTCAATACCATCATTATGGCGAAGGGCGTAAACATCCTCAACATACTGCTGAGGCTCAAGCCATTCAGGAATGTGATGCAAGCAAGACACTTGTAGATCGTTTTCACAGACGAGATCAAACTCTGAACCATACTCACGTACGACATTGAATAACTTCTCAGTCAATCTTATACGACCAAGCACCAAAACAATGTCACGGATATTTAAGCAGAGATCTTTCACGGATGCCTCATCGCACTTGAACTGGATGATGCGCCGAATGAAGCCAATCACATACCGTGACCTTGCGGCCTCTTGCATTTTCAATAGCGTAGAAGTGTCAACGAGATTCTTTTCAAGTTCTGCAATAGCACTCTTGGATTTCATCGCGCCGACTATGTACTGCTGTAATACCTCTTTACTGTCCATTAGTTCTCACCCTCAAGAAACATACTGCATCCAATACAGGTTTCGCATTTTTAAGTGCGCGGAGCGTCATATCGAACAAACGCTCCCGTTCTTCAACGCCGGACATGTCGCGCTCAAAGTAGATGCACTCAGCTCTGTATCCGTTCAAGACGCGCTGCATTTCCTTTTCGGCAGCTTCGAGATCAGACCGTTTTTCAAGCCTTGCACGGGCACGGGCATAGGCAGATGCAGAATACTTATCTACCAACGGCTCCCATGTACTTGGAGGAGTTAGGCTGATAAAACGCTCCAACGGGGAAATAGACAATCTGCCGGCACTTCTGCGACCGACATGCCCAGCGTCGTTGGGACGCAACGCAAGTAGCGTTTTCACTACTTCTTTTTCGGGAATCTCTTTGCTCTTTATGTTAAGGGGTATTGCTACGAAAATCTGCCTCAGCGGGAGATACATCTTGTATTGAGCCAAGGTTTGCATGGGCATCTCATTTTCGAGCAGTTCGTCCAATTCGGGAGCAATGTTGTAGATGTAAACAAGGCCGTCATAATTGTACGTGCCGGTCGTTTCAATGCCGGTGCATCTACCGCGATTACAGCCAACAGCGTTAGAAATAATTGAGTCATATACGGCATCGCCGGGTGCAAAGAATAGTATGTCCTCCCGTGTAGCCGCAGTTCCTCGATCAAAGGAACCAAGAATCTTTCCTTCTCTTCGCATGATTGACGTATTGCTGTATCGTTTCCAGTCTGGAGGAATGAAAAGAGACTGCCTTGCTGCGTTTACGCTAAAGCTGCTTTCTCTGAACTCAATCAAACCGGTCTTGGTTGGCTTCTCCGGATTTAGTCCAGCTTGTTTTCCCCACCCCATCATAGCGGTAGCGAACAGATTGTCATCTTCGGATGCATATATACTTAGAACATTATCAATGCCTTGAGACAGTGGACGATACAAAGTTGCCCCAAGGTCAAAATCCTGTTCGTCTTCAACGCTCTCTCGCATTTCTTCTGCTTGGTCCAGAATGTCATCAAACGCATTATTAAGTCCAGTGTAATAGTCATCCAACAGAGCTTCGATAATTAGCTCATTCAGTTCGCCGGTGATGATTTCCAGTCCACTCAAAGACTGTTCAAACAGCTTCATACCGTCTTTCCAAATATGGAAGAGTTGCTCCTCAACAGAGGCATCTGCATAAATAACGACCGACTTTACATCCATATCCGGATTACGTCCAAGGCGGTCCAAACGGCCAATACGCTGCTCAAGGGCATTGGCATTCCAAGGAATATCAAGATGAATGACTTGAGCTGCATTTTGGAAGTTTCGCCCCTCGCCACCAGTTTCGTCACAGATAATCACACGGCATTCCGGGTCATTCTGGAAAGCATACACGCTGTCTTCCAGCTCTTCGCGCTCCATGTGATTGCCGAAAGCTACGGCATGAACGCCCATATCCGCATACCTTGCATTGAACAGCTTCAAGAACTCCATGAGGGTAGCGTTATGAGCCGTGAACACGACCAATTTACAGCTTTCATCGTCAAGGATATCTGTCTCCTGATCAATATAGTCCATGGCGGTCATCAAGCGGCCCTTAATCAAATCAGGATCTTCGTCAAGAGCTATATTGACTAAGCTGTGTTCGTTTTCCGCTTGGCGTCGCCAAGCGGCCGCGCTCTCCAATAATATGCCATCGTCGATTTTGAGCCTGCGAAGAGCATCCTCAAAGGCCCAAGGGCTGCTGAACAGAGCAGAAAGGAGCGGGATGGCAGTTTCGGTCACATAATTCTCATCATCCTCACCATTGTCTGAAAGATACGCGAGAGTATTCTGAATTGCACCGATTTCGTTATAGTTTTCATTAAGGGACAATGGAGTGTACGGAATAGCATGTAAAGTTCGTTTCGCCATCTTTTCCGAAATCAGTTGACGGCGATTGCGGATTACCTTTCTTTCAATTCGGTAATTCTCGCAAATATAGGCCAATGCCTGCTTGACTTTAGATAGGCCTTTATCTTTTGCGTTCAGGTCAATTTCTTGAACCATTTTTTCAAACGCAGCATCTTCCAAGGTCTCCGCGATGTTGTTCAGATCATCAATAATGATTTCAGTGTACTCATCATAACGCTCCAGATAACCCAAAAGTAAGTTGGCGGATTTTTGAATCCGCTTTTGTCTCTTGACCATCCACGCAAAGCGTTCTGCAGACATATTCTCATATTGCTCCGGATTAAGAAGCGCAAGGAGGCGGCGATACTCTTCGTTTCTATCCTGGATGGGAGTGGCAGACAAAAGCAGAATATGTTTGACTCTTCTACTGAGACTTTGTACTTGGTTGTACCAAGCATCATTCGCAAGCAGTCTATGTGTTTCGTCTACGATTGCGAGATCCCACGGAGTAGAGAGGGTCAGCAAAGACTTGCCGATATCCTCCATGGAAAGCAAACATATCCTTGAACGAGGAGAGTTGATATCTGCATTTAAACCATACTTGTAATGCAGCTCGTTTTTCCATTGACTTGCCAAGGTGCCCGGCACAACAATCAACACTCGGAGGTCCTTATTCTCACTTGCTAGTATGCTGAGAACAGAACACGCTTCTACAGTCTTGCCCAAGCCGACCTCATCTGCCAACATATAGCGGACAGGAGTAGTTTCAAAGCATCGGGCAACTGTGCTGATCTGATGTGGGAGCAAAAAGGCTCGGCAACCGGCCAGAACTCGGAAACCATAAGTGGCATTATTCACAAGATGAAGGTTCTTGCTTACCTTGAGGTGGTTGATAAACCATGTGGGATGCTGAAACTCATAGGCCCGAAGCTGCTTGTCCGGCGCGTAATTCATTTGTGAATAGTCAAACTTCAGCTCGGTCTCGCATTCCTTGGCATACTTACCGTTGGGGAACTTAATCCAATACCAATAGGGCTTATCCTCTGCGTAGGGTTCGGAGGCACGAGACACGACTATGCCTCGTCCCCATCGACTATCAACGACACCACCAGGACTAGCCTCACAACGAGCAACTGCTTGAGCAAAGAACACATTATGCTGAAAGATTTCCTCATAGTATTGTCTACTACCCAAAAGGTCGTGCATTTTGACCTTAATTGCATCGGCAATTTCGTTGTACTCGTCCAGCTGAGCAAGGACATAGAAACGGGGATGGTCTTTGTCACCTTCTTCAATGACTATGGGGCATCGATAATAACACCCTACTAACATACGCAGCTCTCCTTTCTCAGCTTGACAAGAAACCAAGGCTGCATCGGTGGTTTCCTGCAATATTATAGATTCTCAAGTTTGCATCGAATGGTTTCTTGCTCTTTCAAAAATCGCGCTGTAAAAGGAATGCCCTTTTTGACCTTCATGCTGGCAAAGCTATTCTCTGTCTGAGCCATGAAATCAGCTATGGTTTTAATACCGTTATTCTGCAGAAGCGAAATTTGGCTTGCCTCTAAATGAAGCAATTTTGTGCTGATCTTTTGTGCAAGGTATTCTTCTTTGGCTTTCGCTTGCCTTTTGGTTTCTGCGGCCTCTGCATCAAGTCGTTCTTCCTCGCTGCTTTCCAGAGCTGGGGTTTCCGCTGCCGTTGCCTCAGCGATCTGCGCTTCCAGTTCAGGAATAGGCGCAGGCGTTCCTGGGACGGTAGGACTCTCATCATCGAAAGAAGTTTCGGGAGGCGCAAGAAAGTCTTTGGATGTCCACACATCAAGTCCCTCGCCAGATGCCTTGTTAGAAAGGCTTCTGTCATCGGTGATGAAAAGCACCGGAATGTCCGTATAGATCTTATAGCGGAGTGCGACAGCCAAAATCTTGTTATCGTTTTGCTCTTTTTCGTCAGCATTTGCACGATAGGCTTCGGGAACTAAACTAGGCAGGCCATCTGCATAAGCAAGCGGGAAGCGTCTCTTGTAATTAAAGATTGCCGTAATAGCTTTTTGCGCTTTGAATTTTCGATCATCCGCGCCAAATCTTGTTTTGTGGTGCTCAAGCTCATTGTTTACATCCTTGGGGACCACAACCAGTTCCCCATCGTTTACTCCATCGAGAAGATTGGGACAGTTCATAATGGAGCATGTGTCAAACACAATGATCGTAGAATACTTCCTCAGCTCGGCAAGTTCGCTCTCTGTAAACTCAAGTTCCCTTTGCTTCTTCACTTGTGCTTCACTCGTTGCAAGGCGACTCTCAGTTTCCGCAAGCTTGTCCAGAAGCTCTTGGCTTCTGTGCTCTTCGTCTTCCAATCGAGCTTGAATACGCGTAGTATCCTCACGGCGAGACTGTCTTGCAGCAAGTTCACCCTTTAGACTCTGAATTTCCTGTCGGTTTCCCTCCACCATTTCTTGAATCTGCCGAAACATCTGCTCGAAGATACTCAATTCCGGAGACTTGGGAGTATCCACATGAGTCGGTACTTCTGCAGCAGGAGATTCCACAAAGACAACTTCAGAAGCAGGAGCTTCTACAGTGGGAACATCCACAACAGGAGTTTCCACGATAGGAGCTTCTACCGCAGGTGCAGTGTCGATAATGCTTGCGGTTGCAGGGACAATAGGTTCAGCGGGAACTGCCTCCACATCAATAATTTCCTGCTCACACACAGGAGGCAAAGTGGTTTTGGCAGGGGCATTTGCTCTGACAGAGCGATTGATGCAGGGTTCATTTCTAGAGCTGGACATGCCGACCTCGCTGCGTAGGAAAGATTCCATACAATTCTCTCTATGAACGCAATAGATACACCAATCGGAAGGAATTGCCGTCTTGTCTTTTCGGCAAGCTTGATTTAGATATAGTTTTGTCTCATTGCGAAGGATATCTGCTTTTTCCTGATTTCCGGGTAGTGGTAATCGGTGGAGAGAATAGATTTTATTCCATCCATCTCTTCGTACAAGTGCCTCAAATTCTTGATATGGATTCTTTCTTTCCACTTCAGAAACATCGACCGCAAACAATGCTGCACCAAAGTGCTTGCGCATATTCATGTGCTCGGAGTCATATGGTTTGACAAACAAACCACTGCCATTTGTAATAACTTCATGAACAAGGTAGTTCCTTGCTCTTGCTTTGAGGTCGAAGATCTCGGTCGCTTTCCAGAATTTGAAGAATGGCTCAAGTTTTTGTGCTTCCTGTTCCAAAATCTTGGACAGGTATTTCATGGCGTCAGAACGCTTGTGTTTGCCGACCCGTTTCCATACCGCTTCGATCAGCAGATTCTCAAAATACTTTTGATACAGGAAGTTGCCCTGTACGACCGGGCTGTTTTCCATTACATAATCCAAAAAGAAACGATACGGGCATAGGAACATGTCCATCATTTGGAATCGATCATACTTGATTCCTTTGGTAAGTTCTTGGTCAACAGAAATAGAGAACGGGGCAGGCTTGTTGACGCTTTCTAAAAGTTCAGCTTTAGGCTTCAATCCCAAGATGGTCAGCAATGCATAAGGCTCGGTTGTTTCATCTCCGTACTGCTTAACATAGCTGAGACGAGCATCACAGCGGTTGTAGCACAGGCCGTAGAAAAGAGCGTATCTGAGGAAGTTACTGCGTTCGCCCAGCGCTGTGTAGTAAACCTGAAACTGCAGGTCAATAGGAGAATAAGCAGCACGAATAAACTCATCAGTCAGCGGCCACGGTAGCTGATCGTTGACGGTCATATTCATGTCACGGTCAGATACACAGGCAAAGTGGTAGACCTTGTGCTGCTCTCTTTCAAACTGGCGCTTGCTTTGCAGAATATCGCCATCAATCTGTTCGTAGTTCTTTACAATCCAGTCAACGCCTTGATCTTCGTCGTTCTTCTGTTTCAGATAGTAGTAGAGGCCCTCTTTCAAGTCTCGGAATGTTCCGGAAAAAGTGGACCGTTCTGGTTTAATCTTATCCAGACGCAGCTGAAGTGCGGTAATCAAAGCTCGCTCCTGCTCATTTGCAAGTGCCAATTCACGCTGCTTGAGGAACTCTTCAAGATTGTGGAAGTGCTTACCAAAGTTGATGAAGTCCTCGCGAGAATTGTCCAATGCGAAAAGGTATGTGGCTATCTCGTTAATCTCTTCGATAGCACGAATAAGGGCAAGCAAGTCCTTCTTGGTGACTTTGTACTTATTGTAGATAGACAGGTTTTTGAGCTCAGAAAGAGCATCATTGCCAGGGGTACCAGCCAGTTTGTCATAGTTCTTTGCATACCCCTCAACAATCTCGCGCTGAAACTCGTCATATGTAGTTACATTCTCAAAGAGAATCTCAACATTGTAGAAAGTTCGGAGCAGCACTTCGCCGGGGGCAACGCTTAGAATGTTAGAGGACAAGCACTCTTTGATAGCATTAACATCAAAGATAATCTTGCTATTCTCATAATCCCAAAGACGATAAATCGCAGAGAAGAACTGGCCAATAGGATAGGAGAGGAAATGGCGGTCTTTGGCATATTCGGGGTAATAGATTTTTAACAGCGTATGTACATCGCGATTTGCAGTATATACCTGCTCATCTAAATGCCGCAGAACAGCCGCATTACTCCACACATCATTGCCTCTTTCCATGACGCTACGCGATTCGGAATAGCGCTGAATGGCAGCATCAAAGTGGTTGGAAACAAAGTGCGCGTACTCGGTAATATTCGCGAACTCCATAAGCTGAACACTCTTGTACAGCTTATACCACTTTCTGAGCATGCCACTACCTACGGCATTTCTGTCCTCGCATATCTCACCAAGGGCACAAGCCAGAGCGTTGCTCGGATTCTGCATAGTGGGAGGTGTGTACTCGCGAACAACAGTATCGTGATGGATGGGCACTTCAAAGCACCCATAGATATCGTTCCAAGAGGAGTAAATCTTGGAATACTTCTTCTGATAATTGAACAGGAAAATGATGGTTATACCCATCTTTTCCATAGCAAGCAGGAGGCGGAGCTGCACCGGCGTAAACTGATGTACACCATGAACAACGATGCTGTCAAACGGCAGCTCCTTGGTTGCGCCAACCGCTCTTTCACAACGCTTTACTTCCTGTGGTGTTCCAGTACATTCTTCGACTTCCTTCTTGGCGAGCGAAACAACAATCTCCTTTAGTTTCTCGCGAGAAGGTGTTTGGGGAAAACGGAAGAGAGAGCTTTCCTGTGCCTTTTTGAGCATGTGAACAAAGAGCTTTTGCTCGGTATTGCCCTTACTTCCGTCAATAGCAGATGCGGAGATGTCAAGCTCAATAAACAGGCGTATAGCTTCGAGGAAATGATTCTGGTTCTGCTCTAAAGCCATGTGGAAAGGCTTGCTTATTCTGCGCTTCTCTAACAGCTGCTTGAAAGCAGAGGAAAAAGCGCTGTACTGCTGCACCCGAAGGCTAATATTGTCGGTCCACTGCATGTAGACCTCTTCATGCTGGACAAGTTCATCCAGCGGGCAGATTAAGCCCTTGATACTATCGCCCAATACATCCTTGAGGCCATTGACAAGGGTTCGTGCACTGCAGAAGTGGGGCAAGGCAGAAATCTCACTCCAGAAATCCGCTTTATCTAACTTGTAAGGGTCTTCGTATGTGTAGATTTTAAACGGCATTTCTTAGACCTCCGTTTCTATGAGATTCTGCCAAGACAGATTATGCTTTCCTTGGATCTCAATCCAAGAGAAGGATCGAATTGATCTTGTCATAGCAACATAGAGGACACGAGCTTCCTCGCGGGCCTTTTCAGACTTCTCAATGATTTCATCATAGAAGTCGTTCTGGACGGTTTCGCCGGAATCGCCCACGCTCATGCTATATCCAATACGATATCTACCTTGATACTTGGTGGTGCTGATCTGCAACTGCGTCCTTTTGATGAAGTCCATAGATGCCGAGCAGAATGGCATGATTACATGACCATATTCAAGGCCTTTCGATTTGTGAACCGTAATACACTGAATAGCAGTTTCTTCCTCATTTTGGGCTGGGGTTCTGCTATCGACAGATACTTGCGAAACGATACTGTTATGAAGATGTTCCTGTAGCGTATTGATGGTGAGTCTGTCTACATTGCAGGCGTTGATAATCTGCTCAAATAGAAGGTCGACATTCAACTGATAATAGTGTTGTTTCCATGGGTCATTGCTGAAATGCTTCCACGGCTCGAGAGTGTTATAGACCTTGCGGATTGCTTGCAGAATAGGCTGCGTTCTGAGGCTGGCAACGATATATTCCCACTTGTTATTCTTATCAACGGTGTTCGCAAGCATCAGGTTCATGAAGTTGATAAGGTAATTGACTTGCTCTTTTTCGTCCGTCTTTGCTCTCCAGCCGCCGGTGCGAATCCTCATGCGAATTTCGTACAGATTGGATTTAGGAATGTCGAGATTAAAAAAGTTCGATGTTACGAGGTTGTACAAGTAGTCGGCCTCATCGAAATGTACCAGCGCGTTAACCAAAGTGAGCATATCAATGGCAGGCTGGGACATATACAAGTCACCGCCTGTGTTGGTGTGTACGCTAATTCCGAGTCGGGCACAATCTGTACGAATCATGTCAGCCTGCCAGTTTTCGCGAACAAGGATTGCAATGCTCTTTTCTTTTGCAGAGAGCTTCATGCCATGGCTCTCTTCATACTGGATACGCTTCTGAATGCGCTTGATTTCTTCAACAAGAATTGGGATGCGCATCTCTTCGCTTGTGGTGGGAAGCCTACGATAGAAACGATTTACACTGGTTAAATACTTGCCGTTATAATCCTGTGTTCCAATAAGCCTGTCCTTATCTTCATCATAAGTAAGAAGTTCGTCGTCCAGTTTCCCCCATTTGGTAAAGGACCGATCAAAGATATCAAGTAAATGCTTGTCGGTGCGGTAGTTCCGCTGCAGAGAGAACTCCAACCATTTATCGGGATTTTCTGCGATACCTAATTGGTCAAAGGCTTTTTCCTTTGCGCCACGGAAACGGTAAATACACTGCTTAATATCGCCTACAAGGAACAGCTTATAATCAAGAACCTGTGAAATACGCAGCAGAGACTCGATTTGAGAGTCATCGGTGTCCTGGAACTCATCGACGAACATAAACTGCTGGGCGTGTTTATCTTTTTTTAGTTCCCTGATTCTGCTTTCGCTTTCTGGATTGTTGATAAAACGATTGAGAACAGACATCATGGAACTAAGGTGAATTTTGTTGTCCTCAATGAGTTCCTCAAAGTATTCACGCTCCACGGCAGGAATTACACTCGCAAGAAGCTCATGCAGTTCGCCGTGAGATTCATTGTTCAGAAGGGTCCCGAAGTCTTGGGGTTCAATAGCTCCAATGTCTACACTCTTGTTGTGAAGTTTTCCGATAAAATCAAGGATGCTGTCACGGATAGCATAAACAGGCATACCCAGCTTGTCGGTATAGTTTTTGCCCTGCTCCATTTCTTTTTGATAAATATAGGCATCAAGCAAATCAGAGATCTTTTTACGGCGATAAAACTCGCTGGATGTAATACTTAAGTCAATTCCATATCCAAACGAAGTACCCATCTGAGCGATAAGGTTCTTGGCGTAGGAGTGAATGGTGCTTATCTGCATATGGTCAATCTGGGAGATCATCTGCAGATAATCGGGTTTTGAGGTTACCAGGTAGCAATTTTTGAAATATGCTTTGAGCTTTTCCTCCATTTGGTCGGCAGCTTCATTGGTGAATGTAATCATCACAATGCGGTCGGCCATCTTCTGCAGCGGGACATTTTGCGTATAGCAGATAAAGCCAATGCGAGAAATCATGGTATAGGTTTTTCCAGTACCGGCACCAGCACGAATGACAATATTCTTTTCGGGGGTTGCATGTTCAACTTGGTACTGCTCAAAGTTAAACTGGCTCTGCTCACTAAGCTTTTCGAGTATGCGTTTCTGGGCAGAACTGTAACTGCCATTTGGGATTGCGAAGGAAGTCGTATTCTTATCAAAGGGCGCACTCAATACACTCATGGAACAATGGAATCCCATGAACATATCCCCAACAGACTCAGCCAGAGGAGTATGGCTTTTTTGCTCGTCAAATGCAATTTCGATGTTGTCGCGATTACGGACTAACCCCCTTTGCGTAAGGGCAGTATCAAGGGCTTTAATGACAGCAAGCATCTGTGCTTTCTTGGAGAAGACGCAGTACAGTTTGCAGCCGTGCAAATATTGAGCCACCATATCGTTGATGGTATTGCCGGACATCTGATCGAATTCGTTGAAATAGTAAAAGCGCGAATAGTCATGCCGATGATAGGACGAGGCAAGCTCTTTTTCAATTTCGGATTCGCCATCTTCGTCAACATTGATATCCGTTTCAAACAGGTTACGGACCTCCAACATGGTTCTCCGGTCAAATGGATCTCTGTTCCAATGACAAACCTCACGGAGTGCTTGATCCAGCTTATTGAAAAAGGATGTGTTGTCTTTCAAATCCTCCTTGAGAATCGTAAACTTTTCTTCCATGACCACATCCAGCCGATGAGATTTGAAGAACGCCTTGGATACCTGTGGCAAACAGACCATTTGATATACAAGCGGGAACTTGCTGATATTCTGACGAATATGGCGCTCAATGGAAAAACGATATCCTCGGGCTTGCTTCTGCGGTGATGCAGATACCTCACCATCGTTGGTCTGAATAATCACTGAATCATTATTTTCAATGCGTAGTATATTCTCCTCGCGCCATCCTTTAAGTTCAACTACAAGGATTCCTTTTTCGGGCATAAGAATACAGACATCGAATTCTTTCCCGAAAAGCTGACGGTTCCAGTATATGATGTTGGTATCATCCAGGTATTCTGATGCCTTATTAATAAAAATCTGTTCGCCATAGTTGTTCGAATTGGAAGATCCCATCAGGCGTCCCATATCACAAACCTCTCGTTCTACTCTAATTCCGAAGCTGCATCACGAATCATTGATGCATATTGTCTTTTAGCTTCTTCAGGTCCTTTGATTCTGACCTTCCCGCCGAAGCCGAAAATCCAGCTGAAGAAGATATGGCTGACGGCCACACGGACGATCACGCGGAAGGTGCTCATATCGCAGGCGTAGATGGTTACATCTGTTCCGAAGCGGTCGATGATAGCATCGATCACGGAGTTGTCGCAGATCAGTTCCACCTCCTGATACTCGCTGCCGTACATCCGGAAGGTGGTCGCAAGAAAATCATCGACACCGAAGCCCGCCGGGACCGGTACGGCTTCCTCCGAAAGAATGTCAGGACGGGCGCTGATACGGTCCACACGGAAGATTCCGATGGCCTGATGCTTGTCCGAATAGCCCAGTACATAGTAATAATCGCCGTTCCAGATCAGACGATAGGGGCTGAAGATGTACCGTTCGCCGTCGTGGCGCAGCTTCTTCTGCTTTCGGATGTTGTAGGCAAAGTATTGGAAGCCAATCTTCTTTCTGGCATTGATGGCCTCATTGATTGCATCCACGATCAGCAAATCCTGTCGATTTTCCGACTTCACCCTTCCCTCCACGGAAGCGTTGCGCTTCAGTTCCTCGGCCTTATGCTGTCCGGCCAGCGTGACAATCTTAGAGACCATCTGCTCGCTGCGTTCTTTGGAGATGAACTTGGAGGACTGCACAGCATCGATCAGCAGCTTCAGCTCAGCGATTTCAAATTGACGGCTAATGAGGTTATAACGGTTCTGAGTGGACTTTACTTCTTGGATGTCCATTCCGAACTGCTGCAGAAGCTCAATGTCCGTCTTGATGGTCTGCCGGTGCGCCGGGATACCGTATTCCTCTTCGAGAATCTGCGCCAGCTGCATCGTGGTCAGATAGTGGCCTTCATCGGTGCGCTCATATAGAATCTTCGCCAGATATAGCGGGCGGAGCTTTGCATTGTTGTCCATTGGTTATACCTCACGCATACATGGTAGAATTACTGCTTAGTTTGTTTCATCCTCTACTACTTCCATCAAGTCTCCAATGTCACAATGGAACACCTTACACAATCGGAGCATGACAGACATGGAAACAAGGCGGTTATTGTTCAACTGGGTCATGGTATGGGACGACAGGTGCGCAGCCTTGGCCAGCTCGCCTTTTTTCATTTTGTTCTTGATTAGTAAAATCCAAAGTTTGTCATAACGAACCGACATAGGGACCCTCCTGTTAAAAATAGAATCTCTGAAAGCACTTATAATTGTACAGACTATATTCTATCATAAGGCTTCCAAAATCACAACAGAATCCGAACGAATTCTACAAAAGCAGCAGAGATGGTGTCGAATTTAGCCGTCACCTAAAAGCCTTCCGAGCCGTCTATCCGTGGAAAGGTAATACAGAAGGCTTGTACTCATACAGGATACGGAACTGGTGCAGGGACGGCCAGTGACGACCAACTGGTATCGATGCGAGGACTGCACGAGCTGCCCGCACCGGTCTGCCTGCTGCCAGGCAAAGGATATTGCAAAGCCGAAGGAAGTCGTGCTGAAGAAGACTTTCTGGGGAATGCGGGCGGCATCTCAGGAGAACATTACAACAGAGCATGGTATTTACCTGAGGATGTGGCGTTCTATCCAGGTCGAGGGGGCGTTTGGACTGCTCAAAAATGACTTTGGTTTTCGCCGTTTCCTGACCAGAGGGAAAGCCAATATCCGGACTGAGCTTTTCTTCCTTGCACTGGCGTACGACCTCAAAAAGCTATGGATGAAGCGGGAAAACGGGCGGCTGAAAACGCATCTTTCTGAGATTGCAGTGGCGTAACCGCAAAAAACAGCTGGGTCATCCACATTGGGCGCTGATCTTGGAGTCAGGGTCAGCTTTGCTGCGTCCAAGTGCCTTGCAATTTCCACAGAATAGCAGCCCGCACAAACAAACGCGGGGGCAAAAGGTCTTTCTCTGACCTTTTGTCCCCGCGTCCTTTGTGAACCTATTTTGCAACAGACCCCTTGGATTATTGTTTTGTATATGCACTACCTGACTCCGCAAAGAAATCGCTCAATGTGACTCCCAGCGCAACGCAGATACGCTCAATCGTGGGAACCCCCAACTGACTTCCGCGCATCTCAGCATTCTTCAAGGTTGAATATGATACATCACACAGCTGAGATAGCTTGAAAAGTGAGAGGTTACGCTCGTCAGCCAGCTGCATCACTCTTGCTATCGTATCCATATAATCCCCGCCTTTCTACATCCTATCCCGCCATTAATTCTAAAGGGAATGTAGTCCAATATTCTGTACTCAAAGAACTCGACCTACGACTTGAAATCTCGAGTCGGGCATGATCGCCTTGGGCTCGTATGCTTGATTATAGGACAACATCACGGGCTGCATGTGCAGGCAACCATAGCTGTCAGTAAATGCGTCCCTTTGGTTCTCATCTGGCTCCTGCTCGCTGTAGACCTTCAAATAGCCATCGCCATCATAGACAAAGATGCCGACTTCACCAACGGCCAGAGTCTCGCATTCCTCTACCCAAACGATCTGACCGTCATGATAGACCGGCTCCATGCTGTCACCAGAAACCCGCACGCCAAAATCGGCACCTTTCGGAACAGACTTCTCAGGGAAACTAACCATCTCAAAGTTCCCTTCCTCAAGAAACTCACCCGTACCAGCAGATACCGCAAGGTTGCTCACAGGCATATCTATGTACTTGAGAATGCTGACCACCTTTGGCTGCGGCTTATATCTTCCTGAAGCAATCAGGTCATCCCTGTACTCTTTGACCTTTGCCAAACCGGTATCATTGAGCACCGGCGTATGACTACTGCAAAAATAAGAAACATCCACATCCAGATCGAGCGCATGGCAGACGGCCATCATCTGATAGGCGTTGGGCAGCGCGCTGCCCTTTGCCCACTTATTGATGCCGCTGGGGGACATTGTTACCCCATACTGCCGCAAAAGTGCGCTGAAGTCGACAAGGCTGAGTCCAGCTTTGCGTCGTGCTTCATCAATGCGAGCTCCGATAACATTTTCCTGACGCTCCGTTTCTGCATTATAGTTCGCGTGATTCGTTATCGGGAGAGAAAGAATTTTAGCTTTGCTCTTACTCATAATAGCGACCGCCTTTTCTGTTTATGGCTTCAGTATATAGCGGAAAACACTTACTGTCAATAGAAAATTGACTATTACTCTACAAATGCGACATTGACATAGACAAACATTCAAATTATTATGAAGGCACACGGACAAGATAAGAGGTGAAAAACACATGGATAGCGAGCGTGTTATTCTGCACAGTGACATGAACTCCTTCTACGCATCCGTTGAGATGATGCTCGATCCTGAGCTCAAAAGGAAGCCTGTTGCGGTGTGCGGTTCGACGGAAGAGCGTCATGGTATCGTCTTAGCCAAGTCGGACTTAGCCAAGAAAGCTGGAGTAAAAACAGGCATGGTAAATTGGGAAGCTCGGCAGCTTTGCCCAGGACTGATTGTTGTACCGCCTCAGTACGACCAGTACCTCAAGTATTCTAAGCTGGCTCGCCAAATCTACCACCGATATACGGATCTTGTTGAAGCGTATGGCATGGATGAGTGCTGGCTTGATGTGACCGGCTCCAGTATTTGCGGAACAGGCATGGAGATCGCCGAGGCGATTCGGCAGACAACAAAGGATGAGCTTGGCCTGACGGTGAGCATCGGCGTGTCGTTCAACAAGATCTTTGCCAAACTCGGGTCGGACATGAAGAAGCCAGATGCAATCACCGAAATCAGGCAGGATAACTTCAAGGAAAAGATCTGGCCGCTCGATGCTGCCGAGCTACTCTATGTGGGAAGGTCCACAGAAAACAAACTGGCTCAATACGGGATCCGCACCATCGGCGATGTAGCAAAGGCCTCCCCGGAAACGTTACAGCACATGCTAGGGATCAATGGCATCAAACTCTGGAGATATGCAAATGGAACGGATACTTCTCGTGTCATGCATAAGGACTTTGTCAGCCCCGTCAAGTCCATCGGACACGGGATCACCTGCACCGCTGACCTGCAAACACCAGAAGAAGTTTTCCGAGTCATGCTGGAATTGAGCCAGGATGTTGGGCATCGACTCCGTGTCCACGAGTTGATGGCCTGTGGTGTGCAAGTCTCCGTCCGGGCAAATGACCTATATGGTTCACAATACCAGTGTAAGCTCCCATTCAGGACCCAGCTCCCCAATGAGATCGCCGGAGCGGGCTTTCATCTTCTTATGGAGCGGTATCGGTGGGATAAACCAATTCGAGCTGTCACGATTCGCGGTATTGATTTGGTATCGCAGAAAGAAGCAGAGCAGCTCTCCATGTTCGTGGATCATCAGAAGCGAGATCGCCGCATCCGTCTGGAGGACGCTGTTGAGGGCATTCGAAAAAGGTTCGGCAAACAAGCCATTTCCTACGCCGTGCTTATGGGTGACTTGAAGATCCCCGATGACGGCAGGCAGTCGGTGACCATGCCTAGACTTATGTATCAATAACTACTGCCAACTGAAGGGAAGTGGCTGAACAAGATGAAAATGCAATTCCACAAAGCCGTGGTGAAGGTGCTGGTCGTCGTAGCACCAGACCGCACCAAAACTCCTGTCTCTCTGACCTTTGAAGATGGGAAGGAATACTCTATCGACCGTGTCTGCAGCAGGCAGAGAGCCGCAGCAACGAAAGTCGGTGGAACAGGCATCCGTTATACAATTATGATTGGAGGAAGACAGACCTATCTCTTCGAAGACGAGGATCAGTGGTTTGTTGAAGCAAAGAACCTCCATGTATAGGAGATATGCAATTGAAATATCTATCACGCAATGACCTCGAGACTATCGGCGGGAGAGTCATCGCAGCATATAAGAGACTTCCGGCTATATATGACCAAGCGCTGGAGCGAGTAGATATCGACTTTCTATGCCAAGAGCTTCTGGGGCTTCGTATCGATTATGCTCGATTATCTCTGAACGGCGAAAAACTCGGCCTGACATCTTCTTGCGATATAGGCGTCGAGGTGTTCCCTGAAGATCCAAGCTCCACGGAAGAACAGTATTATATGCTTGATGGAAAAACCATTTTGATTGAAAGTGATCTCATGAAAGAAGGTGCCAATATAGGCCGCAGGAACTATACCGTTTCCCACGAGAGCTGTCACCATATTCTGAAAATGCTGTTTCCGCACGACTACGGAGCCCAAGCAAGTGGGCGTTCCGTTCACTGTTGTTATCGAAGAAACAGAGGAAATGGGGATTGGGAGGAGTGGCAGGTTGAAACACTGGCTGCCATGATTTTACTTCCGCCCGAATGTGTAGTTCGAAGCATGGAGCGATTCGGCCTTGGAACCCAGATGCGCCTTCTAAACCGAGTGTTTGCCCCTGCCGATTACAAGAAGTTCGAAGCGATGGCATCATTTATGGGGGCTTCTAAAACAGCACTGTCCATTCGAATGATGCAGCTTGGTCTTCTGAAAAGAAATGATCTTTCCGACCCTTATAGTTTGGTTCGAGTCGAAATGGATGAGGAGGACCGTATACTATGAAACCTAACTCGTATGAAATCAAAGTTGTAAAGCGTTGCCCGAAATGCGACTGGCGCATTTTTGATAAAGTGACTCCCACTTCGGGCATCATTGAGTTGAAGTGTCCCAACTGTCGAAAGATTGTTGAGATAGACCTGAGTTATCGTACCCCAATCCGCAGGAGAGCTACCTACTACCGAGCATCCTGCCATACTTACACATAAGAACAATCGACAACAGAATAAGAAAGCTGATTGCACCGAGCCACGGGTCCTTAGATTAGGAAGTCTATGAGACACCAAATTGCCGGGCATTGAGAAGAAAAGGTTACTGCAAAGTATACCTATCTTCTTGATGCCCGGCTTTTTTATGCTGTTGCCCCCTAACGGAGGTAACAATGCTGACTAGCCTTTGGGAACCCTATATCGCTCAATATCCTTGATCTCCGATTTTTTGAACCTTTCAAAATTCAAAAAATCAAAAGGAGATCAAAATCATGTCCGAAAAAGTTTATGTTCTCAATGTTTACAATACCATGACCGGCCAATATGAACTTATCCAAGTAACCAAGGAAGTATTTCAGGCTTACAGGCGAACGAAATGGAATATCGAAGATAGCACGGAACGCTTTTTTAAGCATGAGACGCAGATGAGTTCGCTGATTGGCGGAGAAAATGATGGATGCGAGCGGTTCCACGAGTTTATAGATTATGACAATACGCCCGAAAATCAAGCCATTGAGGAGATGGTATTCCAGTCCTTGCATAATGTTCTGGAGCTGCTTCCTCCGAAAGACTACGAGCTGATCTATGAACTTTACTTCAAGAACCACACCGAAAGGGAATGCGCTCATAGGCTGGGGATGTCTCAGCAGGCCATCCATGAGCGGAAGAAGCGCATTTTGAAAAAAATCAAAAATAATTTGGACGAGGAGGGTTGTTAAGATACCTGTTTTCTCCCGTATACATGCGAGAAGAAAAATCTCTTCTTGTGAACGTTGAAAACTGAATATCCGGCGACTGATAACGTCAGTCAGCGGGCCCCCGACGAAGGGGAGCAGCGATGCGGCGGGTGCGCCAAGACCCACCTGTGCGGAGAACTCCGCATAAAAGACGGCCTACTAAGGTGGCCGAGCGATACCCACCCAGCCCAAAGCAGCTTTGGTAGGCTGTCTCGCGATGATACCGTTGACCTGTACTCACTGTCCAGCCACAGACTCAAGCAATGGGGGCAGCTCGGAGAGATCCTCGGAGGGGTGAGATTCCCGGAGGGTGGTGCCAGCCACTGGTCAGTTTAGCCGCCCACGATCCGGGGAGTAGTGTCGAATAGGATCATTAGAAAGTAAGAACACAAATACGGCGGGAGCCGAGCCATACCACTGGAATGCGATATTCTTCCAACCACTGGACGGCTCCCGCCTTTTTGATGGTAGAAATGTGAGGACAAAACTTGTCCTTAGATTCCTATCATCTGCAATTTTGAAAAGTGCCAATAATTTCGGCATAATTATATTGAAAAGTTGCTCTTTGCAATGTGTACTACATGGAGCAGCGAAACCGCCAAAGGCAGCAGAGTATACTGTAACTGCTGTCTCTGCTCATTTCTATAAACACGAAATCAACCACGAGGAGGTAGCACCATGCTGTCAAACAAGAACACCAAGAACGCCAATTTTCTCTTTATTGTTGATATGCTGAAGGATCTCCTTGCGCAGGAGTTGATCACAGAAAAGGAATATGCCAGGGCGAAGAAGTATTATATGAATCTCACTGGCGCAGACATAGTATTAGCGCACTGAAAATTGTGCATAAGGTCAATTCTGTGCTGTTTCAATTGTTTTGATAGCTATTCAATGTAGTCATCAGTATAATGTGGTTTGCCAAAAGTGGTTGGTATCATAATATGATACCAACCAAAATTAGAGAGAGGAGGACACTGGAATGCCTGAAGTGCGACTCATCACCCCTATCACAAGACAGAGTACAAAGAAGATGCAGGTCGCAGCATACTGCCGAGTGTCTTCCAACTCCGCAGATCAGCTCAACTCTTATGCCGCACAGATCCGAACCTACAAAAAATACATTGGAGAGCGTGACGATTGGGAATTGGTGGACATCTTCGCCGACGAAGGTCTTACCGGAATGAAAAGCGAAAATCGTAAAGAATTTCAGCGGATGATCCGCATGTGTGAGCTCAGGCAAATTGACCTCATCATAACGAAGTCCATCTCCCGCTTCGCACGGAACACAAAAGACGCGCTGGCCTATGTAAGAAAACTCAAGCTGCTGGGCGTGGGCGTCCAGTTCGAAAAGGAAAGCATCTCAACGCTCTCCATGGGCGATGAGATGCTTCTTAATACCTTCTCTGCTCTGGCACAGGAGGAATCGCAGTCCATCTCCATGAATCAGCGGCTCTCTATCGTCAAGCGCATGGAACTCGGTGAGTATGTCGCCAGCAATGTTCCCTACGGATATCGGCTGGTTGAGAAGATGCTGGCCGTGTATGAGCCGGAAGCGGTCATCGTGCGGAATATCTTCACTCTATACTTGCAGGGCTTCTCCACAAGCGAGATCGCAAGAGAGCTAAAGAAGCTCAACATCCCTACTAAGTGTGGAAAAGAAATATGGCGTCCGAGCCATGTAGCATATATCTTGAGGAACGAAAGGTATATCGGCGACAGTTTCTATCAAAAGACTTATGGTGAGACGACCGTCCCGTTCAATCGGCATATCAATCACGGGCAAGAAGACCGCTTCTATGCAAAGGGGACCCACCCCGGCATCATCGATAGACCTGTATTCGATGCAGTTCAGACCCTTATCGAAAAGCGCAAGGAGAACTTCTCCAAAGTGACAACACAAAATATTTATCCGCTTACAAGCCGCATTCAGTGTTCTGAGTGCGGCTCTTTCTATAGGCGCAGAATCGTATCGGGCACCGTGAAATGGGTATGCGCCCTTCACAAAGATGACAGCACAGCCTGCAGCTCCAACTACTACAGCGAAGAACGGATCTACGACGGCTTCATCTCCATGGTAAACAAACTGCGGTTCTCGGAAGATAACATTCTCGGGCAAGTCATCAGCAGACTGGAGATGACGCTGGCAGCTATGAAACGAAACAATGCAGCCGCCCGAGATTTAAGCAAGAGCATCGCCGAGCTGAATGCAAAACTGCTTATGCTCGAACAGCTCCGCTCCAAGGGATACCTCGCTCCTGAAGTCTATCAGGCACAAGCCAATGAGATCAATGCAGAGCTGGCAAAACTCAAGGATGTCAGGCAGGAAAAGTTTAATTCGAAAGCTGCCACCATGCTGGAAGAAGTCAAGAAGCTGAAGATGCTCATCTTCGAGCTGGAAGAACCCCTTGAAGCATTCGATGAGAAACTCTTTCTGGAAATTGTGAAGTCCATCCAAATCAATAAAGAGGACGAAATGTCCGTAGAACTCCTTGGCGGGCTTCAATTCAAAGAACGCATATAGGAGGCGACCATGAAAAAGACACGGTACATCCCATACGGATACATAATTCGAAATGGAAGGACGGTCATATCTACGGAGGAATCGGAAGTCATCCGAGGGATCTTTAAGGCATATCTGGATGGCGCTTCTCTCAAAGCAATCGCAGAAGAACTGACCGACCGTCAGATTCCATATACACAAAAGACCGCCACATGGGATAAAGCCCGTATCGCAAGGATCATCGACAACGCCAAATATGTTGGGACTGAAGAATACGACCCCATCATAGATGAAGCCATATATGAAGCAGCGGTCAGCCTGAAAACGGCACGGCAGCGCAATACCTATGAGAAGGAAAACGATGCCATCGACCTGCTCCGAGACTTCGTCCGGTGCGACAACTGCGGTCAGCCGATGAAACGCCGCGTCAGCATGAAGCACCGCATTCGAGAGAGCTGGACCTGCACCAACGATGAATGCGGTATCAGAGTCCGCATCAGCGATGCCCAGCTCCTCGAAACGATTACAGTCCTTATCAATCGGATCATCCTCAATGACCAGCTGCTCCAGCCGAAGCCCAGGGAACGATATGGATCGGACGCGAGGGTCACCAAGGTAGGAAACGATATCGCTCTGGAGCTGGAACGTGACGCTCCGAATGAGAAATACATCATAGAGAAGACCGTCGAGATGGCATCGCTCATGTACGAGCAGAGTAATGCCAAGTTGAACCTCACAGTATCGCTCGCAAGAAAAGCGGCACATATGATGGTCACGCAGGATGAATTCAATCGAGATTACTTTACCACCCTCGCCTCATACATCACGCTCGGCGAGCAAGGCAAGCTGGTGCTTCATACTAAGACAGAAACGGAGGTTGCGCTGGACGATGGAAGTAACGAAAGTCCCTAAGAAAATAATCACTGTCATAGAGCCGAAACGCTCCATGACGGTAGACAAAGAAAAATACAGACAGAAAAGAGTGGCAGCATACTGCCGAGTCTCGACAGATAGCGAAGAACAGCTCGTCTCCTATGCCAACCAAAAGAAGGTGTACACCGAGATGATCGCCAGTCGTAAAGACTGGTGCTTCGCAGGCCTGTTCGCTGATGAGGGCAAGTCCGGCACAAGAGCCGACAAGCGGCCTGAGTTCAACAAAATGATCAACGACTGTCTGGCCGGGAAGATCGATTACATCATCACCAAATCCGTATCCCGCTTTGCGAGAAATACGGTAGACTGCCTCGACTATGTCCGAATGCTCAAGTCCAAAGGCATCGGCGTCTACTTTGAGGAGCAGCAGATCGACACACTCAAGACAGACAGCGAGCTGTATCTGGTCATCTATGCTGGCTTCGCACAGTCCGAATCCGAAAGCATCAGTAAGAACATTACTTGGAGCGTTCGCAAGAAGTTCGAGGAAGGAACACCAGTGTTCATGTACAAGCGGTTTCTTGGCTATAGAAAGGGCGCTGACGGTGAGCCGGAGATCGTACCGAGCGAAGCGGTCATCGTGGAACGCATCTTCAACCTCTATCTGGCTGGGGAAACCGTGGATAAAATCTCCAAGATGATGCAGGCTGAGAACTATGATGTCCCCGGCAAAGCCATCAGCTTTAGCAAGGGCATGATCATGAATATGCTCTCCAACGAGCGATACTGCGGAGATGTGATTCTGCAAAAATCCGTCACCGTTGACTGCATCGAAAAGAAGCGGAAGAAGAACACCGGAGAAGCTCCAATGTACTATGTTCAGAATAACCATCCAGCCATCATCGACAGAGTGACCTTCAACAAGGTTCAGGAAGAACTGGCTAGGCGAAAAACAAAAACGCCAGGATCTGCAAAGAGCTCCATCACATCCACCGGAAAGTATTCCCGCTACGCCCTGACCGATGTGCTCATCTGTGGCAACTGCGGTACCTGTTACCGCCGCGTGACATGGTCAAGAAATGGTACCAAGCGCATCGTGTGGCGCTGCATCAGCCGACTGGACTACGGCAAGAAATACTGCAGCGATTCCCCCACCATTATGGAGGACAAGCTACAGGAGGCCATCGTTCGAGCGGTCAACAAGTTTAACGAGCAAGATAACGCCACCTATAAGGCACTCATGAGAGCGACCATCAGCGAAGCCCTCGGCCTTAATGGAGATCCGGAAGAAGTAGATATGTTGGAGCGAAAGATCGAAGCCTTAAACAATAAGATGCTGGCCCTTGTCAATGAGAGTGTCAGTTCTGGCGACGGTATCGAGGCCCACGAAAGCGAGTTCATGACACTGTCGCAGGAAACAGAACTCCTTAAGCAGCGTATAGCAGCCATTCAGGAAAGCACCGCCAAGGATAACGGTGAGCAGAACCGTCTCGAGCAGATTCAAGCTATCATTGCCGAACGAGAAAGTAAGTGCATGGAGTATGATGATTCCATCGTCCGCCAGATGGTAGAATGCATTAAGGTCTATCCCGGCGGCAAGCTGGAAATCATCTTCGGTGGCGGATACCTTGTCGAAGAATCCGTCTAAGCGTAGGAGTTTGAGGGAGCATCCCTCTTTCTCTTTCTTTATTTCATCGTGGATGTTTTTCTGAATCGCATCGAGAAGGGCGACCTTTTGCTCTGTTGAACACTCCAATCTTGAGATGTAATTATAAATCAACTGTGCATGGACAGTTGCAACACGCTTGGAAAGATCTTCCTGACCTTCCGTTGAGCACGGCAAATGAATGATTACTTCCATAGAATCCCCCCAATCAGGCATAAGGCCGGATGCATATCGGTAAGGTAGTCAGCACACAATGAAGTATGGGATAATCGCAGACGCGCTACCTTTTAATGTCTTTATTTATTGACAATTATAGATGTATCGTCTATAATAACAAGCACAAAGATGATGTGGAGGTGGTGTGCAGAATGGGACGAAAGAGTGTTGCTGTGCTGCCGCAGACGCAGGCGATTTTAGAACAGCTGGGAGAACAGATCAAACTTGCCAGATTACGGCGGCATCTGTCTGCCGAATTGGTCGCGGAAAGAGCCGGCGTAAGCCGAGCCACAGTGTGGAATGTTGAAAAGGGAAACCCCTCTGTCGCAATTGGGATCTATGCCGCAGTTCTGCACGCACTGAACAATATGGATAAAGACCTTCTGCTCGTTGCAAAGGATGACGAGCTGGGGCGTAAACTCCAAGACCTTGAGCTTACCACGCGCAAGAGAGCACCACGAAACGGAGGTGATTGACCGTGGCGTCAAACCAAAAAGTAATTTATGTCTATGAGGGCTTCAGATCTACAACGCCAAACTTCCTGGGGACGCTCTTCGTGGAGAATGTCCGCGGCCGTGAAAGCTATTCCTTTGAGTATGATGCTGACTGGTTAAAAAGCAGCGCAAACTACATGTATCTCGACCCGGATCTTCAACTGTATGCCGGGCGGCAGTATCCCACCGGTGCAAAAAATGTGTTCGGCCTTTTCGCTGACTCTTCCCCCGACCGCTGGGGCCGCCTGCTGATGACGCGCAGAGAAAGAATCCTGGCGGAGCAGGAAGGCCGAAAGCCTCGAAAGCTCTTAGACAGCGACTTCCTGCTGGGCGTCTATGACGAGACGCGGATGGGCGCGATCCGCTTCAAGCTGGACAAAGACGGTCCGTTCCTTTCGGATGATTCAGAAACCCCGACGCCTCCCTGGACCAGCCTGCGAACGCTGGAGGAAGCCTCCCGCCAATTCGAAAACGATGAGTCCGGTCTCGAGCAGAAATGGATCAATCAGCTCATCAAGCCCGGTTCCTCGCTGGGCGGTGCTCGTCCGAAGGCCACCGTTCTGGACACAAAGGGAAATCTGTGGATCGCCAAGTTTCCGTCTAAGCACGACGACGTCAATGTGGGGGCGTGGGAAAAGGTTACCCACGACCTTGCAAGACTTTGCGGCTTGGATGTTCCTGAGTCCATGTTGATCGACTTCTCCAAGTACGGAAGCACCTTCCTTGTACGAAGGTTTGACCGGAATGGTGCTGTGCGGATTCATTTCGCATCCGCCATGACAATGCTCGGAAAAACGGATGGGGCATCGGCTGCGGACGGCTCCAGTTATCTTGAGCTGGTGTCCTTTATCAAGGCCAACGGCGCTGCTCCCAAGAGAGATCTGACGGAGCTATGGAAGCGGATCGTGTTTAATATGGCAGTTTCCAATACAGATGACCACATGAGAAACCACGGCTTTATCCTCAAGGCAGATGGTTGGCATCTCTCACCCTTGTACGATGTAAACCCCGTCCCGGAAGGTGACGAGCTGTCCCTCTGCGTAAATGAGGACGATGCGACGATCTCCCTCGACCTTGCGCTGGAGATCGCACCGTATTGTGAGATCAGCACCAAGGACGCAGCAGCTATGGCAGCAGATGTCCTGAAAACCGTCCGAGAAAACTGGAACCGCCTTGCAACAGAATGCGGATTAAGCCGGAGCGCACAGGAATATACGCGACCGGCCTTCTCGCTGGCGCTTGAATAGCACAGCCTGATTCACCATCGGATCTCCCTTCGAGCAAGGGGGATCTTTTTTTGCCAGTCACAAGCCAAAGAGCATTCCGCGCGTGCTATTCCTCAAGGACAGGATCATCTGCAAGCGGTTCTTCATTTTCCTCTACGAAATCATCTTCTACCGCAACCTTCCCAGAATGTAGCTTCGTCATTCGTAAGGTGTACTTGCATTTTCGGTTATATGCAACAAGCATAGCTTCGGCATAGCCGAGAGAGCCTGCACCGCGCTCTTTAGCAATACGAGAAAGCTGACGAACAGACATGAAGCCGACCTTTTCCTTAAAGGTTTCATCACGAAGCTGATCGCCAAATGCCACGACCATCTTTGCAACGCCGGCCAATACATTTGCACCCAGAGAGTCGATATCCCCCTCCCATGTACCAACGCAGAGCCGCAAAGTTCGGTCAAGCACATGGTAACCATATTTGGTGTAGATCCGCTCCAGCGTGGCAACCGCACAGATCACGCCATATGCTTTGGTCGGCCCAATAGAAAGAGAATAGGATTCAACGAGCCGCTTAATAACAAGCTGCTGCTCATTTCCTGCTTCGATATTAGCCATGAATATCTCATAAGGCTTCAATGGGCGCACATGCTTCATCTGATTTGCAAAAATGTCTGCTTCGTTCTTGTAATCTAAGCTGTCATAAATCATGCACCAAACAGGAGTCTCCCGCGAACCGGATACAGTAGCAACGATCTCTATGGTGTGCTGACCATTAAAGACATAGTTGACACCATCACGGCGGCTCACCTTTACCGGGTTGATTTGGTTCAGGTCGAAATCCTCGATGGCTTTTTCAACCTGAGCCTGAGACAATGGCCGCTGGTATTCCTGATTAGAAACGAGATTTTTGATCGGGATCTGCTCGAAGTGGACATTCGGAACAAATCTGCTGAAGTCTTGCATTAGTCTACCTCCCTGATTTCTGAGAGCATCTCGGACACCTTCTCCTGTAGCGACAACAGCGCCTCCTCAAGTTTGCTTTTTGCACTCGTTGAAGCGGCGTTCATATCCGCATTGTTTCTGGCTCGCTCGATGGAACTGACCCATGACGGAACGGTCAGAGTCAAACCGGCGATTTCGGCGTCCGGGTCGTGCATAGGGGGAATTTTGATAAGAGGTAAAGTTTCCTGCATAGATTCGACTGGCTCCTCATCTGTATCAGCAAATTCTTTTCGTGTGTCACTGTAACTGGTGAAGGGGTGTTGCAGGTCCTCAGGTTTTGACCCAATTCGCCTGATCTCTTCCGGCGGCATTTTCGAAAGGGCCACAAGGTTCTCGTGAGATATTTTGAAAGTGCCAGAAAGCACTTTGCCAGGAAGTTCGGGGTCTGCCTGTCCAACAATGTCTAATGCCTTACTGAAGATCGCATACTTCTGCACAGATCCAGTAGATACATTGTATTGAGCGCTGAACTTCTGGGCTGTGCGCCGAAAAGTATCGCCTCGCTCACCCTTGTTTCTCCGCTTATACTGGTTGAACCCATTGATGTTGGGCGGATGCTTACGCGCTACTTTCTCAAGTTCATACTGCTTTCCAATGAGATATCGTCTGGTTTCCTCCGTGATATTTCGGCGGCCGAGCTGATTGCTGCAGATCCAGACAATCGCTTGCTCTCGGTTCTCAAATGGCATCTCTCGTATAGCATAGGGAATGTGCAGCCGGTTACATATCTCGTAGCGGTTATGGCCATCAATGATGATGTTATTCCATGTGATGATCGGCTCTCTGCAGCCGTCTACTGTAAGATTTACTTCGAGTTGAAGATACTCATCTTTCCGTAAAGGTCGAATGAGCGTCTTAAATTCCGGGTCGATCTCCAACACCGCAAATCCTTTATCCATCGCTGGGAGGTCTCCTCTCATTTTTCTTTAAGGTTTTCATGGAGAAATAGGCTACTCTGTTTGCAACATCCACCTCTCCGCTCATACGATAACTGTATTGGAAGTCGAGAGTACCGATCATGTTGACCAAAGCACACAGGAGTGTATTACTGTAGAACTCAATAGAATAATGGCGTGATGTTTGAACCAACTTCACTCGGTTGGAGGTGCCACCAGCGAGGGGCCGATCTGAGCCAAGTACAGCAATGAACATTTCTTCTGGATTGACCAGAAATTGAACATATTGCGGATTCCCCATTTTGTTCAGGGTGGACTTATGTATGCGAAAGCGATTCCACTTTAAGTCAATGGTCATGATCGCGCTGTTATCCGTACTACCCATTTACACTCCCCTCCTGCACAGGTACCTCTGGTTGATATGCGGTATGGACTGATGTGACATTTTCCACGGATGCCGTGGAGGATACAGAGCTATCCTTGATTCCATAAATCGCGTATCCGTCAAAGATATTGATCTGCAGAGATTTCTGGTGTTCACGATAGGGCAAACCGAACTGATCCTTCCAACCGGCTGGGAATACAGGTGTACGCGCAGTCTTGGGCTTGCCTCCGTCTTTTGCAATACGCTGATAAATCTCGGAGGCGTTCAAGTCGAATACAATCAGATACTCATCATTAGCATGGATGACCTTGCCAATCAGCTTGTACCTGTAATCAATATTCCAGTCCATCAGCTCAAAGAGCTTTGCAAAGAAGAACTTACCCGTCACCTGACGGGGCCGCCTCTTCCCACCAGATGTGTTGCACCACGCGAATGCGTCTCGCTCTGACTCGGCGCAAGGGCGTAGCGCAAGAATGTGCGACTCTCGATTGATCAAGAGTTGGACACAGTCTGCATGGGGAAACTTGTTCAAGCAAGCAGTATTGACATAAACTTTGTAATTGTTGAAGGTGATAGACGGCTCGAAAGTATGAGCGAAGAACTCCCTACGAACCACCTGATACCCATCAAAATCGAAGTCGTCACTAAGTTCGATCACATCGCCTGGTGCCGATGCGTCGATTGTCATTGGCGTGTCCGCATCCTCCTTAAAGGTAATGGTAGTTTCATCATCGACATTGCCGAATTGAGTCTTCTGCAGCATCGGTGAGATGAAAGAAACCTGATTCTCTACTTCCATTCTGCTCTCCTTTCATTCGTCTCTGACAAGATCCAGCGCATCTCCAATCTGGCGTAGGCTCATGCTGAGATAGCGACAAAGCCGTCTGA
>Ga0256405_10002859_pt1 | contig 37557 bp, 33 predicted proteins | sample RumenRJG_02DNA_FD_189096 | JGI IMG/M metagenome (GOLD analysis project Ga0256405, IMG submission 189096) | Bovine rumen microbial communities from Lethbridge, Alberta, Canada - RJG_02 | ecosystem: Host-associated > Mammals > Digestive system > Stomach > Rumen | place: Canada: Alberta...
TTGTACCATATTTTCCCCGGGATTACAAGAGCGGAACGCAAATCCTGGAAAGAAAACCGGAGTCCTCCGGGCCTGGGCAGGGAAGGGAGCGCTCCGGTTTCATGCTCTGCGGGATCCGTCACACAGCGGCGCGCTCCGCCAGAGCCTTCAGGACCGCCGCGGTCTTTTCGTCCAGTGCGGAAACCGCTGACGCGGGATCCCTGACGATGCCGCCGTCCGGGGAGCGGAAATCCAGGCACCGGGCGGACAGCCGTGAGAGATCCCCCCGGCCGGTGAGGAGCGCCGTGAAGGACGCCGCGATGAGATAATCCCCGGCGGGGGAGGCGTGCTCACCGTCCCCGGCGTAGAGATCGATCTCCGCATACCCGGTGCGGACGGCCTCAAACAGCTCGCCCACGGGACAGAGCAGGGCCCCGGTCTCCTCCGCCAGCCTCCGGTAGACCCGGGACAGCATGGCGGCGTTTTCCGGGTGAGCGCGCTCCGCCCAGGTCATGTAGAGCACGGGCTTCACGCCGCCGGCCGCGCAGAGGGAGACGATCTTCTCCGCGTTCTCCTCTGTGGTCTCCTCTCCCGGGAAGGGATGGGCCTGCTGCTGGATCACGCAGTAGTCGCAGCCGCCGTACAGCAGCGCGAACCGGAGGGAGAAGAACTCCTCCATGTGCCAGGCCAGGGACCGGCCCGAATAGGCCAGCATGGTCACGCCGGGCTCCTCCCCGGTCAGCTCGCCGCACATCATGGCGAAGAGCCGGGGCATGTCGTTGTAATAGGTGTGGCTGTTGCCGAGAAACAATACCTTCATGCTGTCCTGTGCCTCCCGAGCAGGGAACGGGACTCAATAATTCTCCGCGTTGACTTCAAAGTAGCTCTGAGGATGCGCGCAGACCGGGCAGATCTCGGGAGCGGCTTCGCCCACCACGATGTGGCCGCAGTTCCGGCATTCCCACACCTTGACGCTGCTCTTTTTGAAGACCTCCTGGGCCTCCACGTTCTTCAGCAGGGCGCGGTACCGCTCCTCGTGGTGCTTTTCGATGGCCGCCACCCCGCGGAATTTCGCCGCCAGCTCCGGGAAGCCTTCCGCCTCGGCCGTCTTCGCGAAGCCCTCGTACATGTCGGTCCATTCGTAGTTCTCGCCGTCCGCCGCCGCGGCCAGATTTTCCGCCGTGGAGCCGATGCCGTTCAGCTCCTTGAACCACAGCTTGGCGTGCTCCTTTTCGTTGTCCGCGGTCTTGAGGAACAGCGCGGCGATCTGCTCGAAGCCCTCCTTCCTGGCCTTGGAGGCGAAATAGGTGTACTTGTTCCGGGCCTGGGACTCGCCCGCGAAGGCTGCCTCCAGGTTCTTTTCGGTCTGGGTGCCTGCGTAGGGATTCGCGGGCTTCTGCTCCGTCTTCTCCTCCACGATCTCCTCCAGGTCGTCGCCGGAGGCGCCGCAGAGAGGACATACCGCTTCCTCGAGGCTCTCGGCCTCAAAGATCTCGTCGCAGAGCTTGCATCTGAATTTTTTCATGACAATACCGCCTTTTTATAAATTTGGGCACCTTCATTATAATTCATCGGAGCTTCGTTGTCAAGCCCCCGCTGCGGATGGGAAAAAAGTCCCGGACGGTTCATGAAAGGCGGAAAAACTGCGGGAAAAACCTTCCGAAATTCCTCGCCCGCGCTTGTACTCGGTCCGGATCTGTGGTATAATATACTATCACCGATACACAGATCGAACGTCAGAGGAGGCTTACCCATGTTGATGAACTGCGTTACGGTTGCGGCAAAGGGCAACCGCAGGATCCGGCTCAATATTTACCCCGGGCATTACGCCACCAGCCACGCCCACGTGGACAACTATTTCAGCATGACGGAGGTCCGTACCGACTGCGCCATGGCGGCTGAGGCGGCCGAGCTGCTGGCGTCCCATTTCCGCTTCACTCCCGTGGATACCGTTATCAGTCTGGAGTACACCCAGATCATCGGCGCGTTCGTGGCGCAGGCCCTGAGCGCTCCCGGACGGGACATCAACAGCGGCGCGGACATCCATGTGGTGACGCCCCAGGTGAACTCCAACAACCAGCTGACCTTCTCCAGCGACATGCAGCCCTATGTGACCGGCAAGAACGTCCTTCTGCTGCTGTCCACCGTATCCACCGGACGGAGCCTGGCCCGGGCCGTGGAGTGCATCCGCTATTACGGCGGCAGTCTTGCGGGGATCGGCTCCATCTTCTCCGCCATCGGCGAGAGCGGCGGCATGCCCGTGCGCTCCATCTTCACCAGCGCCGACCTCTCGGCCTACAACAGCTACCGCAGCGACGAATGCCCCTTCTGCAAGAGCGGCCGCAAGCTGGACGGCTTCATCACCACGGCCGGCTACACGGAAATCTGACCGCGCAGCCCTTCCGAAGAAATGAAGGTGATTTCGTGAAATCAACCAGACGCGTGACGTCGGCTCTTCTGGCGGCGCTGCTGCTGACCGGGACCGCGGCCTGCTCCGAGGGCGGACCGGATCCGGCGGACAGCTCCCCGCAGATGACCGCGGACGCCGCGGAGACTCCCGAGGCTGCCGCCGAAACCGAGGAGGAAGGGGACGCCGCGTACATCGACTCCCTGCCCGAAGCGGATTATCTGGGCGCGGACTTCGGGATCTACACCTCCAACAACATCAACTCCTGGACCCTTCCCACCACGCTGAACCACGCGGACGAGGAGACGGGAGAGGTGGTCAACGACGCCCTCTTCGCCCGGGACCGCTGGCTTGAGGACCGGTACAACGTGAATCCGGACTTCACCGTGGACGGCACCACGCCCGCCGGGTCCATGGCCGCGCCGCTGGAAAAGAACATCCTGGCGGGGGACTCCTCCTACCATCTGATCCTGCAGGACGTGGCGTGCGTCGCCAAGCCTCTGACGCTGGACGGATGCGCCTACCCGCTGAATCTGGTGGACGGGATCCGGCTGGATGAGGACTACTGGATGCCGGAGCTCAACGGGGAGCTGAGATTCGGGGAAAACCTGTACCTCTGCGCCTCCGCCATCTCGCCCCGGTTCTACGGCTCCGTGTACCTCTACCTCTTCAACCGCGATCTGGCCGGGGACCTGGGCATGATGCCCGCTCTCTACGACCTGGTGCGGGAGGGCGGATGGACCCTGGACAGGCAGTATGAAATGGCGGCCGAGGCCCTGGCGGATCTGGACGGTGACGGCTCTTTCGGCAGCGAGGACCGGTACGGCCTCTGCTGGGAGGTGCTGACGCCCGAGGCCGTGGTGCTGGGATGCGGGTATCATCTGGTGAAGAACGTGGACGGCGCGCTCTCCTTCATGATCGACGAGGAGGGGCTGGTGGACGTTCTGCTGGCCATGGGCGAGAATTTCCACAAGGACTACGCCTTCCAGGACAGCGGCCGCACCAAGCTCAACGTGAACGCCATCCTGAACGGCGGACAGTTTTTGTTCCTCAACACCTGCACCTTCAACCTGGCGGAGTACCGGGACTTTGCCTTCGACTACGGCATCCTGCCCATGCCGAAGAAGGACGAGGCCCAGCCCGCCTACATCAGCTACGCCCAGCCCTGGGTGGTGGTTTCCCCGGTGATTCCGGTGACCGTGGCGGGAGACGCCCTGTCCATGACCGGCACCCTGACGGACGCCATGGCGGCGTACGGATACGATTATCTGCGCCCCGCGGTGTTCGAGAACGTTATTCAGATGAAGGGCACCCGGGACGAGCAGTCCGCCGGGATCGTGGACAGCCTCTTCGACAACGTGACCTTCGAGCTGGCCACCATCTACGGCTTCGGGTCCTTCTACTCCTCCTTCACGAACGCCTTCGAGAACAATCAGGCGGAGAACCTCATGTCCGTCTGGGCCAAGGTGAGGAAGGGCGCGGAGAAGGAGCTGGACCGGATCTCGGCCGCCTACGATGAGACCGCGGAAAAGCTGAAGGGAAACTGAAGGGGAAGTTTTCTCCGAAGTTTGAATAAACAACTTGACAAAGACGCGGGGATGTGATATGATATATCTGTCCCTGTATCCCTGTTGATAATACTCCAATCGAAAAGAGTGGTTGATTGATATGAAGAAGATTTTTCTTCCGCTGATTCTTCTGCTCGTCCTGTGCCTGACCGTGGTGCCGGTATTCGGGGCGGGGCAGATCGACACGACGCGGACCGGTTCGATCACCGTCGTGTTCAACACCGATCCGTCGAAGATCGTGCAGAATTCCGACCGCGTAGCCGTGTACGCCTGGAAGATCGCGGATGCCGACGGCCTGGCGGCGCACGTGAACTACACGCCTCTGCCTGCCTTCGCCGGACTGAATTTCAATATCACCACGGCCTCCGGCTGGGATCAGCTGGCCGTTGACGTCTGGAACATTCTCCGGAACGATCCGGCCATGCTGTCGAGCGCTCTGACCGCCTACGTGACCAACGGCTCCGTGACCTTCTCTAATCTGGATCCGGGTCTGTATCTGCTCCGGTTCTACGACTGGAACTCCTCGGACGGCGTCACCTATACCTTCACCTACGCCATGGTGCTGGTTCCCGGGCAGGGTCCCGTGGATCCGGATACCGGCGAGTGGGAGTGGGACTACGACGTGACCGTGATCCCGAAGTACACGAGAATCGAAGAGCCCGAGGAGACCGAGACGGACACCGAAACCGAAACGGAAACCGAGACGGAAACCGAGACGGAGACCGAAACCGAGACTGAGACCGAGACGGAAACCGAAACGGAGACGGAAACCGAGACCGAGACCGAAACGGAAACGGAGACCGAAACCGAGACGGAAACCGAGATCGAGATCCCCGACGAGCCCGTTCCCGAGACGCCTCCGGATTTCCCGCCGGATGAGGATATCCCCGACGAACCCACCCCGCAGGCTCCCCCGGATTATCCGGACGAGGAGATCCCCGACGAGCCGATCCCGAAGACCGGTTTCCTGTGGTGGCCCGTTCCGATCCTGGGCGTGGCCGGACTGATCCTGATCCTGGTCGGCATTACGCTCCGGAAGAGCGGGGAGCGCGATGTATAAGCGAACCCTCGGCACCGTCGTGGCCGTGATCGGACTGCTGTGCGTCCTGGGAGCGGCCGGACTGACCCTCATGAACGTGCGGACCGACAACAAGGCCGCCGTCATGACCTCCGACATTCTCTCGAGAGTCCTGGCGTCGGAACCGGTCCCCGGATCTTCCGATACCGATCCCGGCGAGGATGAGGAGGAGACCCCCCGTTATCCCCTGCCGAACGAGAGACGGCTCCGGAGCCGCATCCCGGAACCGGAAATGAAGACGGTTCTGGTGGACGGCTACGAATACATCGGCGTCCTGACCATTCCCCGGACGGGAAGCGAGCTGCCCGTCATGTCCACCTGTACCGACCGGACCATCAACGTCTCCCCGGGACGCTACTACGGCACCCCGGAAAAGGGACCCTTCGTCATCGGCGGCCACAACTACATCTCCCATCTGGGCCGGCTCGACTGGCTTCGGGAGGGAGACGAGGTGCTGTTCACGGACGTGGAGGGCGTCTCCTATCTCTACAAGGTGGCCGGAAGCGAGATTCTGAACGCGGGAGACGGGCGGAAGCTGGTGAGCGACGAGTGGGATCTGTCCCTCTTCACCTGCACCTTCAGCGGCGCTCAGCGTCTGACGGTCCGATGCCTCAGGGCCGAATCGGAGGACGAAACCCCGTAATCCTTCAACCGCACTGTTTCACCCGGACTGCTTCACAGCGGTCCGGGCTTTTTCTGTGTCCGGCAGGGTACGTTTTTTCGATCCGTACTTGCGTTTTTCCCGGGAATCTGCTATACTGATACGGGTCATGCCGGTCAGCCGGAACAGGGACCCATGCACCCGCGCAAATGCTTCTCTTTCATGAAAGGGGTTTTTCATCATGTTTCGTGCTGCCATCATCGGCTGCGGCGGGATCGCCCAGGTCCATGCGGCCGTTCTTCATATGCTGCCCGATACGGAGCTGATCGCGTGCGCCGATATCCGCCCGGAGAGAGCGCAGGCCATGGCGGGAAAATACGGATGCCGCGCCTATTCCTCCATGGACGCTCTGCTCGAGGCCGAGACGCCGGATTCCGTGCATCTCTGCGTCCCCCATTATCTCCACGCGCCCATGGCAAAGGCTGCCGCGGACCGGGGAATCGCCGTGTTCTCCGAAAAGCCGCCGGTCATCAGCCGGGAGCAGTGGTCCCTCCTTGAGGAGGCCGCCGCGAAGGTCCCGCTGGGCATCTGCTTCCAGAACCGGTACAATCCCAACGTGGAGGAGGCCCGCCGTCTGATCCGGGAGGGAACCTGCGGGAAGCTCCTGGGCGCCAGAGCCTTTGTCACCTGGAAGAGAGAGGTCCCCTATTATCACGACAGCGGCTGGAGAGGAACCTGGGCAACGGAGGGCGGCGGCGTCCTCATCAATCAGTCCATCCACACTCTGGACCTGCTGGTTCAGCTGGCCGGAAAGCCCGAGCGGGTCGAGACCCATATGGCGAACCATCACCTGCGGGACGCCATCGAGGTGGAGGACACGGTGGAGGCCTATCTGATCCTGGGCGGAGTGCCCGTTCTGTTCTATGCCACCACCGCCTATACCCAGGACGCGCCGGTGCTCATCGAGCTGCATCTGGAAAAGGCGGTCCTGCGGCTGGAGTCCGACGCTTTGGAAATCCGGACCGGCGAGGGCGTCGAGCATAAGACCTTCGAGGTGCCGGCCACCCTCGGCAAGGGCTACTGGGGCAACGGCCACGCCACCTGCATCGCGGATTTCTACGCCAGCATCGCGGAAAACCGGCCCTTCCGGAACAATCTGGACTCCGTGCGGGATACGGCGGACCTGATGCTCACCATGTACGAGCAGGGCAGGGGTGCGTTATGACCCCGCAAGCCGTGCTTGACAAACCACGCATGGTCCTGTATAATGGAGTTACGATCCTATCGGGTGATGAAGAACGATTGACGGGAGGATAACGAGATGCTGACAACGGACGCGCTCAGAGAATATGGCGCAGACGTGAAGGAGGGCCTCGGCCGCTGCCTGAACAACGAAGCGTTTTATCTCAGAATGGTGGGCATGGCGGTGAAGGACGATAAGATTACCGCTCTGGCCGCCGCGCTGGAAAAGGACGATCTGGACGAGGGCTTCGAGCTGGCCCACGCCCTGAAGGGGATGTACGCCAATTTGGCCCTGACGCCCCTATCCGCTCCTCTGTCCGAGATCACGGAGCTTCTCCGCGCCCGTACGAGGACGGATTACGGTCCGCTTCTGAACACCATTTTGGAGCAGAAGAAGAAGCTGGACGAGATCGCCCTCGGCTGAGCGTCCCTTCAAACGAAAAGGCCTGTCCACATGACGGACGGCCTTTTTTTGCTCATCCGACAAGATTTTCCGATTTCCGCGCAACATTCCTTGCATTGAGGGTGTTTATATGGTATAATGAAACTGTCAGTGCCCGGCGGCGAAATCGGACCGCTGCGGCCTGCGCCCGGACAATACGGGCGGGAAAGGAACCGACGGATGACGAGAAAACAGTTCATCGGATGGCTCAGCGCAGTCCTGGCCGGGATTCTGCTGTTTGGCGGATGCGCCGAGCCTGTGCCGGATCAGACGGAGATCGTACCAAAAAAGGACCCCGGACGGGGTGAGACGGCCGATCCCGTTCAGCCCGCGGAGCCCGCCGGTTTGGAGGAGTTTTTCTCCCGGTACGAGCAGCCCGGAGCGGGGTATCAGGCTCCCGCCATGCTCTATGCGGAGTTCCACGCGGACAAGGCCAACGGGAACAACGGCGCCCTTCTGGATCTCTCCATGGTCAATCAGGGCGTTGTGGCGGTGAAGGGCACGTCGTCGAAGAGACTGCGGTTCATCATTGTGGTGAACGGCCAGAATTACTACTTCAACATGAAGAACGACGGGACGCCCTCCGTGTTCCCTCTGACCTCCGGAAGCGCCACCTACAAGTTCCGGGTCATGGAGAACACCACCGGATCGAAGTACCGGGAGCTGTATTCCAACTCCACCTGGGTCCAGCTGGACAGCCAGTTCGTGCCCTATGTGCGGAACAGCGACTACGTTCCCTATACGGCGGATTCCACCTGCGTGAAGAAGGCCGCGGAGCTTGCCGGGACCGCGGACAGCGCCGTGGGCGTGGTATCCAAGGTCTACGGCTACATCACCTCCAGCATCGTCTACGACTATTACAAGGCCAATACGGTGCAGTCCGGCTATATGTCCGATCCCGACTCCACCCTTTCCACGGGCACCGGGATCTGCTTCGACTACGCCGCCCTGGCCGCCGCCATGCTCCGTTCCCAGGGGATCCCCACCAAGATGGTGTTCGGATACGTGGGACCCAGCGGCGCGTACCACGCGTGGAATATGTTCTATACCGCCGAAACAGGCTGGGTCACCGCCACCTTCCAGGTGCCGAAGGATGCCTGGAACCGGATGGACCTGACGTTCTGCGCCGGCGGCATCGACCCCTCCTACATCGGCAACGGCACCAACTATTCGGATGTGTATTATTACTGAGAAGGGCAGGAATCTGACATGAGCCGCAAAAAACTCGACAATCTCGGCGTCAGCGCGTTCTGCGAGAGCATGGCCATGATGACGCAGTCCGGCATCCAGACCGACGAGGCCGTCTCCCTCCTGCAGAGCAGTCATGAAAACGCCTCCGGGCTTCTGGAGAGCGCGCTGCACGGCATGAAGGAATCCGTGGACAATGGGGAGAGCCTGTCCGCGGCCATGGACAAGACCGGGATCTTCCCGGATTACGCCGTGAAGATGATCCGCGCCGGGGAGACCTCCGGACACCTGGAGAATATCCTCTTCCGCCTCTCCCGGTACTACGCGGATCAGAAGACCATTTCCGACAAGCTCCGCAACGCCGTGACCTACCCCGCCGCCATGCTGGGGCTGATCATCGTGGTGCTGACCGTCATGCTGACCATGGTCCTGCCCACCTTCCGGGAGGTGTACGAGGCTATGAGCGGCAGTCTGGCGGCGTCCTCCTACCGGTACATCACCTGGGCGTACGCGTTCTGCTGGATCGCTCTCGGCGTCATGGTCGCGCTGGCCCTCTGCCTCATCGCCGGCATCGTGCTCTGGAAGAACGGAAAGCGCGGCGTTGTGGAATCCGTCCTGTGGAAGATCCCCATTACCGCGAAGCTGCTTGAATCCATGGGCATGTTCCGCTTCACCGGGGCGCTGGGCACGTTCCTGGCCTCCGGAGAGATGCAGGACGAGGCGGTGCTGAATTCCATCCCTATGACGGACTGCGCCCCCGTGGAGGAGAAGCTGAAGGCCGTGGTCCGCTCCATGGACGAGGGGCACGGCATTTCCCAGGCAGCCTACGAGGCGGAGCTGTTCGAGCCTCTGTACGGCAGAATGCTTCTGGCCGGAGAGCGGAGCGGCAATCTGGAGAGCGTCCTCGGACGGCTGACGGAGCATCTGGAGCAGAACTGCACGGATCTGGCGGACCGGCTGGCGGCCGTGGTGGATCCTCTCCTGTCCGGCGTCCTCATGGTGACCGTGGGCCTGTCCCTGCTGAGCGTCATGCTGCCTCTGATCGGCATGATGAGCTCCGTGGGCTGAGCGGCTGACGGAGGTGGTTCCATGTATACGGACCGGAAAAACCGAACCTGGCTGTGGATCGCCGCCGCCGTCCTCGTCCTTGTCCTGCTTGTGCTGGCCGTCCTCTGGGCGGGACCGCGCCGGGAGGAGAGGAAGGAGGAGGGCGCTGTGGCCATCCGGGAGCTTATCGAGAAGACTGCCCGCCAGTGCTATGCCGTGGAAGGGGTCTATCCCCCGAACCTGGCCTATCTGGAGGACCACTACGGCATCCGGATCAACAAAAAGGACTATTACGTCACCTACGAGGCGTTCGCGTCCAACGTGCCCCCCAGCGTCTTCGTGACCACGGAGGGATCGGCCCGTGCCGCGGAGGAGCTGCCGTGAAGCGGGCCGGAACAATCATGGGAAAAGGGAGGAAAGTCCAATGAAACGGTCGGAACGGTCGCCGCTCGGCTGGTACACCATCGGAATCGCCGCGCTGTTTCTGGCGGGGTTCTTCCTCCTCGTGCTGTTCGGAGCGCTGACCTACCGGGGAACGGTGCGCAGTCAGAACCGCAACTATGAGGCCCGCCTGCTCACCGCCTATCTGACCACGGCGGTCCGGGCCAACGACTCGGAGGGCTCCTTCCGGGTGTACGACGATCCCGCGGTGGGGCAGGTGATCTCCGTGGACGACGGGGACTCCGGGTTCGCCTTCCGCATTTATCGGTACGACGGCCATCTGGTGGAGGACTACGAGGAGGGAGATTCCGCCCTTCTCCCGGATTCCGCCCAGATCATCGGCGAGACAGAGACCTTCTCCGTGGAGCGGCTGGCGGAGGGACTCTACGCGGTGCAGACAGACGCGGGACGAGCCCTGATCGGTCTGAGATCCTCTGAAGGAGGCGGCGCGCAGTGAAAAAACACATCACGTCCTTTTATGTGGAGACCCTGATCCTCATTCTGGTGTTCGTGGCCGTGATCCTGACCCTGACGCGGGTGTTCGGCCTGGCGAAGAAGCAGAGCGAGGAGGCGAAGCTGCTGACCAGCGCGGTGACCCTGGCCCAGAACGCGGCGGAGGTCCTCTCGGTCTCTGCGGCGGACAGCGGCGAGGCGATTCTGGCGCTTCTGGACGAGGGCGGGAACGCCTCTCTGGAAAACGGGATCCTCACGGCCTCCTACGACGCCGATATGACGCCCGATCCCGACGGCCTGCTCCGCGTTGAGGCGGCACGGGAAACGTGGATCATGTCCGAGTACTATTCCAAAGGCATGATCCGGGTCGTCCGTTCGGATACCGGAGCGGAGATCTATTCCATTGAGATCGTGGCGACGGATTTTGAGGGGGTGGGAGAATGAAGGATTTACCAATCAGACTGGGCCCCCTGGCGCTGCTTCTGACCGTCATCAGCATCTGCATGACGGTGTTCGGGATTCTGACCTATGCCACGGCCAGGGCGGACATGAACCTGGCCGAGACCTACGCCGAGACCGTCCGGACCCGGTACCGTCTGGAAACGGAAGCGCAGGAGTATCTCGTCCGCCTTTCCGATCCCGGGGAGGAGGCTCTTCCCGACGCCGACGGCGTGCTCCGGGAGGTCTTCCGGGACGAGAGCGGACTGACGCTCCGCACCGGAGTCCGGCTTGCCTCCGACGGTGATCCGGTCGTGGTGGAGTGGCGCTTTGAGCACGAATGGGAGGAGGACACCTCCGTCGACGTCTGGGACGGGACCCTTCCCCTTTGGGACGGAGGCAATCATGATTAAGCAGATTCTGGAAAAAGCGATGGCGCTGGACGCGGCGGACATCTTTCTGGTGGCCGGGATTCCGGTGACCTACAAATGCGGCGGAAAGCAGCTCCGGGACGGGGAGGACCGCCTCATGCCCGAGGGTCTGGAGGTGCTGATCCGGGAGATCTACGCCGTCAGCGGCCGGAGCACCGTGAATCTCGACAACGACGCGGACGACGACTTCTCCTTCTCCCAGTCGGGGCTGGGCCGGTTCCGGGTCAACGTGTTCCGGCAGAGGGGCTCCGTGGCGGCGGTGATCCGGGTCATCCGGTTCGGACTGCCGGATCCCGTGAAACTGGGCATCCCCGAGAGCGTGCTGTCCTTCGCGGACGTGAAGAAGGGCCTGGTGCTGATCACCGGCGCGGCCGGCATGGGCAAATCCACCACGCTGGCCTGCATCCTGGACCGCATCAACCGGAGCCGGGACGGGCACATCATCACCATGGAGGACCCCATCGAGTACATCCACCGCCACAACCGGTGCATCGTCTCCCAGAGGGAGATCTCCATCGACACGCCCTCCTATCTGGATTCCCTCCGGTCCGCTCTGAGAGAGGCTCCGGACGTGATCCTGCTGGGAGAGATGCGGGACTACGACACCATTTCGGCGGCCATCACGGCGGCGGAGACGGGCGTTCTGCTGTTCTCGACCCTGCACACCTCCTCCGTGTCCAACACCATCAACCGGATCCTGGACGTATATCCCAGCAGTCAGCAGCAGCAGGTGAAGATCCAGCTGTCCCAGATCCTCAAGGGCGTGGTGTGCCAGCAGCTGATCCCTCTGAAGGACGGAGGACAGACGGCGGTCTTCGAGATCATGAAAACCAACACCGCCATCCAGAACATGATCCGGGAGGACAAGCTCCATCAGCTGGATTCCGCCATGCAGTCCGGCGCGGCCGAGGGCATGTGCACCATGGACGGCAGTCTCCTGAAGCTGTACCAGAGCGGGAAGATCACAAAGGACACCGCCCTGATGTACAGCGTACACTACGAAAACATGCAGAAGCGGCTGGCGCTGTAAAGCTGACACGACCGGCTGACCGCGGCGGAGCGTCCCGTCAGGCCGGCCGGCCGCTTTTGTTCCGAAGCATGAAAGACGAATTCATTTGAGGATAGGGTGCCGAAATGCTGAGTCAACACGAACCATTTTATCCGGGCAGCGGGAAGCGGCAGATCCTGGTGGTGGACGACGAGATCATCAACCGGGAAATGCTGGGCTTGATTCTGGAGGCGGACTACGACGTCATAGAGGCGCAGAGCGGCGAGGAGGCCCTGCGGGTGATCCGGGAACAGGGGAACGCCGTGTCCCTGGTCCTTCTGGACCTGCTGATGCCCGGCATGGGCGGCATGGGAGCGCTTCGGGCCATGAAGGCGAATCCCGAGACCCAGCGGATCCCCGTCATCGTCCTGACCGCGGACCAGAGCGCCGAGGTGGAGAGCCTCCGGGCGGGCGCGTCGGACTTCATTCCCAAGCCCTATCCCCAGCCCGAGGTGATCCTGGCCCGGATCCTGCGGACCATCGAGCTGTACGAGGACCGGGACATCATCCGTTCCACGGAGCGCGACCCTCTGACGGGATTGTACAACCGGGCCTATTTCTACCGGTACGCCGAGCAGCTGGACAGCCTCGGCCGGGACGCGGATATGGACGCCATCGTGGTTGACGTGTACCATTTCCACATGATCAACGAACGATACGGCCGCGCTTACGGTGACGAGGTCCTGCGCCGGATCGGGGAGACGCTGGCCGAGCTGACGGGACTCAACGGAGCGCAGCCCAGGGGCGTCGCCTGCCGTCAGGAGGGGGATACCTTCATGGTGTACTGCCCGCACCGGGAGGACTACCGGGAGCTTCTCGCCCGGATCTCCGCCGGAGCCGCCGGGGAGGGAACCGGAGAGAACCGCATCCGCCTCCGCATGGGCGTCTATCCCTCCGTGGACAGGACCCTGGATATGGAGCGGCGGTTCGACAGGGCCAAGACCGCGTCGGACGCCTCCCGGAACAGCTACGCCAACGCGGTGTCCTTCTACGACAGCTCCCTGCATGAGTCGGAGCTGTACGCGGAGCAGCTGCTGGAGGGCTTCTACGAGGCCATGGAGACCGGTCAGTTCCGCGTGTATTATCAGCCGAAATTCGACGTGAGGCCGGAGATCCCTGTGCTGACCAGCGCGGAGGCCCTGGTGCGGTGGTTCCACCCGACGCTCGGCATGATCTCCCCCGGGGTATTCATCCCCCTGTTCGAGAAAAACGGCCTGATCCGGGAGCTGGACCACTACGTCTGGCGGGAGGCGGCGGCGAGGATCCGGGACTGGAAGAACCGCTTCGGCTTTGCGGTGCCCGTGTCCGTCAACATATCCCGGATCGACATGTACGACCCCGGCCTCATCGACACCATCCGGACCATCCTCTCCGATCAGGGACTGAAGCCGGCCGAGTTCCTCCTGGAAATCACGGAATCCGCCTATACCCAGGATTCCGAGCAGATCATCGCCACGGTGAACCGCCTCCGGGAGCTGGGCTTCAAGATCGAGATGGACGACTTCGGGACGGGCTATTCCTCCCTGAACATGATCTCGAGGCTGCCCATCGACGCGCTGAAGCTGGACATGCAGTTCATCCGGAACGCCTTCCGGGAGCGCCGGGACACCCGGATGCTGGAGGTCATCATCGACATCGCGGAGTACCTGTCCGTACCCACCATCGCGGAGGGCGTGGAGACCGAGGAGCAGTACCGGGCCCTGAAGGCCATGGGGTGCGACATCGTGCAGGGGTACTACTTCTCAAGGCCCGTCCCGGCGGAGGAGTACGAGCGGTTCGTGCTGGAGCGCCGGGATCTGGGCTTCATCGAGACGGACAAGGCCGCGGAGACCGCCTCCGGTTCCGACGAGGCGTTCGGCGGAGAGGTGGACGGAGCGGTGCTGGAGCTCGCCGGCGGCTACGAGAGCATTTTCTATGTGGATACGGCCAGCGGCCGCTACGTGGAGTTCAGCGCACAGGGCCGGGAGGAGGATCTCGGGATCGTGCGCAGCGGAGCGGACTTCTTCGGCGACGTGGCGGCGGACATCCCCCAGGTGATCTGGGGCGAGGACAGGGAAAAGGTCTCCCGCTTCTTCGACCGGAAGGAGCTGTTGTCCCGGATGGCGGGAGGGGACCGGCTCTCCCTGACCTACCGCACCATCCGGAACGGCGCGCCCGTGTACTACACCCTCCGGGCCGTGCCGTCCGTATCGGAGCGGAAGAGCAGCATCGTCATCGGCGTCACCGACATCGACGCGCTGGTGGCCCGTCAGCAGGATTACGAGGAGGCCCGCGCCCTGAGCGTCACCTACTCCCGCATCGCCCAGGCGCTGTCCGGGGACTATTTCAGCATCTACTACGTGGACGCCGAGTCCGACAGCTTCGTGGAGTTCAGCCCCAGAGGATCGGATCTGTCCGGGGGAAATCTGGAGCTGCAGGTGGTGGGATCGGGCCGTTCCTTCTTCAGCTACATCCGGGAGCGGGTAGAGACCGGGGCCTATCCCGACGACCGGGAGCGCGCGCTGTCCGTCTGGGAGCGTGAGCGGCTTCTGCCGGAGCTGGAAAACGGGAAGGCCTATTCCGTCACCTACCGGATTCTGACGGACGGGCGGCCGGTGTATATGAACTACAAGATCACCCGGCTGAACGACGGGGACGGTCATCACATCGTGGTGGGCGTCAGCAGCGTGGACGCGCAGATGAAGCGGGAGGCGGAGTTCGGCGCGGCCAGGGAAAAGGCCTACCGGGACTCCCTCACCGGCGTCAAGACCAAGTTCGCCTACGCGGAGACCGAGGCCGAGTACAACCGCAGGATCGAAGCGGGAGAGGCGGATCCCTTCGCCGTGGCCTTCTGCGACCTGAACGGGCTCAAGTCGGTGAACGACACCCGGGGCCATCAGGCGGGGGACCGGTTCATTCAGGACGCCTCCCGGATCATCTGCACGGTGTTCAGGCATTCCCCCGTGTTCCGGGTGGGCGGGGACGAGTTCATCGCGGTCCTCAGAGGCTCGGACTATGAGCGCAGGAACGAGCTGGCCGCCGAGCTGGAGCGGATCGACGCGGAGAACCAGAGGGACAACGGCATCATCATCGCCTGCGGGATCTCCGCCTATGTTCCCGGGGCGGACAGATCCATGGGCGACGTCGTAAAGCGCGCCGACGCCGCCATGTATGTCAACAAGGACAAGCTGAAGTGCGGGCGGTAAACAATCCGGGAAAGCAAAGAACGGCGGCAGTCGGGAGAGACGATCTCTTCGGCTGCCGCCGTTTTATACTAATCTCATTCTAAAAAGGAAAACGCGGCTTCTTGAAAGAAGCCTGGCAAGAACTTTATAAATACACTGGTGCAGCATTCTTCTCTTCGTGCAGCACGGGGTAACGTGCAGTGCGCTTTTTCTGCCGTTGTTTTTTTCACATCTTTGACAGATTGTCTTTTTAGGTTGAGAATAGTATTATGGCATGAATACGCCCCGGTTCACAGCAGGGCGCGGAAATCCCGGATCCTTGAGAACACGCTGTAGTTGGCGTCGTGGAAGTTGGCGGCTCCGTTGAAGGCGGTGCGGCTCAGAAAGAGGATGTCGTCCCCCTCGATGAAGAAATCCACGTACTGGAAGCCCACCTCCCCGGCGGGCAGATGCGCGTAGTCGAAGATGTCCTTCACCCGCCGCCAGTGCTCGCAGTCCTCCGAGGCGATGAGGGACAGGAGGTTCCGCCCCGACGGGTGGCTCTCGTCCAGATAGCAGACGATGGAGAGGTACTGCCGACTCACGGGATCGAAATGGATCTCGAACTTGGCGTGGTTCCCGGGGAAGCGGATCATGCGGTCGAACTCCAGCGGGCGGTCCGGCTCCTCCGGGAAGACCTTCATGACACAGGCCAGGCCGAAGGAGGGCCTGCACCCGCCGATCTCGTAGCGCATGACGTTATACAGCTTTCCGTCCGGAAACACCACCGGGCAGCCCTCGATGCACCCGGGACTGGGCCCTTCCGCCGCGCCCTCCCATGCGGGATCGTAGGGGACGGGAGGCGTGAAATGCCAGGCGGAGGCGTCCAGCAGGTCGGCGTCCTCGTCCACGGAGGCGCACATGGCGGCGTGGGTTCCGGAGGCCCAGGAGCCCCACTCCAGGGTGATCCACAGCCGTCCTCCGTATACCATGACCGGCTGGGGATTCTTGTGGACGCCCTTCTGCCGGAAGCCGCTGGAACCGCGGAGAAGCACGGTGGGCATGCCGAAGCTGACCCCGCCGTCGTCGGAGCGTCCGATGAGCAGATCGCCGTATTCCGTGGAGCAGGCCAGCATGTAGAGCGCGCCCCGGTGGACGAACAGACGGCCCCAGAAGCAGGGGAACAGCTCCGACACGTACCGCCAGGTGACGCCGTCGTCGTCCGAGCGGAAGATCAGGCTCAGATCCTGGGGCGCGCCTCCCTCAAACACGTCCATGGACGCCAGAAGAAAGCCGTCCGGATGGCGCACCAGGGAGGGCGAGCAGAGGCAGTGGCCGGAAAAGGAGTAAGCTCCGTCCTCCGGATGCAGGTAGTTGACCACGGAATCCCCGGGGACAAAGCCCGGTCTGGCCAGCCGAAGCCGGGAACGCTTCTCCCCGCACTTCACCGCAAATTCGTAGTCAATCCCGTCCTCCAGATCCTCCAGCAGAGCGGTGGTTTCGGCCGTTTCGCGGGTCAGAAAGGGCTCCTCCGATCCGCGCCTGCGCCAGAGGACGGTGTAGACGGGACGGTCCTCCTCCGGGAGAGGGAGCCAGTCGAAGGAGATTCTGCCCGGACCGGGACAGACGCGGCAGACGGTGATTTCCCCCGCGTCGAAGAGAAGTGGCTTGCAGGGGTGAAAGCTCCAGCTTGTGACGCCTTTCATTTATTTGCCTCCTTGCCAGATATACGACTCTATGCCTGACCGCTCTGCGCTTCGTACCGGTCCGTCAGGATGGACACGGATTCCCCTGTGACGGCGGCAAGTCCTCCTCCGACGGCGCAGGAAAAGACGGTCTTCCCGTCCAGCAGAGCCAGCACCTTGCCGGGGGATACCGCCATGAGGGCGTCCGCGTGACCTCTCCGGATCCCGACGCCGCCGCCCGCGTTCTTCTTCTTCACCCCGTCGGGGACGGAAAAGCGGACGGAATCGCATTCGATCCTCGTCTGGGACCGGTCCGGCGCGGTCAGGATCAGGGTGATGGTTTTCCCGTCCATGGCTCAGCCTCCGTCCCTTGCCGCGGCCCGCACGTCGTCGATGGTCCCGGCCATGAGAAAGGCGGGCTCGGGCAGATCGTCGCATTCGCCGCCCAGGATCGCCTCGAAGCCGGAGACGGTGTCCTCCGTGCGCACGTACTTTCCCTCGATTCCGGTGAAGCCCTCCGCCACGTGGAAGGGCTGGCTCATGAACCGCTGGACCCGCCGGGCGATGCGCACCGTCCGCTTGTCCTCGGGAGACAGCTCGTCCATGCCAAGAATGGCGATGATGTCCTGCAGCTCGTTGTACCGCTGAAGCACCCGGGTGACCTCCCCGGCGCAGCGGTAATGGCGCTCCCCCACGGCGTCCGGCGACAGCATCCGGGAGGAGGATTCCAGCGGCGAGACGGCGGGGTAGATGCCCAGCTCCACGATGCTGCGGGACAGGACCGTGGTGGCGTCCAGATGGGAGAAGGCCGCGGCGGGGGCGGGGTCCGTCAAGTCGTCCGCGGGCACGTAGATGGCCTGGACCGAGGTGATGGAGCCGTTCTTCGTGGAGACGATGCGCTCCTGCAGCTTGCCCATTTCCGTGGCCAGGGTGGGCTGATAGCCCACGGCGGAGGGGAGCCGTCCCAGAAGCGCCGAGACCTCGGAGCCCGCCTGGGAGAAGCGGAAGATGTTGTCGATGAAGAGCAGGACGTCCTTGCGGGAGTGCTCCCGGAAGTACTCCGCCATGGTGAGCCCGGCGAGAGGGACCCGCAGGCGCGCTCCGGCGGTCTCGTTCATCTGCCCGAACACCAGGGCGGTCTTGTCCAGCACCCCGGACTGCTTCATTTCGTTCCAGAGATCGTTGCCCTCCCGGGACCGCTCGCCCACACCGGCGAACACGGAGTATCCGTCGTGCTCGAAGGCGATGTTCCGGATCAGCTCCATGATCAGCACGGTTTTGCCCACGCCCGCTCCGCCGAACAGGCCGATCTTGCCGCCCCGGGCATAGGGCGTCATGAGGTCGATGACCTTGATGCCGGTCTCCAGGATCTCCGTCACGGGAACCAGATCCGTGAAGGGAGGCGCAGCGTGATGGATGGGCCAGCGCTCGTCGGTCTCCACCGGTCCGGCCCGGTCGATGGGATCCCCCAGCACGTTGATCATGCGGCCGAGGGTCCCGTTTCCCACGGGCACGGATATTGGACGCCCCGTGTCGACCGCGCGCATCCCCCGGGACAGGCCGTCGGTGCTCTCCATGGAGATGCACCGGATCTCGTGCTGGTTCAGGTGCTGGGAGACCTCCAGGGTGACGACGCTGTTTTCCTTCGGGACCACCACGGCATGAAAGATGTCGGGCAGATCCAGATCGTTGAACAGAATGTCCACGACCGGGCCGTTGATGCGGGTGATGATGCCGTCTCGTTCCTTCTCCATGGGGATCCTCCCTGATGATGGTGGGTTATTCTTCCCGGCGCGCGTTCCCGCCGGAGGTTTCGATGACGCTGGACGTGACCTCGCTCTGCCGCTTGTGGCTGATGTCCGCCGTCAGGGCCGCCGCCGTCTCCTCCGCGTTGTCGCAGGCGGAGCGCATGGTGGTCAGGGTCGCGGCCTGATGCCCGGCTGTGGCCTCGAAGACCCGGGTGAGAAATTCCGCCCGGACGCAGGCCTCGGCGGCGGTGAGGAGGACGGTCTCCCGGTCCGGCAGATACAGGGGTTCGGGCGCAGTGTCTCTTCCTCCCGTCCCCCCGCCGGTTTTGTCAAGCGGCAGCAGGACGAAGGAGGAGGGGACCTGGGTCAGGGTGTTGACGAACCTCTGCCAGATGAGGATCACGGAGGAGGCGCGTCCCTCCCGGAACAGGGTCAGGGCGGCGTTCAGGATCGGTTCCGCGTCCGAGGGCTCCGGCGCGTCCGGGAGATCGAACACGGCCTCCGGTTCCTCGCCGCGCTCCCGGAAATGGGATACGGCATGGCGTCCCGCGGCGATCAGGATCCGGTCCCCCGCTTCTGAGAGGATCCGGTCGGCGTAGTCGTACAGCTCGATGTTGTACCCGCCGCAGAGCCCCCGGTTCGCGCCCAGAAGCACGTAGCAGGGAGGCGCGGTCGGATCGGCGGGGGGCAGGACCGTTCCCAGGGCGGCTCCGAAGCGTTCCCGCAGGGCGGAGCAGGCCGAGGCATAGGCGGAAAAGGTCTCCATGACGGCGGATACCCGGGAAAACTTCACGGCGGCGGCGGTCTTCATGGCTCCCGCCATCTGTCCGGTCATTTCCACGCTGGCCAGATGCTTTCTCAGCTCCCGCAGACTCGCCATGTCAGGCCGCCTCCTTCGACACGCACTCCGCCGCGGCCCGCTTCAGCTCCTCCCGCTCGGAGGTGGACAGCTTTCCGCCCAGCTTCAGAAGGGCCAGAAGCTCGGGATGGAGCTCCGCCATGCGGTCTGTCAGAAGCGCGGACCAGGCCTCCATGCCGGAGGGATCCACGTCCGCCGCCAGCCCCTCGGAGACCGCGAAGATCAAGAGGGCCTGCTGCCAGTCGGGAAGAGGCGCGTACCGTCTCTGACGAAGAGCGGCCATCATGCGGCGTCCGGATTCCAGCACCCGTCGGGTGGAGGCGTCCACGTCCGCGCCGAACTGGGTGAAGCCCGCCAGCTCCCGGTACTGGGCCAGATCCATGCGCAGACGGGAGGAGACCTGCTTCATGAGCCGGGTCTGAGCCGCGGAGCCCACGCGGGACACGGAAAGCCCCACGTTGACGGCGGGCCGCTGTCCCTCGTTGAAGAGGTCGGAATCCAGAAAGATCTGCCCGTCCGTGATGGAGATGACGTTGGTGGGGATATAGGCCGAAATGTCGCCGGCCTGGGTCTCGATGACGGGAAGAGCCGTCATGGAGCCGCCGCCCTTCTCCGGGGACAGCTGAGCCGCCCGCTCCAGCAGTCTGGCGTGCAGATAGAAGATGTCGCCGGGATAGGCCTCGCGCCCGGAGGGACGTCCCAGCAGCAGGGAGATCTCCCGGTAGGCCACGGCGTGCTTGGACAGATCGTCGTACACGATCAGCACGTCCCGTCCGCCGTACATGAAGTACTCGCCCATGGCCGCTCCGGCGAAGGGGGCAATGTACTGGAAGGAAGCGGAGGAGGACGCCGGTGCGCAGACGATGATCGTGTAGTCCATGGCGCCGTACTGCCTGAGCCGGTCCCGGACCTCCATGACGGAGGAGTCCTTCTGGCCGATGGCCACGTAGATGCAGACGGTGTCCTTGCCCTTCTGATTGATGATGGCGTCCACGGCGATGGAGGTCTTGCCGGTCTGCCGGTCGCCGATGATAAGCTCCCGCTGGCCCCGTCCGATGGGGACCAGGGCGTCGATGGCCCGGATGCCCGTGTGCAGGGGACGGGATACCGCCGCCCGGTCCGGGATGGAGGGAGCGGGGCATTCGATGGGACGGCGTTCCTCGGTGAAGATCCGGCCGCCCCCGTCCATGGCCTGTCCCAGGGGATCCACCACCCGGCCGAGGAGCGCGTCTCCCACCGGCACACTTGCGATCCGTCCCACCCGGCGCACCCGGGTCCCGCTTTCGATGTGCTCGTACTTGCCGTAGATGATGCACCCGATGCGGTCCGCCTCGATGTCCAGCACCATGCCGCGCTCGCCGTTCTCGAACTCCACCACCTCGCCGTACATGATGTCGGCCAGACCGTCCATCCAGCAGATGCCGTCGGACACGCTGAGCACCCGGCCCAGCTGGAATTCGCTCATGCCGTAGGACTGGGAGGACATGCCCTCCATCACCTGACGGAGCAGGGTTTCCTCGTCCTCGTCGCCCCGGAGCGGCCGCTTTTCCAGCTCCCGGCGCATCTGATACAGGCGGTCTTTCACGGTGAAGTCGTAGACGGTGTCGCCCACGCGGAACCGGAAGCCGCCGATGAGCTCCGGATCCTCCTTCACCCAGTAGGAGGGCTTTCCGCCGACCTCCTCCAGCATGGCCGAGGCCCTCTCCCCGATGCGGTCCACGATGGAGGACGGCAGAGGATAGGCGGAGGTCAGGGTCACGTACAGCACGTCGTGCCGCTTGAGATAGGCCACGTCGCCGGGGGTGATCTCCATGCGGCGGACGATCTCGTCGGCAAACTCCGCTTCCCGCTCCCGGATGGCGGAGCGGTAGGGCTCCTCGGACATGAGGGCGGCGGCCCGTTCCGAGACCCTGTCCAGCAGGGCTTCCCGGGCGTCGGCCAGCATCTCGCGGCGCAGGGAGAGGGTGATCTCCCCGGTCCGGCGCTTCAAAAGCTCCGCTTCCTCCTCTGCCCGGCGGCGGACGGCCTCCGTTTCGGCGAGAACCGAATCCGGCAGGGCGTCGGAAAAGGACGTCGGGACCGCGGGCAGCTCCGGCGCGTTTTTCAAAAGCTCTTCCGCCCGCTCCGCCTCGTCAAGACCACGCTCGACGCGCTCCAGGCGGTCGGAAAAGATCTTCCCGGCCATTTTCCGCCCGAAGACGAAGAGAATGGCGAAGAGGATCAGAAAATTGATGATCGCGTACAGGAATTCCATGTCAACTCTTCATCAGCGCGGCGAGAAAGGCCCGGGCCAGCTCGTCCGCTTTGTCGTCCGCGGCTTTTTCCAGCGTCTTCTTTTCCTCCTCCAGGGAGAGGCGGCAGGCTTCCACGGCCCGCTCCTGCTCCGCGGCGGCGGAGGCGAGGACTGCGGCGGCTTCTTTCCCGGCCCGGGCTGCGGCTTCCTTTGCGAGTCGGTCGGCGCGCTCGGCCTCTTCCTCTCTGAACCGGGCAAGCGCTTCCTCCGCGTCCCGGCGGGCCTTCTCATGCTCCTCCAGCGTCCGGGCGGCGGAGCGGATCTTTTCCTCCCGTTTGTCCATGAAGGCCAGAAGAGGACGGAACAGAAGGCGCGACAGGATCAGCATCAGCATCACGAAGCAGATCACGGTCCAGAGGAGCACGGGCAGCTGAATCGTCATGCCGGGCCTCCTCAGACCTTGGAGGCCAGAATGAACCCGATGAGCAGGCCGTAGATGGTCAGGGCCTCCATCAGGGACAGGGCGATGATCAGGGTGGAGCGGATGTCCTTCGCGGCGTCGGGCTGACGGGCGATGCTCTCCATGGCGGCCTTGGCGGCCAGACCCTGACCCAGGGCGGGGAAGATGGTGCTCACCGCGATGGCGATGGCGGCGGAAAGGGCGATGATTGCGGAACTGTCCATAATAAATCTCCTGTATTGTGGGGTCATAAAGAATGCGGGATCTGCCTCATTCCGTCTCGACTGCCTCCTCCAGGTAGATGGAGGTCAGCATGGTGAAGACCACGGCCTGGATGGCGCAGAAGAGAAGGGACAGGACCATCATGATGACCGGCGCTCCGATGGGGAGCAGGTCGTAGAGGTTGTGGGTGACGGTCTCCTCGCCGAAGACGTTTCCGAAGAGACGGAGGGCCAGGGACGCGGGCTTGATGAACTCGTCCAGCACCATCAGGGGCAGCATGAAGGCGATGGGGCTGATGAACCGCCTGAAGTAGTGCTTCACACCGGCCCTCAGTCCGGCGATCTGAAGAAAGACGAAGGTAGACACGCCCAGCCCCAGGGTCACGGACAGGGAGGACGTGGGAGCGCGGAAGTATTTCGTCAGTCCTACCCCCGGGATCAGGCCGGAGTAGTTGGCGCAGATGATGAAGATGAAGAGGGAGCCGAGGAAGAAGAAGTACTTCCGGGTCAGATGCTTCCCGATGATGCCGGTGAAGAAATTGTCGAGAGCCTCCACGCCGGTCTCCACCATGTTCTGCAGCCGGCCGGGGCGCTCCTTCAGGTTTCTTGTCACAAGGAGGGACAGCAGGGCGAGGACGGCCAGGATGATCCACATGACGATCACCTCGCCGGTCACGTCCAGCACGCCTCCCAGACGGATGACGACCTCCGAGGCCTCACCCATGGCGGTCACTTCCTTTCTCAGAGGGATGGGATGCCTCCCCGCCGTTCACCTGCCGCACCAGCAGAGCGGTGAAGACGAAGAGGGGAACGGTCAGTCCGACAGCCGCTCCTGCCAGAAGCCAGATCCGGTCCCAGGGGGTCAGCGGAGCCGCGAAATACACAGCGGCCAGAAGACCCGCGCTGAGCAGCATCCGGAGGACCGGAGCGGCGGCAAGAGACAGACTGCCGGAACCGGATTTCTCCGCCGCGCGCTTTGTGATCCTATAGTTCAGAAAGGCGACGGCGGCTCCCAGAAGGGCGGCGATGACCGCACCGGGCAGGGATTCCATAGGCGCTCACCTCTTTCCGGACGGGGGTACTTTATTTCAACAATTGTACCACCCGGTTCCGGAATTATCAAGCTGTCGAGGGCCATTTAACATAAATTTTACAATGGAAAGAGAAAAGCGCGGGACTTCCCGTAAAAACGGGAAATCCCGCGGATAGAAACCGGGAAACGGGGAGAGAGTACCGGATCAGGCGTGGTCGGAGTCGATGCTCACCGTCGAGGTGTCCGCGGGCGGGGCGGCTTTCCCTCCCTCCTGCGTGATGCTCTGGCGCTTGATCTTGTTGGTGGTGGTCTTCTCGAATTCTTCCTTCCGGATGACGATCTTGGCGATGGCCTTGTAGGAGGGAAGGGCAGCGGTGACCCGGGACACGTCCTTTTTCAGGGACGCCGCGGGATCCGTGATGCCCATTTCCTCCACCTTTTCCGCGTTCAGGAAGACCTCGGCGCAGAGGCGGGTCTCCTCCCCGTGCTCGTTCCGGAGGGAATAGACCACGACCTCCTTCACGTAGGGGATGTTCTGGATGTAGTTCTCGATCTCCTCCGGGTAGATGTTCTTGCCGTTGGCCAGGACGATGATGTTCTTCTTCCGGCCGGTGATGATGAGCTGACCCCGCTCGTTCATCATGCCGTAGTCGCCGGTGGAGAACCAGCCGTCCTCGGTCAGAACGGCGCGGGTGGCCTCCGGCTGCTTGTAGTAGCCCAGCATGACGATGTCGCCCTTCACGCAGATCTCGCCGATGCCCTCGGGGGTCACGTCGTCGAATTTCAGCTCGATGCAGGGCAGGGGAGAGCCCACGGTGTTCCAGTCGTTGAAGTAGTCCCGGTTGGCCGCTACAAGAGGAGAACATTCGGTGATGCCGTAGCCGTTGATGAGGTCGATGCCGATGGAGTCGAAGAACGCGCCGACCTCGGGACGGATGGGCGCTCCGCCGCAGACGATCTTGCGGAGGTTCCCGCCGAAGCTGTCGTGGATGGTCTTGAAGAACTTTTTCCGCATGTCCACGCCCATTTTCCGCATGGCGTCGGAGGTCTTGATGAGGGTCTTCAGACCGGCCTCCTTGCCGGATTTGGCGGCGGTGGACCAGATCTTCCGGTAGAAGACCTCGGCGAAGGCGGGCACCAGATAGATATAGTCCGGCTTGTAGACGTTCAGGTTCTTCAGTACATTGGACAGGCTGTCGTTGATGCAGATGGTGGAGTGGTGGTGCAGGGACACCAGGATCCCCGCCACGGCCTCGTAGGTGTGGTGATAGGGCAGGACGGAGAGGCAGGTGTCGTACACCGTGGAGACCTGCAGGCCGTAATAGACGATGGAGATGAGGTTGTGCTCCGACAGCATGACGCCCTTGGCCAGCCCCGTGGTGCCGGAGGTGTAGACGATCATCTTCAGATCGTACTCCCCGCTCCCGTGGCTGTCGTAGTAGGCGTAGCCCTGATCCAGAAGCTCGTATCCGCGGGCCATGAGATCCCGGAAGGACACGAAGCGCGGATCGTCCCCGGCATAAGGCGCGCGGCAGTCCTCGTCGGAGGCGTCCTCGTCGTTCACCACCCGGACGAAGAGCTTGATCCGGGAGAGGGCTCCGCCGGCGTTCTGCTGCACGATGTCGTCGTACTTGGGCGTATAGAACAGGACGGAGGAGTCGCTGTGGCACAGGATGTTGACGATGTCCGGCGCGGGCAGGTCTTTGTCCACGGGCACGTAGACGCCGTCTCCCCGGAGCACGGTCAGGTAGACGTTGATCCAGCGGTAGCTGTTCTCGCCGATCTGGGCGATGTGGTCCCCGATGAGTCCCCGTTCCGTCAGGGCAGAGCCCAGGGCCCGGACGTCCCGGACGAACTCCCGGTAGGTGACGTCCCGGATGGTGTCTCCGGCGGTGCGGTAACGGAAGGCGGTCTTGTCTCCGGCCTCCTCCTCCGCCATGGTCAACAGCTCCCGGACGGAATGGACCGGCGTGACCTCGTACAGGGGATAGTTTTTCAGTTCCTTCATGCGTGCGGCCTCCAGCAGATTGGGTTATGGTTATTATATCAGTACAGTTCATCCATGTCAACCAAAAAACGTGAAATTCGGCATGCAATTTTGTGGAGGTTCACGGCGCGCAGGAGGAATCAGCTCCTGAAGCAGGTCCGGACGAAGGCGGTCCGGGGGACGTTCACCCCAAGCTCCCGGCACAGGGCGGCGAATCCGCTGTCGTCCCGTCCCGTGTCCCGGCCCTCCCTCACGTTGCTTTCGATGCGGCGGAACCCGGCCAGGACCGTCTCCCCGTACAGGTCCCGGAAGGCCTCGGGATACCGCTCCCGGAGCACGGCCAGAGCGTCGGGAGGCAGGGAGGCGGCGGTTTCGGAGCTGACGAACACCCCATAGGTCACAAGGACCCCGCCGGGCTTCAGGACCCGGTACGCCTCCCGGAGAGCGGTCTGCGCGTCCCCTATGGCGTTGGCAATGCCTCCTCCGTCCGCCACCGTGTCGAAGGATCCGTCCGGAAAGGGCAGGGCGGTGAAGTCGCAGGCCGCGTACCACAGGTTCGGGGAGCCCAGCCTCGCGTCCAGAAACCGCTTCCACTCCTCGAGCACCCCCGGCACAAGGTCGGTCACCACCACGGAAGCGTCCGGATTCTCCCGCAGGACGTGAGGCAGAAAGCCGCCGCCGGGGCCCGCCCCGATCTCGAGGATCAGCCCTCCGCGCCGCGCGATGAACCCTCCGCCCTCCGCCAGCGGATGCCCCGGAAGAGCGGCCCGCTCCCAGTTCCGGGGTACGGCCTTCTCCTGCCGCACGGCCCGGGCGAAGGAGTCGAATTCCGACAGATCCCGCTCCCCGGTGAGGATATGGACGCCGTCCCGGACTTCCCCGGTGAGTCCCATGTCCGAAAGGGGATCCGGATCCTCCAGCAGGGCGTTGACGGAGCGGCGGAAGAGATGGGACAGGGAGAGCAGCAGCTCCGGGTCCGGAAGGGCGGTCCCTCTCTCCCATTTGCTGACGGCCTGGGGCGTTACGCCGAGGACCCGTGCCAAAGCCGTCTGGCTGAGCTTCAGGTCCCGGCGGCAGGCTCCAATCCGCTTTCCCACATGCGCCTTGTCGATCATGATGCGTCCTCCGGTTCGGTGATAGTTCGATCCGATTATACCACCCCGGACGCCCCGGCGCAAGCGACGCTTCGGGGAAGGAGAATCCGGTTTACAACCGCCGGTTGAAGGCCAAGGGGGAGGGCATCATTTCTTCCGTGAAGCCTCGGTCATGGGCAGGCCGGTGGAATAGTCCAGCTGGCGGGGCTCGCCGGGATCGTTGGCCCGCTGGCGGGTGAAGCCGTCCACGTCCCAGGAGGGCGTTTTGTCCCTCCTCCAGGGGCGGCAGGCCCACTGATACCCCCGGAACGGATCCCGGGTCCGGTTCATCCAGCAGAGAAGCTCGTCGTGGAGGGCGTCCCTTGCCTCCTCCTCCGCGGGATCCCCGATGCGGTTGTCCAGATCGTACGGATCGGAGGAGGTGACGTAGAACTCGTCCGTGTCCAGCAGATGGACGGCCAGCTTGTACTCGTCCGTGATCACGGCGCGCATGGGCTGGAATCCGCCGAAGCCGTCGTGGTCGATCTCGTACCGGGCAAACTCCACGTAAGCGGCCCGTCCCGTGGGCAGGGAAGGATCGGCGATCTGCGGCAGAAGGCTCTCTCCCTCGAGCATGACGGGCCGGGGCAGTCCGAAGCAGTCGAGCACCGTGGCGGGCAGATCGATGTGGGAGACCACGTGGGAGTAAAGGGAGCCCGCCGTCACCCCGGGACCCTCGAGGATCAGGGGCACCCGGGCGATCTCGTCGTACACCGCCGGTCCCTTGGCGTAGAGTCCGTGGGCGTGGGCGGCGTCCCCGTGGTCGGAGGTGAACATCCGCAGGGATTCCGGGACCTCCTCCCGGGCGCAGTCCAGGATCCGGCCGATCTCGGAGTCGATCCAGCTCTGGCAGCCCGCCAGCCTCGGCCAGATGCCGGGGGAGCGCTTCGCCGGATCCAGTCCTCCCGCCTTCTTGGCCCAGATCCGCTGGTACTCCGGCTTCCCGGCGAGATCGTCCCCCGCGGCGGGCGTGTCTCCTCCGATGCGGCCTTCGTACATGTGGGCGAAGGGCTCCGGGCACAGGGAGGGATCGTGGGGCTCGTCGTAGGACACCACCAGGAAGAAGTCCTCGTCCCGGTGCTCCCGGATGAAGCGCAGGGCCCGCTCCGTCACCCGATGTCCGTAAAGGAAGTCCGGGGAGAGGTTCTTGTCGCCGTTCGCCGCCCTCCGGGAGAAGAGCCGCTCCTCGTCCGTCAGCTCGTCCAGATAGCACTTCATGTCGTACCAGTATTCCGGGTCCCAGCCGGGCGGGCAGATCCCGTATCCGAAATAGTCCCCGCCGTCCAGATGCCACTTGCCGACGTAGCCGCAGGAGATCCCCGCCTCCGTCAGCCGCTCTCCCAGGGTTTTCACGTCCGCGTAGAGGGGCATGCAGTTTCCCCAGCTTCCGTTGGAGTGGGGATAGAGTCCGGTGAACAGCGCGCTTCGGGCGGGACCGCACACGGGCTGGGTGGTGTAGACCCGCTCGAACCGCATGCCCCGCTCCGCCATGGCGTCCACGTTGGGCGTGCGGATCCCGGAGCCGTAGCACCCCACCATGTCCGCGCCGGTGGTGTCGGTCATGATCCAGATAAACTGTCTTTTTTCCATAGGGAAGGCCTCCTTGGTCCGTTTGGTCCATCGTACCAGACAAACGGTCCGCTGTCAAGGGAGATGCCGTAAAGATTCCCGGTTTTTTCCGGGCGCGGACCGGAGACAGAAATGAAAGTTCACAGAAAATCCACATCCTCGGGGGCGGCGCGTATTATAATAAAATCATCCATAATCCTGAAAAAATAAGCGAGGATCCCCATGAAACGAATGCTTTCCGTCCTGCTTCTTCTGGCCATGCTGGCGGGGACCGCGGTATCCTGCTCGGAAAAGCCGGCCGGGGAAGGGACGCCCGCCGCCGCATCCGACACGCCCTCCGCCGCGGAGCAGGTTCAGCCCGAGCCCGAGGAGGAGGAGACCGAGCTGACCGACGGCCTGCCGGACACCGACATGCAGGGGTTTGAGCTGAACATCCTCCACCACAGCCAGGAGTGGCTGGCCTGGGCGTACAATGTCCTTGAGGCGGAGGAGCTCACCAGCGAGGCCCTGAACGACGCCATCTACACCCGCACCGACTCCCTGCAGAACCGCTTCAACGCGAAGATCGTGACGGAGACCATGGCTCAGGTGAACCCCGACGTGATTGCCCAGATGGCCGTCTCCGGGGATTCCTCCTACGATCTCTGCATGATGTACGACCTGCGGATCACCGGGGCCATTCAGTATCTGGCGGACATGAAGGAGCTGCCCCATATCTCCCTGGATCAGGGCTGGTGGAACCCCTACGCTTCCTCCATCTTCCTCATCGGCGGGCGGCAGTACGCAGCCTCCGGCAATTTCAGCCTCAGCGTGCTGTCCCGGGCGGGAGGGTACGCCTTCAACACGGACATGCTGACGGCTCTCAACCTCACCTCTCCCTACGAGCACGTGAAAAACGGGGACTGGACCGTGGACGTCATGATGCAGATGGCGGACGCCGCCAATCAGGACATCAACGGCGACAGCCAGCAGACGAACGACGACCAGTTCGGCATCGAGAGCTCCGTGAAGGAGCACTTCCTGCGCATGATCTTCGGCTCCGGCGTCGCTCTCATCATCCAGGACGAGCAGGGCTATCCCGTGTTCAGCCTGTCCACCGACGACGTGGCCGTCACGAAGATGCAGCACATTCTGGACGTCAGCTCCCACGGCGGATGGTACAACACCACCAGCCAGAACGTGGACTCCTCGGATTCCATGGTGGCCGGGACCTTCAAGAACGGCCGCGCCCTGTTCGTCACCAGCAATCCGAAATCCCTCTCCGGCATGCGGGACTATGAATTCAACTTCGGCTTCATCCCGGTCCCGAAGTACGACGAGGCCCAGGATCGGTACTACGCGCCCTCCTTCGGAGCCGAGCTGTCCGTCCTGCCCGTGTCCTACGACGCCTCCCAGTCCGAGTATATCGGCACGCTGCTGGAGGCCATGGCCTTCTATACCCAGAAGAACATCGTCCCCGAATACATCGAGACCCTGGTGAAGACCAAGTACGCGCGGGACGCCGAGTCCGCCGAGATGTTCACCATCGCCTTCGACGGCATCTACTTCGACTTCGGCATCAACGCCTGGCAGGAGCAGGTGGCGGCCAAGCTGCTGAAGGGCTCCTTCGTGGGACTTTCCGGCAACTTCGGCTCCGTGCTCCAGACCATGCAGAAGAGCGTGGACGCGGAGATCAAGCGTCTCGTCAAGCAGATCGACAAGGCGGGGTAAGGTCGAGCGTTCCTTCCTGGAGGTGAATAATATGAAACGGTTTATTCTGATTCTGCTGGCAGCGGCGCTGATCCTTGGGGGGACGGCGGGCTGCTCCGAGAAGCCGGGGGACGACGGGGGGAGCGCGGTGAATCCCGAGGCATCCGCCGACGCGGAAGGGGGAGAGGCGGCCCCTGAGCCCGAGCCGGATCCCTACGATTACGCCCGGGAGACCTTCGATGCCATACCGGACGCGGATTTCGAGGGGGCGGACTTCGGCATCGCGGCTCAGGCGGCCACCGGAAACTCCGAAAAGGAGATCTGGGTGGAGGAGCTGACCGGGGACGTGGTAAACGACGCGGTGTACAACCGGAACCTGGCGGTGAATTCCCGGTTCAACTGCAATATCACCCTGACTCCCGGCGACGTGAACTCCATCGTCCGGCAGGCCGTGACCTCGGGGGATTCCTCCTATAAGATCGTGTTCCCCAACATGGCCACCGCCGCATCCCTGGCCCAGCAGGGCTTCCTGACCGACTACATGAAGATGGACGGGCTGAACCTCACCGAGGCCTGGTGGGATCAGGGCACGCTGGCCATGCAGATCGAGGGCAGGGTCTTCTTCATGAACGGGGACATCAACTATCTCGACAACGACGTCACCTACATCCAGCTCTTCAACAAGCAGCTCATCGCCGACGTGGGGCTGGACGTGCCCTACGATCTGGTGCGGGAGGGGAAGTGGACCATCGACGCCTTCCGGCAGATGTGCGTGAACGTCACCACGGATCTGGACGGCGACGGCAGCTATACGGACCGGGACCGCTACGGCTATGTCACCACGAACGAGGGCCCCTGCACCTTCTTCTACGGCTCCGGCCTGACCCTGGTCAGCTATGATTCCGACGGCCATCCCGTTCTGGACGTGGACATGGACAAGACCGTGGCCGCGCTGGAAAAGGTGGTGCGCATCGTGTCGGAGGACAACATCACCCGCATCCCCTCCGATGTGGCGGTGGGCAAGGCCATGTTCATGGAGGACCGGGTCCTGTTCTACGGCGAGGTGCTCAGCTACATCGTCAACGTCCGGGACATGGAGACGGCCTTCGGCGTGCTGCCCATCCCGAAATACGACGAGGGGCAGGAGAAGTACTACACCTACTGCAACGCCATCGCCTCCACCGCCTGCGTGCCCGTGACCTCCGGGGACTCCGGCATGGTGACCTCGGTGCTGGAGGGCATGGCGATCCAGTCCTATATCCAGGTGACGCCGGCCTACTACGACATCGCCCTGACCCGGAAATACGCCCGGGACAACGAGTCCTCGGAGATGCTGGACATCGCCCTGGCCAACCGGGTTTACGACATCGGGCGGTTCTTCTCCCAGCTGGGCGTGGGCGACATCTTCCAGCGGCTGGCGGCCTCTGGGTCCACGGATTTCGCCTCCTCCTACGCGAAGGTGGAAAAATCCGCCAATAAGATGCTGGATCGGCTCATCAAGGATTTCTCGGCCATCGAATGATACAAATTCCGGTCTGAATCATGGATTTAGACTGTCCTGAAAGTCAATCTGACTTTCAGGATCACGGGGCTGTTGCATTAACTCCTGAAAATGGAGAAATGCGACAGCCTTTTCGTGATTCAGACGGTTTTGTCCTTCTTTTTCTCCTTTATCGAGGAGAAAAAGAAGCAAAAAGAGGAACTCCTTTGACGTCCTGGGTGTTCCGCACTCTGCGGAGTGCGGGTCAGGGCGCTGCCCCGACACCCTGCGACCTTTTGTAAAAGGTCGATCAAAACTTTGAAATTGTTTTGCGACAGCCCGGTGGAATTAGTATAAGAGAATACGAAAAAGGAAGCTCTGCGGAAGCGGGACTTCCTTTTTTCACGGCCGGGGAGATTCCGTTGACAAATCCCGCCGCATCGGGTATAATCGGGATGCGGACCGCATATTCTCCCGCGCGGATCGTCCTCTCCGGGCGCATCATGCGGGGCGGCGCGGACCGGATCAGATTCACAGTGATTACGGAGGATCCGAACCATGCGGAACGATCTGTGGCAGACCCTTTCCCTTGAAAAATCGGCGGAGGCGGCAGGCGCGGTCTTATCAGCCTTTCCTCCCGTCGCCGCGGTAATCGGACTGGACAACCGGCCCGAGGCGCGTACCCTGCCGTTCCGGTTCGCGGAGGGCGGCGTCCTGTATTTCTCTGCAGAGAAGTGTTCCCGCCTCTATGCCGAGCTGAGCCGGAAGCCGGCGCTGAGCCTCATTTCCCGGGATCCCGGCGGCGGGTCGGAGCTGCGGATCGGCGCGAAGGCCTGCTTTACCGAGGATCCCGAGGCCCGGGCACGGCTTTTCCGGGACTGTCCGGAGCTTGCCGAAGCGTGGGGACCGGATGGGAAGATGATCGCCCTGTTCTTTCTGACGGAGGTCTCGGTTGAGCTGACCGTGGACGGAGATGTCCGCTCCTTCCGCCTGCCGGATCCGCAGGGCGTGGTCCGGGGCGTGACGATTAAGAAGAAAACGGAGCTGCGGGACCGGCTGGCGAAGATCCTCGTCCGGCGGGAGGAGGAGGGACCGGCGGGAGATCCCGAGACCGCGAAGCTCTACGACGGTGCGCTGTTCCTCTTCGCGGAGCAGGCGAAGGCCTTGTGGCCTCGGATGGACGTGACGCCCATCGAGCGGTGCGCCGTGTTTGAAACCTGGGACGAGCGGGAACACTATACGGAGGCGGCGAAGATCCTGATCGGAAACGCCGTCGTCGACAAGCCGGAGGATCTCACCTACTGGCTGAACCCGGAGACTCTGGCGGAGCTCTCCCGGGAGAGAACATGAGGAACAACGGGGAGGCGCGGAACATGAAACACGGCGGTCCGGCATGGATCCTGACAGCTCTGGCGGCGGCGTTCGCGCTGGTTCTGATCCTGTCCGCGGGAGCGGAGGCGGCGGGACTGGTGGCGCTGACCTTTGACGACGGTCCGGGAAAGCCCACGGAGCGGCTTCTGGACGGACTGCGGGACAAGGACGTGCCGGTCACCTTCTTCATGCTGGGCTCCTGCGCCGAGCGGTACCCGTCCACCGTGCTCCGGGCTTACCGGGAGGGCCATCAGATCGCCAACCACAGCTGGAACCACGCCAACATGATCTACAACTCGTGGGACGATACGGCGGCGGATTTCCGGAGCGCGGCGGAGACCCTGAAGGCGTGCACCTGGGGCGGCTCCGGCTTTCTGGTGCGGGTCCCCTACGGAAGCTACAACGACACTGTCCTCTCCGCCGTCGGCGCGCCGGTGATCGGATGGTCGGTGGATCCGCTGGACTGGAAGTACCGGGACGCCTCCACGGTGCGCCGCAACATCGTGTCCTCGGTCTTCGACGGGGCGATTGTGCTGGTCCACGACATCCATCCCTCAAGTGTTGAGGGCGCGCTTCTGGCCGTGGACGATCTGAAGGCGGCGGGATATGAGTTCGTCACGGTGCGGGAGCTGTTCCGGAGACGGGGCGTGACCCTGGAGAACGGAACGGTGTACCACAGTGCGAAACCGAACGGATGGGACGCCGGACCCCTGACGCCGCCGGTCCTGACGGAGGAGAGCGCCGGAGGGATGATCCGGGTGACGCTCTGCGCCGATCCGGGCGTGCCGGTGTATTACACCACCGACGGGAGCAGTCCCGCGGTGTTCGGCGGTCTGTACGGCGGGCCGTTCACCGTGGAGCCGGGGACCCGGATCCGGGCGGTGGCGGCGCTCCACCTGAACGGGAGCCGGAGCCGGGAGATGTCGCGGACGCTGACCGTACCTCCCGCCGAACCGCCCCGCATGAGCGTGGAGGACGGGGTGCTGATCCTGACCGTTCCGGAGGGGAATCCGGGCCTGTACTATTCCCTGAACAAGGGATCCGGGACGGCGTATGAGGGACCCGTTCCCCTGACGCCCGGCACGGTCCTTGAAGCATGGTGCGCCGGGGAGGGATGGCTGTCCAGTCCGACTGTGGCGGGATGGTACTCTCCGCGCGGGAACTTCTTCCGGGACGTGGCGCCGGGAGACTGGTTCGCCGAGCCCGCGGACGAGGCCGCGGAGGAGGGCTGGCTCATCGGGACGGGGGACGACTGCTTCTCGCCCTCCCTGCCCGTGACCCGGGGACAGACCGCCGCGATCCTGTACCGCATGGCAGGACGTCCGGAGGAACCCGGCGGGGAGGACGGTCCGGTGCTCTCCGACGCGGAGCCCGGGCAGTATTATGCCGCTCCGGCGGTCTGGGCGGTCCGGTCCGGGATCTTCGACGAGCCGACGGACGGGAGGTTCCGCCCCGGCGATCCCGTGACAAGACAGGAGCTGGCCTTGATCCTGCATCGGTTCCGGACGCTGACCGGCTCCGGGACCGCGGAGGGCGAGCCTCTGTCATTCGGGGACGCGAAGGAAATCGCTCCCTGGGCGAAGGAAGCCGTGGACGACGTGTCCGCCGCCGGGATCCTCGTGGGGGATCCCTCGGGGAGGTTCCGGCCGGAATCCGGGCTGACCCGGGCCGAATGCGCCGCCGTGGTGATCCGCATGAGCAGGAGAGCCGGACGCTGATCCGGACGGGACGAAATGAAAATCGGATGGGGGTGAAGCTATGGAACGAACGGAATCGGAGCGGATGGTGCTGCGGATCCCGGTGGAGCTGACCGCGGAGCGGCTGGGGGCCCTGTGCCGGGTGCGGCCGGATTCCCCGGCATGGGAGACAGTGGAGGAGTGCCTGCCGTATGTGAACGAATACGGCGCGCCGGGCGCCGTCATCCGCTGGGCGGACGTGGAGCGCGTCGACGGGGACACGGTGCGGGTGAACGGTCATGTTTTTCACAGTCTGGTGCTGGCCGACAAGCTGAAGGAGTCCCGGCGGGTGTTTCTGTCCGTCATCACGGCGGGCACGGGGCTGGAGCGGTGTCCGGAGCTTGAGGGGGATCCCTTCTTCGACACGCTCCGGGGCGCGCTTCTGGCCCACGCCACGGGCTGGGTGACCGCCTTCATGAAGGACCGGTTCGGCTTCGACGGGCGGGCCATGCTGAACCCCGGATCCCTGCCGGACTGGCCCATCGCCAACAACTTCGCCCTTTTCGACCTGATCGGGAACGCGGAGGAGATCGGCGTCTCCCTGAACCGGGACGGGTACATGCGGCCCTGGCACACCACCTCCCACATCCATTTCTCCGGCGGGAACTACCAGAACTGCTCCCTGTGCCGCCGGTACGACTGCGTGGGACGCCGCGCGAAATTCGACCGGGCCGAGTACGTCCGCATCTTCGGGATCGAGCCGTGACGCGCTCCGTTTTGTGAATACTGCTTTGAAATCGCGCCGCGCATTTCGCTTTTTTCATGAAAATAGGGTTCTCCCCGTTGACATCTCCGGTGAATGGTGCTAAAATACAGTCGGTATTTCATCTGATTTTACGAAAGGAAATCACCATGAAAAAGCTACTGGGCATTCTGGCGGCCTCCATGGCTGCGCTCCTGATGGCGACGGCGGCCTTCGCCTCCGACATCGGGGAAAAGAAGGGCGACGTTCCGAAAATCGAGAAGGGACAGATCGTCATCGACGGCGCGAAGGACGAAGCCTACGACAACGCGCTGGTGGTGGACATCAACCAGTTCCTGACCGGTTCTCAGACGGGCACCTACGGCAAGGCCTACATGCTGTGGGCGGACGGCGAGTATTATCTGCTCGTCGAGGTTGTGGACGCCGACGTCTGCAAGCCCACCGACACCTCCCACGCGGATCATCCCTGGACCACGGACTCCGTGGAGATCTTCTACGACTTCGGCAACGAGCACGAGGATCTCGTCCAGCAGTTCCGCATTGACTGCGACGGCTATCCGTCCTACTACGTCGAGGGCGGCGGCTACTACGCCTACGGTCCCGAGGACGCGGCTGAGTATTTCGACCAGTACGCTGCCCAGAGAACCGCGCAGGGCTACAACATCGAGATGCTGGTCAACCTGAAGGACTACAACCTCGGCGAGGGCATGTCCATCGGTCTCCAGCTCCAGATCAACGACGTGGTCAAGAGCAATCTGGAGGCGACGGCCGCCATTTACAACATGGCCTCCTCCATGAACGCCGGCTCCTGGGACGCCGACAGCTACGACTACATCACCCTGGGCAATAAGGACACCAAGGGCTCCGACACCACCGGCCTCGCCACCGTGGAAACGCCCGTGGAGGTCCGCGGCGACTTCGCCTTCTTCGATACCTATCCCGAGATCAAGGGTGAGGAAGTGATCTCCGTCAAGTCCGACCTGGACGACGTCTCCGGCTACAAGGGTGAGATCAACGTGAACCTTCACAATCTCGCCTCCGGCGGCAACGGATACTGCCCGAAGATGGATACCTGCGTCTGGTACACCTTCGAGGCCAAGGAATCCGGCATGTACACGTTCCTCATCGAGTACGTCGCCCGCAACGGAGCGGAGCGCGGCGTCGACTACTCCCTGGACGATCCCGACGGCACGAAGCGCGTGTATATCGATCTGGTTGAGACCGACGAGCACGGCTATGTGACCGGCTCCTTCTACGCCGAAAAGGGCACCCACGACTTCTACGTCTACGCGCCCACCGGCATGGACGACACGAATCTGAAATCCTGCGACGTTTACTGGGTCTCCGTGTACTCCACGCCGTACCTGAGCGGCACCGCCAACACCGCGGCCCTCATCGACGCGGACGGCTACGCCTCCTACGCGACGAAGAGACCTACCGTTGACGGCTCCATCGACGACATCTGGAGCACGACCGAGTCCATGTACGCTTTCATGTATGAAAACGATCAGTGGGCCCTGTCCGACCTGCAGGACATCGACGTCGCCACCGGCTACACCAAGGTGCTCTGGACCGAGGACACCCTGTACCTGCTGGCCGTGATCGATGACGTGACCATGGACTCCGACGCGAAGTCCACCACCAACGGCATCAACTTCTGGGTCTCCGAGACCTTCTCCGGCAACACCGACTTCAACTCCGCCCCCGGCGACTGGCACATCTTCTGCAACGCGGACGGCGGCACCAACTACTACACCGGCAACAAGGACGTCTACAACCAGGCTGAAATGGCCGCGGCGAGAACCGACACCGGTTATATCGTCGAAGTGGCGGTGCCCGTTCTGACGGAAGGCTTCGAGTATTCCGCCGACCACAAGATCGGCTACAACATCTCCGTGGACGACGATGCCGACGCGGACAACAACCGCGACACCTTCACCTCCTGGCAGGCCTACGACGGCAGACCCTACTGGGAGAATCCCTCCACGCTGAACGAGGTCGCTCTGGTGGGCAAGACCGCGGGCGCTGAAGAGACTCCCGCCGAGCCCGCGGATCCGAACGCTCCCGCCATCCTGTGGGACTTCAACGCGGACGGCGCCATGGATGCCAACATGGGCGCCAACTCCGGCGCGAATACTCTGAGC
>Ga0256405_10002860_pt1 | contig 37553 bp, 40 predicted proteins | sample RumenRJG_02DNA_FD_189096 | JGI IMG/M metagenome (GOLD analysis project Ga0256405, IMG submission 189096) | Bovine rumen microbial communities from Lethbridge, Alberta, Canada - RJG_02 | ecosystem: Host-associated > Mammals > Digestive system > Stomach > Rumen | place: Canada: Alberta...
ACAAGAACAAGTTTACTATCCAGACAGGACAGGCTGAAATCCCTTCAGCACTTGCATTCAATCTTCATGTTGGTTCTGATGCTGACATGACAAACAAGATTAATGTAAATGTAGAGTCTATGACATCTGATTACCTTGGAATCAAGGGACTTAACGTTTCTGATGACAGTGGTAATGCAGCTACATACGCAATCGATGCAATCGCAGACGCTGTATCAAAGGTATCTGCACAGAGATCTAGTCTCGGTGCTATCCAGAACCGTCTCGAGCACACAATTGCAAACTTGGATAACATTTCAGAGAACACAACAGCAGCTGAGTCACGTATCAGAGATACAGACATGGCATCTGAAATGGTAACATACTCAAAGAACAACATCCTGGCTCAGGCTGGACAGGCTATGCTTGCACAGGCTAACCAGAGCACACAGGGAGTTCTTTCACTTCTAAGATAATTTTGGGGAACTAGGCATCCTGGAATTATAGATAATGTTACATATCAGTTGTATGTAATCAAATTCCAAAGAAAGCTTCTTCAGTTTGACGACTGGAGAAGCTTTTTTATTTTACAAAATTATTTTTTTGATTATACTAGAACGAGAAAAGTATGAAAGGAATGGTTCTATGAAAAAGAAAGCATTAATTATAGTTCTGGTAATATTGGTTATAATCGGAGCTGCTGGTTTCTTTGGGCGTAAGTTCATAGTTGAAAAAACAGCTGAAATAGCTACAGAGAAGATGTTTAACAAGCTCTCTGAAAGTTCTGGTGATATTCTCACTGATGAGCAGGCTGCAAACATGAAAGACGTTTATAAGAAAATGGATGAAGCTGATAAGAAGAAAGTCACAAAGATTGTTTCTGAGCATGTTGATGCTTCTACTATAAAGAAGGCAACAGATGCTTATTCAAATGGTGATACTGAGACTCTAAAGAAACTTGCAGAGTCCGAACTCACAGAATCAGAGAAAGAAACTATGAAGGAACTGTATCATAAATACGTTCTGGAACAGAAATAATTGATAGAACTTTTTTTACAGGAGCTTAAAACATGGAGCAGATGTCTCTGTTTAACAATGTAGTATATGAACCGCTGGCGGCGCGACTTCGTCCGAAGAATCTCGATGAATACATCGGTCAGGAACACCTCGTCGGCCAGGGCAAACCGCTTAGAAATCTGATCGAGTCTGACCATATTACGTCTATGATTCTATGGGGACCTCCGGGAGTCGGAAAGACTACGCTCGCCAGAATCATCGCGAATAGAACGAAGGCTGAATTCGTAAATTTTTCTGCCGTGACCAGTGGGATTAAAGAAATCCGTCAGGTTATGGAACAGGCGGAAGAGAATCGCCAATATGGCAAACAGACTATCCTGTTTGTAGACGAGATTCACAGATTTAATAAGGCTCAGCAGGATGCTTTCCTCCCGTACGTGGAAAAAGGAAGTATCATCCTAATCGGTGCTACTACAGAGAATCCGTCCTTTGAGATAAATAACGCGCTTCTTTCCAGATGTCGTGTGTTTGTTTTGAAAGCTCTCGATGAACACGATATCGAGAAGGTCTTGAAGCGAGCTATTGAATCACCGGATGGATTTGGAAATCGTCCTATTGAAATTCAGGATGGCATTCTGGAAAAAATAGCTGTTTTTTCCAACGGTGATGCCAGATCAGCGTTATCAACCCTCGAGATAGCAGTGGAAAATGGTACGCTTTCATCGGATGGAACTATTACTATTGATAAAGACACGTTTGAGCTCATTACTTCAAAACGTTCTTTCTTATACGATAAAAAAGACGAGCAGCACTACAATCTGATTTCTGCATTGCATAAATCTATGAGAAATTCAGATCCGGATGCTGCGGTTTATTGGCTTGCTCGTATGCTTGAGTCTGGCGAAGATCCTATGTATATCGCTCGTCGTGTTACCAGATTTGCGGCAGAGGATGTAGGGCTTGCTGATCCACAGGCTTTGACGCTGGCGGTTTCTATGCAGACTGCAGTGAAGCTTATAGGTATGCCTGAGTGCAATGTGCATCTTACAGAGGCGGTTATCTATATGGCTCTCGCACCGAAGTCCAATGCCTGCGAGACGGCTTATCTTACGGCAGCTCGTGATGTTCATGAGAAGCCGGATGAACCTGTTCCGCTTCAGATTCGAAACGCAGAGACGGGTCTGATGAAGGATTTGGGCTACAATAAAGGATATATGTATGCACATGATTATCCTGAAAAAATTACAGAAATGGAATGTCTGCCTGAGTCGATGAAGGATGTCAGATACTATCATCCCGGCGAACTGGGTAGAGAAAGAGAATTTGGTGAACGTCTGGAATATATCCGCGATTGGAAGGCAAAGAAACGTGGCGAGAAATAGTTTTTTCGCTTGATTTATCAACTTTGTTATGGTAACATCTAATCGTTGCGCAGGAGTGGCGGAATGGCAGACGCATCAGACTCAAAATCTGACGCTGGCAACAGCGTGTGGGTTCAAGTCCCATCTCCTGCATGGTTCGGGATATCTCTGTACGAGATATCCCATTTTTTTCAGTATTTTAATAAAAAAATCACCATTCGTTCGTTGAATATGTTCGATAATAGAATATAATAAAATAACAAAATACTCCGATATTATATTTAACAAGGATGTTTTATCAAACGGGGCTTCAATCCCGATAGGAAAGAGGTGAGCAATATGAAGTTCCAGAAGATCAATGAAAACGTCGTATCGTGCTATATTACCCAGGATGAACTTATTGCTCAGGGTGTTGTGGTTCAGGATTTGGTAAATGATCACGATAAGGCTACACAGTTCCTTAAATTCGTGCTTAAAGAAGCTGATTACGCAGTTGGCTTTAATACAGATGGAAAGATGCTGAATGTTCAGATTTCGGTTCTTCCAAATGGTTCGTTGAATTTGATGATTTCTGATGATGAGAACAGTCTCATTCAGGGAGTCCTGTCAGAGATGAAGAGCAGACTTGAGTCGTTCAGGAATCTGATGGATAAGAATGAAATAGATGGAACGAGCCTGACTGACAAAGATATGGAAGAAATCTTTGGACCGGTAATCAAGGGCGACTCACAGGATGATTGGAATATCATCGATAAAGAGTTCGACAGCTTTGATGACGGTGTTGATGAAGACTACAATATACCGGATTTGCCTGATCTCTCAGATGTCGAAGATCTGAAGAAGGAAAAACTTCCAAAGAACATGAACGATATGATGAGATTATCATATTGGGTAGAGATAGATGACATGAACAAATGTATCGAGCTTGCAAAGAATATGAATGGCATGAAAGCTGTTCCTTCGGCTCTTTACAAATTCCATGACAAATACTATTTGAACATGAAATTGCTCATGACGAAAGGCGAAGTAGTGAACTATGTATGCAGGACTATCGAATTTGGAAATCAGTTGTTCCCGGAAAGTCCTACAAATCCTAACTACATAATCGAGCACGGCAAGCAGATTATCGAGGCAAACGCAATCGAGACTTTGAGACAGCTTGCGATGTAAAAAATTTTCGAGGAGATAGAGAAATCTATCTCCTCTTTTTTTATTGAAAAAAGTTATCATATATGATAACATAATAGCAGGTTTTATTTTGGGGAAATAGTAGGATCTGTAGATTATGAGGTCTATATGAAGAAAAGATATGAAGACGATCTGGTGCCGGCTTCGGTCCAGCAGGCCAGGACAGAAGTGGCGACGCAGCTACGGAGTCTGAGAAAAGCGCAGGATATGACGCAGGCAGAATTAGCAGATATCGTCGGAACGAAGAAATCAAATATTTCGAGACTGGAGAGCGGCAGATATAATCCATCGCTTGATTTGATGGTAAAGATAGCTGCTGGACTGGGGAGAAATATCAGAATCGAATTATAGTTTGTGGAGGAGAAAATGTTTGGTTCAAACAAATTATCATTTGACAAGAATGTAGATAGAAATGTAGTCTTATGTCAGGCATATACGAGTATGGTAGCATCTGTTGTAAACAGAACACTTGCAAACTCTCGACTTTCTTATAGAATCGACTGGGTTGGAGTACCTTTTTTTCTGAGAAATAAGTGTCGTGGAGCGTCAAAGGTATGCGTATTTACTGTAAATAGATGCGATTATACAAAGGCAAAATTAATCATTAATGAGTTAGAAGACAGATATTTACGTAGACTTGCTGTGAATCATGCTATCGCTTAAGCGATGTGGAAAGGGGTATTATGGCTGTACTGAATCCTGTTCCTGGTAGTGACGGGGACAAATATGTATCTTTTGATGAGAGAGAAGGCGGCAAATCGGTTGTTTTTTTCACGAGAGATTTGAGTGAAGAAGGCTTGAGAAAGATATATAAGAGAGTTTCTGAGAACCTCACTGGAAAGGTGTGCATCAAACTGCACACAGGTGAGGCTGAGGGACCGAATATCATTCCGAGACCCTGGGTTCAGGAGCTTATTGAGAAGGAGCTTCCAGAGGCAACTATTGTCGAGACAAATACTTACTATGAAGGCAGTCGATATACGACAGAACAGCATCGTGAGACTTTGAAGATCAATGGCTGGACTTTTTGCCCGGTAGACATTACAGATGAAGACGGTGTGGCTACTTTCCCGGTTAAAGGAGGAAAGTGGTTTGATGAAATGCATGTTGGAAAGAATCTGGAAAACTACGATTCTATGCTGACTCTGACACATTTTAAAGGACATACGATGGGCGGTTTCGGTGGTTCGAACAAGAATATCGGAATCGGCTGTGCAGATGGTCGTATCGGAAAGAAGGAAATACATTCGACTCCAAATCAGCCTGATATGTGGGATATTGAGATGGAAGAGTTGATGGAGAGAATGTCCGAAAGCACACATGCTACAGTGGATCATTTTGGAAAGAATATTTCCTTTATCAATGTCATGAGAAACATGTCAGTTTCCTGTGATTGCGAAGGCAAAGACGCTGAACCGGTTCAGACACCTGATGTTGGAATTCTGGCTTCGTTGGATATAGTGGCTATTGATACCGCTTGTGTAGACATCATATACAACATGCCTTCACATGCAGGCAAGCATATGATCGAGCGTATAGAAACACGTCATGGCTTGCGCCAGCTTAGTTATATGAAGGAGCTGGGCATGGGAAACACGAAGTATACGCTTATTGATATTGATAATGACGATGCCGAAATCACAGCAGCAGATGCAGCCAGCGGCGTAGAACCAGGCTGGAAACCTGATAAATACAATACTTTCAAGGGAAGAAATGTGTTTTAGAGGTAGATGTGGTTTGGGAGGAGATTCGCTTTTTGAGGGAAGCAAGTGCTCGCTTTGCTTTTTGAAAGAAGCAAGTGCTCGCTTCGCTCACAGAGTGGACTTTGCTTCCATGATTTGTTTAAGAATTAAGATTGTGCGTGCACAAAGTTATATATGTTTGCTTGTTTGATTACAAGCATCTAGAAATAATCCTGTCAAGGACGTAAGCCTTCGGTGGCTTCGCCATCCTTGACAGGATTATTTTATAGATGCATTTAGGTAATCAAGCAAACATATAGTATACCTCTGCGGCGCCAGCCGCACTTGATTAATCTAAATTAAGTTTATTCAGGGGTGGTGTGCGGGGATGTGAAAGCCGCTTTAGGAAAGATGTTACATGATATTTGTGAGGACTGTTTCATGTGAAAGGACTTTGACTTGCTATTTCACATGAAAGATTCAGGGGTAATTTCATGTGAGATGGAGATTTTGATGAAGGACACATGATTTAGAGGGGAGAGTTTTGATGTGAAAGCTTGAAAATGATGTGATTCACATGAAATGGGGGATGAGGAAAGCATGTGAAGGAAGAGAAATGAAGAGATTCACATGAAATGAGTGTTTTGGGAAGTATGTGAAAGATTGAAAATCAAGAGATTCACATGAAATGGGAATTTGTAGGTGCATGTGGATGTAAGAAGTTTGTTGATTTCACATGATTTTAAAAATCTAGGTTATGTGATTATTAAATTATATTGTGGTTCACATGATTTTGGTTTGAGCGAGAATTGCTGAAGAAGCACTATTTATGTGATTTGTAAGATTTGAAGAGATTCACATGAAATGGAGGCTGGGGAAAGTATGTGAGAAGAGAGAAATGAAGAGATTCACATGAAATGGAGGATGAGAAAAGCATGTGAGGGAAGAGAAATGAAGGGATTCACATGAAATGGGGGGTGGGAGGAGCATGTGAGGGAAGAAAAATGAAGAGATTCACATGAAATCCAGAAAGAAATAGAACAAAATATATATTCAGAAAACTTCTTAAGCGTTTATCAAATCGTCGCTACATGCCTTGAAAATACTGAAAGTGTATCATATATTTATTTTAGATTGAAATTTTATGTTCCAGATAATTTAATCATCTAAAGGAGGCATTTTCTATGGCTAAGAAGAAAAAAGTGACACAAAATGCAAAAACAAAGAGGAGTATTAGCACGCTCTTACTTTCTGTGTTACTTCCGGTCACTGCAATTGGAATAGTATTTATTATTTTGTTTATGAGTTCTCAGGCAAAAAAAGAAATAGTTGATGTTTCAAAAGCTGATTTGAAGGCTGAGACGGAAGAAAACTCAAATGCATTGGGATCTGATGTAAAGGAACTTTTGGCTACTATGGATATGTATGCTAAAACACTAGAAACAGTTCCTATGCCTAGTCACGATGAAATGCTCAAATATATCACTCCTTCTAAAGATTATAAGGGAATGAAGAGCACAGGTATTTATATCGGTTTCTCGGATAATAGTTATATGTTTGCAAATGGTACGATTCAGGCGGATGACTGGGTTGCTACTGAGCGAGGATGGTATAAAGCTGGTGAAAATTCAGATGAGTTTATCGGAACTGAACCATATGTAGATGCCGCAACAGGTGACCTTTGCGTTACTTTCTGTAAGAAACTCGTATGTGCAAATGGTGAACACGGTGTAATCGCTATCGACGTATTCCTTACAGATTTGCAGAAGCAGGTTAATGAACTTAGACCTATGAAGGCAGGTAGATCTATCGTATTTGATGGAGACATGATCGTTTCTACAAAGACTGAAAGTCTGAATGGTAAGTCTGTTGAAGAATCTGGTGATCCATTCCTGAAGGCTATTAAAGCCAGCGTAGCTTCAAATAAAAAAGGTGTTTCTATAGTTAAAGATGGAAAAGAACCTTACTACGTATATAGCACAAAGATTCCTGGAACTTCATGGGATCTCGTATCCAGAGTTGAGGAATCATATGTATTGGCGGATCTTCATAAATTCCAGAAGATCAGCTATGCAATCATGGTTATCACTATTTTGATCATGGCCCTGGTTATCGTATTTGCAATCCAGAAGATTGTTGCAAAACCAGTGAAGACGCTTTCTGAAAAAATCCTTCAGATCTCAGGTGGTGACTTTACGGTTGAAATGCCTAGAAGCAAGGGCGATGAAATCGGTATGATTTCAGAAGAATTGAAGAAGTATGTAGATGTTATGAAGGAAACTATCCTGGGTATTCAGGGTACTGCAGGCAAACTTCAGAATGATTCTACATCATCCAGGGATGCATCTGGAAAGATGTCAGGACAGGCTTCAGAGCAGTCTACATCTATGAACCAGATCAAAGATACGATGGATGGTATGGCTCATGCAGTAGAAGAGCTTGCAAATAATGCTACTGATTTGGCAGGTGCAGTTAGTGACCTGACAGATAAAGGAAATACTACAAATGATACTATGCTCGAGCTCGTAGGTATGGCTGATGTAGGCCAGAAAGATATGAGAGCTGTTCATGAGAATATGAATGGTATCGCAGAATCTATGAGTGATATGAATGATGTAGTAAATATCGTAGGTGATTCCGCAGAAAAGATTACTGAAATCGTAAGTATGATTGATTCTATCGCTCAGCAGACAAACCTCTTGTCACTGAATGCATCTATCGAGGCAGCCCGTGCCGGTGAAGCAGGACGTGGATTTGCGGTAGTAGCTGATGAAATCGGTAAACTTGCAAATGACAGTTCTGATGCTGCAAAGGAAATCGCCGATATTATCGCTGAGATTACTGGCGAGATAAAGAATCTGTCTACTAAATCTCAGGCTAACATGGAAGAGATTGAAACCAGCAATGAAGCTGTTAACAAGGCTGAAGAGTCCTTTAATCAGATTATCAATAGCCTGAACGAAGCTGCTTCAACTATGAAGGAAATGATCGATATGATGAGCAATGTCGATGGTATCGCTTCAAATGTGGCCGCTATTTCAGAAGAGCAGTCAGCTAGTACATCAGCTGTTTCTGAAACAGTTGATATTCTCGCAACCAGTGCAGCTTCAATTGCTGATGAAAGTGCAGGAGTTGAGTCAACTGCAAATTCTGTTTCAGATTCTGCAGAGTCTATCAATACAGCACTCAGCAAATTTAAGCTTTAATCTGTGAGGTATGAACTGTATATAAATACGGAGCGTATATAAATACAGAGTATACAGAAATACAGAGTATACAGAAATACGGAGCACTCAACCTGTATATAAACAATAGGCAAATAAATGCATATACAGAGTTGTTTTTTTCTCATCTTAAATCCTTTCTATTTAAAACAGCTTTCGGAGACATCCGGAAGCTGTTTTATTATGTCCGGACATAGAAAAAGCTACCACTTTGCGGATAGTGGTAGCTTATATCTTTTGTGTAAAAGAGAGGAATTCTTTTAGCTTATGTTTTCTGAGAATAACTATTGACCATTGGATATGAGGGGGTATCCATTGCGGAATGGTCATTAATTAATGAGTAATCTTTTTGTTAGTCTCATATAACATATCTTCATTATACGGATAAAAAATAAAAAAGCAATACTTTTTACGAAAAAGTTTGCCATAACTAACATTTTTTTTGTTCAGTGATATGTTATACTGTGAAAAGTTGAAAAAAGTTCCGAAATAATCTACTATTTACATACGTTTATTTACTTATGAAAAAGGTGACATCAAAATGAATATTGCATATTTATTGAAAGCAAACTCTATCGAGGAAACAAAAGAAAGCGTGGAGACACTTACAAAGGAAGTTCAGAAGGGAACTTTTCAGAAGTGGCTTGATAATCTGATTCCTGAGCTCTTAAGTTTCTTCTGGTGTGTGGTTTTAGCGCTGGTCGTATGGTTTGTAGGAGTAAAGATTCTCGGACTGTTTCGAAAGATGATCCAGAAGGCGATGACCCGTCGTGATGTCGACAAAGGTATTCGCCAGTTTACAGATGGTCTGATCAAAGTCCTCGGATATATATTGCTTCTGGTAATCATATTTAATGTATTCGGAATAGAGACCAGCTCTTTTGCGGCAGCGATAGCATCTCTCGGTGTGACAGTCGGTCTCGCTTTGCAGGGAAGTCTGTCAAACTTCGCAGGAGGTGTGCTAATTCTGCTACTGCATCCATTTAGAGTGGGCGATTACATCATAGAAGACGCACATGGAAATGAAGGAACCGTTACAGAGATTTCTCTTTTTTATACGAAGCTTCTGACGGTTGATAAGAAAGTAATAGTGATTCCAAACGGAACACTGGCAAATACATCTCTAACCAATGCTTCAACTGTTGAAAACAGACAGTTGGATCTGGAATTCTCCATCGGTTATCAGGATGATTTAGAGAAAGCAAAAAATGTACTTCTCGGGGTTGGAAATCGCGAAGAGAAGCGTATCAGCGATATACCTGTCAACGTGTTTGTAAAGAGACTCGATGACAGCGCGGTCATCCTCGGGCTTAGATTTACCATACCGAACGATAATTATTGGGAAATCAGATGGAAGACTATTGAAGTCGTAAAGAAGGAGTTTGATAAGGCAGGTATAACTATTCCTTATCCTCAGCTTGACGTGCACAGTAATTAGAACAGGAGGCAACATGAGAGAATTTCACAAAAGCTTTGAAACACTTCAGGAAGCTGAATTAAAAGATATACATTCTATGGGTTATCTGCTCCGTCATAAGAAGACTGGCGCCAGAGTAACTCTGATTTCAAATGATGATGATAACAAGGTATTCTACATCGGATTTAGAACTCCACCGCAGGATTCTACAGGTGTCGCACATATTATCGAGCACACTGTACTCTGTGGTTCAGAAAAATATCCGCTGAAGGATCCTTTTGTAGAACTCGTAAAGGGAAGTTTGAACACTTTTATCAATGCGATTACTTATCCTGATAAGACTCTGTATCCTATCGCCAGCACAAACGACCAGGATTTTAAGAATCTGATGGATGTCTATATGGACGCAGTATTCCATCCAAACATCTATAAGTATCCTGAAATCTTTAAGCAGGAAGGTTGGCATTATGAGCTGGAAGATAAAGATGCTGATATCCAGTTGAACGGTGTCGTATATAACGAGATGAAGGGTGCTTTTTCCGCGCCGGATGACGTGTTGGAGCGCCAGATTATGAACACTCTCTTTCCGGATACTACTTATGGAAATGAGTCAGGCGGTGACCCTGATGTGGTTCCTGAGCTTACCAGAGAGAATTATCTCGATTTCCATAGAAAGTATTATCACCCTAGCAATTCATTTATCTATCTCTATGGTGATATGGATATGGCTGAGAGACTGGATTACCTCGATAGAGAATATCTGTCAAACTACGATTATCTCGACGTGGACTCTGAAATCGAGCTCCAGACGCCTTTTGACGAGGCAAAGGAGATCTACAGCACATATTCAATTGGTTCAGATGAGTCTAGAGAAGGAAAGACTTATCTCGCTGATAATTATGTGATTGGAGATTCTGATAATCTCGATTTGATCGCAGCATTTTCTATTTTGGATTATGCGCTTCTTTCTTCACCGGGCGCTCCACTGGAGCAGGCTCTCCTCGAAGCAGGAATCGGCGAAGATATCACAGGTGGTTTCGACAGTGGAACCAGACAGCCGGTATTCTCTGTCATCGCAAAGAATACTGATCCGGAGAAAAAAGACGAATTCCTTAAAATCATCAGAGATACTCTCACTCGAGTACGTGATGAGAAACTTGACAAGGATGTGCTAAAGGCCGGAATCGCAATCAGCAAATTCCGCTTCCTCGAGTCTGACTTTGGTAGCGCACCAAAGGGGCTGATCTATGGAATCGGTATCCTGGATACATGGCTTTATGACAGGGACAAAGCGTTTGAGCCTCTCTATACTATCGAGACTTTGAAGAAGCTCGAGGCTCGCATCGATGAAGGATACTTTGAAGAGCTTATCGATAAATATCTCTTAAAGAACAATCACAGATCTATCGTAGTGGTAGAGCCTGAGTGTGGTCTTACTGTGAAAAAAGATGAAGCCTTAAAGGAAAAGCTTGCCTCATACAAAGCTTCTCTGTCAGATGCTGAGCTGGATGAACTCGTACAGTCTACACATGACTTGAAAGCTTTCCAGGAGGAACCTACCAGCGAAGAGGATTTGAGAAAGATTCCTCTGCTCGACAGAAGCGATTTGAAGCGTGAAATCAATCCGCTTACCTATACAGAACATGATGTGGATGGAGTAAAGATTCTCCACAGTGATGTAGAGACAAATGGTATTCATTACCTCGAGATTTACTTCAAACCTCGTGGATTAAAGGAAGCTGATATCCCGGTGCTTTCTTTTTACACAAAGGTACTCGGACTGGTTGATACTGAGAAATATAGCTACCAGGAACTCACTACTGAGTCAAACAAATACACAGGTGGAATCGATTCAAATATCCGCATCTTTAGCAGAGTAGATGATGAGCCGATATTTGCATTCTTTATCAAGGCAAAGATGCTCTTTGAGAATGAGGACAGAGGATTGGCTCTCATGAGAGAGATTCTGTTCAAGTCCGATATTTCGGACAGAAAGAGAGTACGCGATATCCTGCTTCAGGAGAAGTCACAGATGGAAGGTCATCTGATGTCAGCCGGACATTCTGCAGCTGCGCTTAGAGCCGGTGCTTATTTCGGCGATGGAGCCCGCTTTGGAGATATGGGTTCAGGTATCGAATATTATAAGTATCTCTGCCGTTTTGCAAAGGATTTCGATACTGAGTATGATAGATTTGTAAAGGCTATCGATGAGCTTTCTGATCACGTATTCCGATATGATAATATCGTTATCTCTACAACAGGTAGAGCTGAAGCGCTCGATGATGCGAAGAAGGTTGTACAGATTCTAAAGCAGGATCTCGGCGATAGAGTCGGTGATTTAGATAAATATGAGGCTGGAAGAGTAGAGTCAGAGAGAAACTCGCTCGAACTTCCAGATCCATCTACTGTTAACGAAGGCTTTAAGACTGCAGGACAGGTTCAGTATGTATGTCGCGCAGGTGATTTTAGAAAAGCCGGATTTACTTTTAACGGTGCGATGAAGATTCTAAAGGTTCTCCTCGGATATGATTATTTCTGGATCAATGTCCGTGTTAAGGGTGGAGCTTATGGATGTATGAGCGGATTTAACCGTACAGGTCTCGTACATTTCGTTTCATACAGAGATCCAAATCTGAAGAACACCATCGATATCTTTGAAGAGACTGCGAAGTATCTCGAAGAGTTCGATTGCGACGAGAGAACTATGACGAAGTATGTAATCGGAACATTCAGTTCTATGGATACACCTCTCACTCCAAAGCAGAAGGGACAGAGAGATGTGGCAGCATACTTTGCTGATATTACAAATGAAGAGATGCAGAGAATCCGTTCGGAAGTAATCGATGCGACATGTGCTGATATCAGAGCACTCGCACCTGTAGTTCGCAGTGCTATGTCACAGGGATATCTGTGTGTCATCGGTAGCGAGAGTGCTATCGAGAAAGAGCGTGACAGATTTGCTGTCGTTTCAAATCTGATCAGCGCAGAATAGTTGTTATAACACGAAAGGAAGAAATATGGATTTTACATCAGATTTACTGATGAACAGTGACTCAAACTTAAAATCAGGTTTTGCGACCATGGTAGGTAGACCAAATGTAGGAAAGTCTACGCTTCTAAACTATATCATGGGGCAGAAGCTGGCTATCACATCAAACAAGCCACAGACTACACGAAAGAAGATTCGTGCGGTCCTCACGGAGGAGGGCAAAGGCCAGATCGTCTTTCTCGATACTCCGGGTATTCACAAATCAAAGAGCAAGCTTGGAAACTATATGTCCCAGGTTGTAAAGGGCGCTGTGTCTGATGTCGATGTCGTAATCTGGCTGGTAGAACCTAAACTTCCTATTCACAAAGAAGACAAAGAAATCGCAAAGGTCCTAGAGAAGGTAGACAAGCCCGTAATTCTCGGCGTTAATAAGATTGATATGATAAAAAAAGACGTCCTTCAGGAAGTTCTGTCTGCCTATCAGTCTCTGGCACCGTATGCTTCTATCTATCCTTTTTCCGCGAGAAGCGGCAAAGGCATAGAGCTGTTGATGGAAGGCCTCTATGAGAGACTTCCATACGGACCTTTCTATTATGATCCTGAAGAATACACGGATCAGACAGAGAGACAGCTCGTGTGCGAGATCATCAGAGAGAAATCGCTGCATGCGCTTCGCGACGAGATCCCTCATGGAATCGCTGTTACAGTGGAGTCTATGAAGGAGAGAAAGAACAAACCTATCGTAGATATCGAGGCAACTATCATCTGTGAGAAGGATTCTCATAAGGGAATCATCATCGGAAAAGGTGGTGCGATGCTCAAGAAGATAGGTTCAAACGCGCGTTTTGAAATAGAGCGTATGCTCGATATGAAGGCCAACCTCCAAATCCATGTAAAAGTAAAGAAGGATTGGCGAGACAATATCGGTGTATTGAAGAGTTTGGGATATACAGAGGACGAAGAATAAATGGCAGACAGTCTGCTTCTGAATGGCATAGTGCTATCATCTATGCCGATGGGAGAAAATGACAGGAGAATAGTGCTTCTCACAAAGGAGAGAGGACAGATTTCAGCTTTCGCGCGTGGGGCGAGAAAGCCGAAGAGTCCGCTTTCAGCCGGAACGAATCCTTTTTCGTTTGGAACTTTTCGGGCTTTTGAAGGCAGAAACAGTTACACGGTAGTAGAAGCTTCGGTCAAAAAGTATTTCGATAAGCTATCTATGGATTACGATGTCATGTGTATGGCATCGTATTTTCTCGAGGTGGCGGAGTATTTTTCTGGAGAGAATATAGACGAGACAGACAGACTGAATCTGTTATATCTGTCGCTGTCAGTGCTCGAGGCTGGAAAGCTGCCGCGTGAGCTGGTGCGTAGAGTCTACGAGCTTAGAACTTTGCGTATAAACGGAGAGTACCCAAATGTGTTCTCCTGTGTGGGCTGTGGTTCGAAAGAACATCTTCATACGTATTCACCGAGTCATTATGGTATGGTGTGCGATGACTGTGTAGAACCGGGAATGCCGGGAGTAAAGGTTTCTGAAGATCTCCTGTATGTCCTTCAGTTTATACTCTCAGTCGATATGAAGAAACTCTATTCTTTTGAACTTTCGGATGAACTGTTCAGAGGGCTGGAGGATTTCGTAAAGGCTTACTGGCATCAAAACATAGACCATACTTTTAAGACAGAGAGATTTATATAAAGTTTGATTTCACTTTTTTTTAAAGTTAGAGTATAATATCACAGATTCTGTAAAATATCCTAAATAGGTGTAGACATGGCAACAAAGACAAAAAAGAAGCTCTCACGTAGAGCGAGACATCAACAGATTATTCGCCGTAGACGTATTGTACTCGGCGTAGGCGCAGTAGTTATTGCCTTACTGTTGGTTCTAATCATTCACAGTTTATATATCAGATTTAAACCTAAAGCAGATGTGAGCACACTCACTATCAAAGAAGACGGAGTAAAGCTGGAAGAGCTAATAGATACAAACGAGCTCAGTGCTTCAAAGGGTGATTTGAAATCTTCTATCAAAGAAGATATCGCTAAATTCAATGAGAAATACGGGAAAGGTGCAGCGCATTTTGTCCGTATCGGTGAAAAAAACGGTAAGTGTTATGTAGAGACTACATTTAAGGATGTAAAAACCTATGCAAAATACACTGGATATGATGTAAAGCTGACAAAGGTAAAGGCATCCAAAGCGAACTTTGACGCTATTTTTTCCAAGGTGAAAGATGGAAAAAAGAAAGGGTTTGTCGAACAGTACAAGGTAAAGAAGATGAAAGGTCAACTTCTAATCCTGAATGAAAATATTACTGTTAAAGTTCCCGGCGACGTGAAATGCGTTTCAGATGAAGGAACAAAGATTAATGAGGATGGTTCAGTAACTATCAAGCCAGTAAATGGCGACAATGATTTTGCTGTAAATACATATATTATTTTTGAATAATTATTGGAGGAAATGAACGAGATGGAAAAGACAATGGAGAAAATCGTAGCTCTTGCAAAGTCTAGAGGATTTGTTTATCCGGGTTCTGAGATCTATGGAGGTCTCGCAAATACTTGGGACTATGGTAACCTCGGTGTTGAACTTAAGAATAATGTAAAGAGAGCTTGGTGGCAGAAATTTATCCAGGAAAGCCCTTATAACGTAGGTGTAGACTGCGCGATTCTGATGAATCCACAGACATGGATTGCATCAGGACATTTGGGCGGATTCTCAGATCCTCTTATGGATTGTAAGCAGTGTCATGAGAGATTCAGAGCTGACAAGATTATCGAAGATTTCGCCGGTTCAAACGGTCTCGAGCTTAAGTCTTCTGTAGATGGCTGGTCAAACGAAGAGATGCAGGATTACATCAAAGAGCACCAGATCGCTTGTCCTACATGTGGCGCACATGACTTTACAGAAATCCGTCAGTTCAACCTCATGTTTAAGACATTCCAGGGTGTTACTGAAGATGCAAAGAACACAGTATATCTTCGCCCTGAGACAGCACAGGGTATCTTTGTAAACTTTAAGAACGTAGCCAGAACTTCCAGAAAGAAGATTCCGTTCGGAATCGGACAGATCGGTAAGTCTTTCCGTAACGAAATCACACCTGGTAACTTTACTTTCAGAACTCGTGAGTTCGAGCAGATGGAGCTTGAGTTCTTCTGTGAACCTGGAACAGATATGGAATGGTTCCACTACTGGAGAGGATTCTGCCGTGACTGGCTCCTTTCTCTCGGTATCAACGAAGAGAATATGAGACTTCGTGACCATGACCAGGCAGAGCTTTCATTCTATTCAAAGGGAACTACAGATATCGAATACGCATTCCCATTTGGTTGGGGAGAACTTTGGGGTATCGCTGACAGAACTGATTACGATCTCGGTCGTCATCAGGAAGTTTCTGGACAGGATCTCACATATTTCGATGATGCAAAGAATGAAAAATACCTTCCTTACGTAATCGAGCCATCACTCGGTGCTGACCGTGTGGTTCTCGCATTCCTGTGCGAAGCTTACGATGAGGAGAACATCGGAACGGAGGAGAAGCCTGACATCCGTACAGTTATGCATTTCCATCCTGCACTTGCTCCTGTAAAGATTGGTGTGCTTCCACTTTCAAAGAAGCTTGCTGATCCTGCTACAGAAATCTTTGCTAAGCTTTCAAAGAAATACAACTGCGAGTACGATGACAGAGGAAATATCGGAAAGAGATACAGAAGACAGGATGAAATCGGAACTCCATTCTGTATTACATACGATTTTGATTCAGAAGAGGATCATGCTGTAACTGTTCGTGATAGAGATACTATGGATCAGGTTAGAATCCCTATCGATGAACTCGAAGCATATTTTGAAGATAAATTCACATTCTAATGAAACTATAAGCTAAACTGCAAGAAATTGTGGTTTAGCTTATTTTTGTGTAGTTTTTTTTCATATAAACATAATATAATAGTCCATGTGATATTAAATCTAGGAGGATTATTAGATGGAATGGTTCTATTATACAATCGCTACGACTACTGAGGCAGAAGACCTGGTTAGTAGTGTTCTGTATGATTTTGGAATTACAAATATAGAGATTATCGACGGAGTTATGGAGGATGACCTCACACAGGGCAAAGTCTATGAGGAACTCCTGCCGGATGATATGATGCCGGATGACGGTCGCGCATTGGTCAGATTCTATGTGGACGCTGACCAGACAGAGGCAGAGCGTGAGAAGCTCATAGCTGATATTAAGGCTGAACTCGAAAGCTACGCTGTGACAGTAGATATCGGTGATGCGACTATCGAGTCAGGTGTGACAAAGGATGTAGAATGGCGAGACAAGTGGAAGGAGTTTTTTCACGAATTCGACATCGGCTCATTCCATATTGCACCGGCTTGGGAAAAAAGTGAGGACGTAGACGTCCAGAAGAAACAGATTCTAATCGACCCGGGTGTTGCATTTGGAACAGGAAAGCATGAATCTACTATGCTCTGCATCCGCGGATTAGAGAAATATATGAAAGAGGGCGATAAGGTTTTAGATATCGGATGTGGTAGTGGAATCTTGTCTATCGTCGCTTCAAAGATGGGAGCGAGCGAAGTCCTCGGAACAGATATCAATGATGAGGCTATAGAATCCTGTCAGGCAAACTTCGAATTGAATGACATCGGATTTGACGCGGAGAGATTCTTCGTCGGAGATTTGGGCTCAGACGAGAGTGTGCTCGATAGATTAGGCAGAGAGTCATATGATGTAATCTGTGCAAATCTGCTGGCAGATATTATAGAGACTATGATCGATGAGATGTATGCACTTCTGAAAAAGGGCGGATATGTGATTACATCCGGAATCATCGATTTTAGAGCAGATGAACTGGCAAAGAAGCTTGGGGATGGCGGCTTTACAGTGATCGAGAAGGTCAACCAGGGAGAATGGGTATCTCTCGTATTGACTAAATAGTAGATTGTTTCAGGAAAAAGTGTACAATTTGTAGTGGATTTTTTCCTGTACAATACATTTTTCTGTGCATTATGTCTAAAAACATATTGATTGATGTCAGAAAAGTGTTAAAATAAAGACAGTGTGTAGCATATACTAGTTAACACACAAAAGGGTAATAGGTTATATAAAGAGGAGGAAACAAACATGGGAAAGAAATGGGTCTATCTGTTTACTGAAGGCAATGCTAACATGCGAGAGATCCTCGGCGGAAAGGGTGCAAACCTGGCCGAAATGACTAGAATCGGTCTTCCAGTACCACAGGGCTTCACTATTACAACAGAAGCTTGTACACAGTATTACGAAGACGGACGCACTATCAATGATGAAATTATGAGTCAGATTTACGATGGTGTTAAATGGATGGAAGAAGAGAATGGAAAGAAATTTGGGGACTTGGAAAATCCTCTTCTCGTATCTGTTCGTTCAGGCGCCCGTGCTTCTATGCCAGGTATGATGGATACTATTTTGAATCTGGGTCTTAATGACGAAGTTGTAAGCGCTATGATTTCAAAGAACCCTGATCCAAAATTTGAGAGATTCGTATATGATTCTTATAGAAGATTCATCCAGATGTTCTCAGATGTAGTTATGGAAGTAGGAAAGAAATACTTCGAAGAACTTATCGATGAGAAAAAGGCAAAGAAGGGTGTTAAGTTCGACGTAGAACTTGATGCAAACGATCTCAAGGAACTGGCAGAAGAGTTTAAGGCTGAATATAAGAAACAGATCGGTGAGGACTTCCCTACTGATCCTAGAGTACAGCTTGACCTCGCTATTCGTGCCGTATTCAAGTCATGGGATAACCCTAGAGCAAATGTATATCGTCGTGATAACGATATTCCTTACTCATGGGGAACAGCTGTTAACGTAATGCCTATGGTATTCGGTAACCTTAACAATGAATCAGGTACAGGTGTAGCATTTACACGTGATCCTGCTACTGGTGAGAAGAAACTTATGGGTGAGTTCCTCATCAATGCACAGGGTGAAGACGTAGTAGCCGGTGTTCGTACACCTATGCCTATTTCACAGATGAAAGATGAATTCCCAGATGCTTATGATGAATTCGTAAAGGTATGTGGAATTCTTGAAAATCATTATCATGATATGCAGGATATGGAGTTCACTGTTGAGAACAAGAAACTCTATATGCTTCAGTGCCGTAATGGTAAGAGAACAGCTCAGGCTGCTCTGAAGATCGCTTGTGATCTCGTAGATGAAGGAATGAAGACAGAGGAAGAAGCAGTAGCTATGATCGATCCTCGTAACCTCGATACACTTCTTCATCCACAGTTCGATGCATCAGCACTCAAGTCTGCTACACCTATCGGAAAGGGACTCGGAGCTTCTCCGGGAGCTGCTTGCGGTAAGGTTGTATTCACAGCTGATGATGCTGAAGAATGGGCATCTCGTGGTGAGAAAGTTATTCTCGTTCGTCTCGAGACATCTCCAGAAGATATCACAGGTATGAAGGCTGCTGAAGGTATCCTTACAGTTCGTGGTGGTATGACATCACATGCTGCTGTAGTTGCCCGTGGTATGGGTGAGTGCTGTGTAGCTGGTTGTGGTGAAATCGTAATCGATGAGAAGGCAAAGAGATTCGTACTCGGCGGAAAGGAAATCACAGAAGGTGATTCAATCTCAATCGATGGTACAACAGGTTATATTTATTACGGTAACATCCCTACAGTAGATGCAAAGATCGCCGGAGAATTCGGACGTATCATGGGATGGGCTGATAAGTTTAGAACTATGGAAGTTCGTACAAATGCTGATACTCCTCGTGATGCTGCAAAGGCAAAGGAACTTGGAGCACAGGGAATCGGACTCTGCAGAACAGAGCATATGTTCTTCGAAGAATCCAGAATCGCAGCTTTCAGAGAGATGATTTGCTCTGATACAAAGGAAGAGAGAGAAGTAGCTCTCGACAAGATTCTTCCATATCAGCAGAAGGACTTCGAAGAAATCTTTGAGACTATGGAAGGCAATCCGGTAACTATCAGATTCCTGGATCCACCTCTTCATGAATTCGTACCTCATACAAGCGAGGAAATGGAAAATCTCGCAAAGGCTCAAGGAAAGACATTAGAGCAGATTAAGTCTATCGTATATGGACTCGAAGAGTTCAACCCTATGATGGGACACAGAGGATGCCGTCTTTCTGTAACATATCCTGAAATCGCTATCATGCAGACAAAGGCTGTTATCAGAGCTGCAATCAAAGTAAAGAAGGCTCATCCATCATGGAACCTCGTTCCAGAAATCATGATTCCTCTTACATGCGATGTTAAGGAATTCAAATTTGTTAAGAAGATCGTAGTAGAGACAGCTGATTCTGAAATCGCATCTGCTGGTATCGAATTAAAGTATGAAGTAGGAACTATGATTGAGATTCCTAGAGCTGCGCTTACAGCTGATGAAATCGCAAAGGAAGCAGACTTCTTCTGCTTCGGTACAAACGACTTGACTCAGATGACATACGGATTCTCACGTGATGATGCTGGTAAGTTCCTCGATGCTTATTATGATGAGAAGATCTTTGAGAACGATCCATTTGCTAAGCTCGACCAGGTAGGTGTAGGTAAGCTTATGGAAACAGCTATCAAGCTCGGCAAGCCAGTGAACCCATCACTTCACGTAGGTATCTGCGGTGAACACGGTGGTGATCCTTCATCAGTAGAGTTCTGCAACTCAATCGGTTTGAACTATGTTTCATGTTCACCATTTAGAGTTCCAGTAGCTCGCCTCGCAGCTGCGCAGGCATCGATAAAGGAGTCTGCCAGTAGCAAGAAATCATCAATAAATGTAAATCAGAGCGTCACACTTAAGATTAAGAATGACAGCACTGTATCATCAAAATAATACTAAGGTATAAAGATGGAAACGGCCTGCACTTGGGGAAGTGCAGGTCGTTTTTTGTGGGTTTCTGGAGTGGAAGTGAAATTATGTTCTATCTTTAGAAAAATGTTTCTCAGCGAACCCCATAGGCTGCACGCACTCGAGGGTTCCGATGTAGCGGCCGTCTTTGTCTCGGACTGCCATGTATTTTACCAAAACGGGCTGATTGTCGCGGGTGCTCCAGATGTCGATTGCATCGCGAGTGCCAGTGCGGAATTGCTCGATGACCGAACGAACCATCGGCTCGACTTTTGGCGGGTGGCAGGAGTAGACTTCGCGCCCCAGCGCCATGAGCGGACGCTTGAACAATTTCATGTCGGGCCCGTCGTTCACGTAGCGGTTGATATCGTCGATGTCGACAAAAGTCAGCTCCATCGGAATCGTATTCAACATCGCGTCGAGCTGCTCGAGAGTCAAGCTTCCAGTAGGCAAGTTCAATGTTTCGTCGAAACCTGGCATTTCGGCAATACGGCGCTTTGGGGTAGCTTTTTCCCAGAGGGGGCGCTTCTCAATCAAGCAAGGTTTGTAATCATCGAAGTCACGCGCTATGTCCTGCCATTCTGCGTCGGAGAAGCTTTTTGCGCAAAGCGGGAAGATGATTTGCTCCTCTTTGCTAATCATCTGCTCGGCCTTCGTCAAAATCGTGTCGAGGCGCGCGTTCCAATCCGCGTCGTCGAGCAGCTTAGGGAACTCGTGCGCGCTGTTTGAAAGCGCCTTCATCTCGTCGCGGATTTCGGTGTCGACCGACCACATCGCGTCGGACGGGCCGGCAAACTTGTATTTGAGTTTGAGGAGAGGGTAGAGAAGGTCGCCTTTTTCCGCGTAGTGGATGGCGAGTTCGCGGGCGCGGTCCAGGGCGCTGAGCAAATTCGTGCTGGAATCCGCATTGCGGCATTTTAGCGCCTCTCGCACACCGGCCAGGGCATCGCGAATGGCATTATTTTCTTCGAAAAAAATATTCAAAGGATGACCTTCAATCTGCCTCAACGCTTTGTAGTCTGCGTCGGCGCCGTCGGTGCGCTTGAGCGGTGCGGATTTGAGGGTTGATCCAATTCCAAGTCCACTGTTGGATGTTTCAAAATTCTTCATCTCGTTTCCTTTCCTTGATTATAAAAGTGTCTTTGTCAAAATCTATAATTCCGTCATTTCTCATACGGGAGAGCTCGCGAATCATGGCGCTGCGGTTCACCGAGAGGTATTCCGCGAGGGCTGAGCGCGAAAGTGGAGAGTTCACGTATCTCGAGTGTTGTTCTTGCGCGAGCTGCGAAATGTAAGCGAGTAGCTTGTCGCGGGTGCTTCCTTTTGAGAGAACTTCAAGTTTGTTTATGAATTTCTGGTTCTTAAACCCGAGCAAGCGAAACATATTCGTCGCTATCTGCGCATGAAAACTGCATGCGTTCGGGCATGAATGGATGATGTTCGATGCAGAAAGAAACAAAACTTTCGTGTACTCGGCGGCTTCAAAGTTCACTGCGGACATGGTGTCCTCGGCAGCTTCAAAGTTCACTGCGGATGTGGTGTCGCCTTGCACTGCAAAACTTTCACCAAATAACTCGCCTGGCATGAAAAAGGCGAAGATCGATTTTTTCCCCCAGATGTCTGTTTTAATCATGTGAACGCTGCCGCAGAGCACGATTCCAACGTATTGGATGTGGTCTGTGTCCATGAAGATGGTTTCGCCACGGCGAAAGTCCTGCTTGAACGAGCGAATACACATGAGCAGCTGCCCGAGCTCCGATTCGTCGATATTTTTGAAAAGTTCAACTTCGCTATAACTTATTTCCTTCATATGCACCTTCCTAATTTATATCTTAGCTTAATGATAAGGCACCAGAAGTTGCATTTGCAACTTTTTTCGTGCGAGCGATGGGGTAAAGTAGGGGAAACGAGCTTGATAAGGAGGCAAAATGAGCGCATTTTTAGGACCGATACATTCGCTGATGTACAGCAGAATCATCAATTTGCAGAAGGTGATAAACGCAATCGCAGAAATGTCCGAAGGAGAAGGATGGGGCGCCGAGTGCGAGGAATTCGTCGTGGCCGAGTTCGCGCCGATCGAGGAGGTCATCGACCTCGGCAACATCCATGGGTCACTGTTTGAGATGGTTGACAGCGCGGAAAAAAGATTCTCAGGAATCGTCGCTGCCGCAACCTGCGGATCCGTGGAGCGATTTGAAAGAGTAGAGGAGACGGTCAGGGCTGTCGGGGAGTCCATGGGGAACGAGAGTGCCGGGGGCGTGGCGAGCGCCGATGGCGTGACGAGCATCGATGGTGTGGCGAGCATCGGGGCCTCTTTGAACCCGGTTATGGTTTGCAGCCGAATCCAGGAAGTGTTATTGGATGGGATGCCTTGTGATCGGGCGACAGAAATGGTCAAGATGCCAGACGGTAGCTGCGAGATAGTGAGGAATGTGGATTTGCATTCAAGCTATTTTGAGGCTGTTGGGCTTGATGGAGAGTGGTATTACAGATTGCTTGGGGCTTTCGTCGAAGGCTTGCTGGCAGGAAGCGGGTTTAAGTGTGAAATGGAGAATAAGTGCTTGAGAATAGGAGTTTGGAGCTGAGTTTCGTTTGTTGGAGAGCTCGACCTGCTTATGGAGGGAACCTGGCCTACGGAAAATCGACGATTTGTGTAGGATTTGCCGTAGTTTGCGGAGCTGACTTGCTTTGTTGTAGGGCTCGACCTACGGAAAATCGACGATTTGTACAGGATTTGCCGTAGTTTGCGTGTTACTATTCACAGTTAAATAAGGACTAAAAATAAAGCTCACAAACAAGTGGGCTTTATTTTGTCTGCAGAAATAATTAGAATATATGTATTAACAAATCGGAGTTTATGGAGAAAAATAATGCTTGAAGTAGTAAAACCTAGATTAGATGAAATGAGTTTTCGCGAATACCTTATGGCGGATGAGATGACAATGTCTTATAACGCAAAATGGGGAGGCACAATACCATTTCCCAGAGAAGAGTGGGAGGATTGGTATGATGCTTGGATCAGAAAACCTGAAAATAAGAGATACTATCGATATTTGAAGAATGAATCTGATGAATTTGTTGGAGAAATAGCTTATCATTATGATAGCCATCGAGATATTTACATATGTGATGTGATTATTCTTGCTAAATTCAGGAATCGAGGATATGGAACAGAAGGATTAAACCTTCTATGTGTTGCTGCAAAAAACAATGGGATATCAGTACTTCATGATGATATCGCAGCAGATAATCCATCATATAAACTGTTTTTAAAGAACGGTTTTGAGATTGAATACCAGAATGACGAAGTTGTGATGGTTAAGAAGTCATTATAACTTCAAATTTGTTGAGCTCTTTAACCTTTTATTTATAGTGTTGCGGCATAATTGTGATGTTGCTAATTAAAGTTATATATGGAGATAATAGGATGAAAAACAAAGAACTTTTAAAGAGAGTAGGCTACGTTGTATTAATTTGTTTATCATTTTTTGTTGCTACGTGGTATTTTTTTGAAAATAATAAAGTCTGCACTATATGCTGGATTATCATTGGTTCAAAATATGTATATGATTTAGTCCACCGAATCAAAAATTCAAATAAAGAAGATTAAGAAAAAAATTCAAGTTTATAGAACAAATTGAGTGGAAGTTATTATGTAGAAAAATAATTAGAAGGAGCGGTCATGGAATATGTTCATGTAACAAAAGATAACCTCGAAGAGGAGCATATTTGCTGCGCGATATCAAATAATAAGGATGTTCAGGTTTCTTCTAAGAAGGCATGGCTTTCGGAGAGGTTTGATGAAGGACTTGTTTTTCTAAAGAGCGTAGAGCGCGGAAAGTGCTTTATCGAATATATTCCGGCGGAAAATGCATGGATTCCGATAGAGGCAGATGGATATATGTACATTGACTGTCTCTGGGTGTCCGGAGCTTTCAAAGGACATGGATATTCTAATGATCTACTTACTGCCTGCATCGAGGATAGTAAGGGAAAGGGGAAAAAAGGGCTTTGTATTCTTTGTGCTTCAAAGAAGAAACCATTTCTGGCTGATCCAAAGTTTCTGAAGTACAAAGGATTTGTCGTGAGCGATGAAGCTGATAATGGTATTCAGCTTTGGTATATGCCTTTTGATAAAAATGAAAAAGCTCCGGTGTTTAAGGAATGTGCAAAACATCCGCATATAGAAGAGCAGGGATATGTTCTGTACTATACGAATCAGTGCCCGTTCAATGCAAAATATGTCCCGGTTTTGGAGCAGACGGCAAAAGAAAAAGGTATTGCATTCAAGGCAATACATCTTGAAAGCAAAGAAGACGCTCGGAATGCACCGACACCAATCACGAATTATGCGTTATTCCATGATGGGGAGTATGTTACAAACGAGCAAATGAACGATAAGAAATTCTTAAAACTTGCAGGAATTAGTGAATAATTCGCAGATTGAGGATAAGGAGTAAAAACGTGGAAATTAGGGAATATACAAAATATAACGAGGAAGAAATATCTCGCCTTTATAAAGCAGTTGGATGGACTGCTTACACGGAGAATATGCCAGCTTTACGAGAGGGGTTCAAAAATTCTATGTTGGTATTGGCAGCATATGATGGAGAAGAACTTCTTGGAATTATAAGAACTGTAGGTGACGGAGCAACAATAGTTTTTGTACAAGATATCCTTGTTTTTCCCGACAAGCAAAGACAGGGAATCGGAACTGCTTTGCTTAAGGAAATATTGAATCGTTATCCTAATGTGAGACAGATAGAGCTCGCGACTGAAAATACAGCTAAAACCGTGGGCTTCTACAAATCAATGGGCTTTGCAGAAATGTCAGAAATAGGATGTTGTGGATTTATGAAATGTCATTAACGTCACACTAATTTTAAAAGGTAAAGGCTATATTTATGAACATAGATATTCCAGAGATGCTTATTCGGGCGCAGGAACTCCAAAAGGGCGGAGACTATACTTATTCCCGTAAACTATATAAAGAATTCTTTGAATGCAATGATACGCATCCTCTACGCTTTAAGGCTTTATTTGAAGTAGCTGATAATTATTATCATGCTATGGATTATAAATCGGCGAAATATGGGTATGAAGATTTCTTGGAATATTGCTCAGTTCAAGAGGATGTTACAGAGCAAGAATCGGGATGGATTGACGCATATACCAAGTTGGCAAATAGTCGGTTGAAAATGATTGAGCATATTGGTGATGGAGGCAAAAAATGAGAATTTGGTTAATTCCAAATTCATATATAAATAGCATTTGTACTATGGGACGATATAAAACTCTTGGGAATGGTTCATTCCCAATCGGAATTGATCGAACTGAAGGTGAAGAATGCTTCTTGTTTAAAGTGCAAGAAGATGGGGATTAGAAAGTGTTTTTTACAAGGAGGTGATTAGGTGAATGATCAATTCATACAAGGAGTAATATTTGATTGGGATAAAATTGATAAGGATAGTTATCTGAAGGAAATCAGGGCTTTTAAGGGAGTTGAAAAACTTGATTTTAACAAACCAATTACTTTTTTTGTAGGGGAAAATGGAAGCGGTAAATCAACTTTATTGGAAGCACTTGCCGTAGCACATGGTTTTAATCCAGAGGGTGGAACGAAGAATTATGTTTTTTCTACGCATGATACACATTCAGAGTTGTGTGATGCGATAAGAATTGTCAAAGGCTATCGGAAGGAAAAGTGGGGATATTTTCTTAGGGCAGAAAGCTTTTATAATGTTGCAACGCAGGAAGAAGAATATGTAGATATTACACATCCTTCTGCTAAATATCATGAAAAATCACATGGAGAGAGTTTTCTCGCATTAGCACAGGATAATATGAATCCAAATGGTTTGTATCTATTTGATGAGCCGGAAGCTGCATTATCGCCGCAGAGACAGCTTACATTGTTGTTGCAAATATACAGATGTGCAAAAGAGGGCGCACAGTTTATTATAGTTACGCATTCGCCAATTTTGTTAGGAATACCCGATGCAGATATCTATTGTTTTGATAATGGACGCATACATCTGTGCGAATATGAGGATACAGAGAGTTACCAGGTAACGGAAATGTTTATAAATAATAGGCAGATGCTGTTGGATAGATTACTAACAGATTAGGATTTTGCAAGGGGAAAAACTATATGTATATAAATACTTCTATTGTTGATGATTATTTGAATGGAACAAGAGATAACGTTGATAAATGTTTTTGGATTTTTGAGAAACCCAGAGAATATACCGAACCAGAGAATAAAGATTCGGTTAAGAGTGCTATAAAAAAGCATTATGAGGTGGTGTATAACAACTTAGTTAATTTTGAGCCTTTAAATAAAAGTGTAATTAGCGAAATATTCCCCAAATGGCAACAGGTCGAATTTTATGTTGATTTGATAGTCGGATTTCCTGCACCATATGATGCTGTAACAATGAAGGATCCGTTGGGACGAGAGCATATTATCATTGATTTATATAGACTTTCAGAATACGGTCTTACATCAGAAAAGTTAGAACATGTTGTAAGAAACCTTATTACTCACGAAATGACACATGTGTTGGTTGAAGATCTTTTTCCAGAAATCGATTTAGAGGATGTTGGCTATATAGAAAAATTGAATAGAATTACTTTCAATGAGGGAATAGCACATTTTCTTTCTTTTAATGGCGAAGAACTTGAAGATATAAATTGGAATAACACTGAATATGAAGAAGTTTATTTGAGGAGTAAAGAGAAACTAAAAGAAGCGCTTAGCGAGCAAAAGCCTGAGAAACAAGAGAAATATTTGGAGGAAGCAGATACTGGGCCTTATTTTGAAAAATATGGCGCAATGAGTGGATTGTTCTATTTTGCAAAAAATTGGAAACAAGGAGGAACTTTACAACTTAAGCAAATGGTAGAACATGGATATAAGGATATGGTGAATAGGATTCTTATGTCTTAAATACAAATTATTAGGCATATTTATATTCAAATCGGAGTTTATAAGGGAGGAATATGATGAATCTAGGAGCTTGGATGTGCGGAGTACTGGTTATTCCATTTGCAACAGTAGGACTGTTGTTTGGATTATTCAAAGAAAGGGCAACTAAATTTGTTGCTGGATTTAATTCCTTTACAGATAAAGAACAGGAGATGTATGACAGAGCAGCTATTCCTACGTTTATCATTTGGTGCTTTTTGTTTTTTAAGGATACTCATATGGATCCTCATAAGGCATTTGATAAGTATCTGCTGAAATAATTTGCTATATTAACTTGGAATTTATGTAGGACTCCTTTATAGAGAAAGAATCCCAACAACTTCAAATTTAGGAGCGAATCAATGATAATAAAGCATATGAATCTTAATATGGAACTGAGTTTAGCTTGACGTGGAAAACGTTTGCTTGAGCATCCGGACTCCATGGATGTTTTGAGAAGGATGGAAGAGAGCGGCGGAGAGCCGGTAGTGCCGCGAGCAACGAAAAAGACAAAATCATGATTCTCGATGTTCGGCGCAGATGTGCCGGTGATGTCGCGAGCAACGAAATCAACAATATCAAGATTTTCGATGCAAAGCAGCGAGAAAATCAGTAGCCTAAGCAGTGCCGTGAGCAACGAAAATGGCAAAATCATGATTCACGATGCTTGGCGCAGATGTGCTGGTGATGTTGCGAGCAACGAAATCAACAAATTCATAAACCGCTGTACGTAAAATCGTACAGTGGTTTATTTTATTATATTGAAAATAGTTATATTGCTTTGTGCTATAATTAAAAAGGCTTTTTTATAGTGAACTACAGAGTAAACGTATTTATGGGAAAAAAACTAATGGTAGATACTAATGAACTTAGACTAGGTCTAGAAACTGCATATATAGACGGAAGTGTTGCTTCAAATATTGCGTATAGACCTCAGTTTGTTTCAAATAATTACAAAGAAGGAAAGAAGGTACTCTCGTCTATTGAAGACGAGCTTTCTTCATGTGATAGTTTCCAGATTAGTGTTGCTTTTATTACTATGTCGGGGATTGCACCGTTGCTTCAAATTCTGAAAGAGCTTGAAGAGAAGGAGATTCCAGGACAAATTCTGACTACAAATTATCTGAACTTCAGTGAACCAAAGGCGCTTAAGAAATTACATGAGTATTCTAATTTAAAACTCAGAATGTATGATGTAGATGCGGCAGAGGAAGGTTTTCATACAAAAGGATATATTTTTAAGAAGGATGAAATCTATAGAATTATCATCGGTAGCTCAAATATTACTAGTCATGCATTAACTAACAACAAAGAGTGGAATACAAAGATTGTTTCAACTGAGCAGGGGGAAATGGCTCAGGATATCGTAAATGAATTTAATGATTTATGGAATTCTCAGTATGCATTAGAGTTCGATGAATTCTATGAAAACTATCAGCAGAAGTATCAGATTATCAAAGAGCAGAGAGAAATAGCAAAGCAAGGAAAAGTTACTTCTCTGGAACGCTATAGATTACAACCTAATAGTATGCAGTTAGGGTTCATTTCAAATCTGAAGCAGATAGTTGAGCAGGGAGAGGATAGGGCTCTTCTGATTTCGGCTACCGGAACTGGAAAAACATATGCTTCAGCTTTTGCCATGCGAGAACTCCGATTTAAGAGAGTTCTATTTCTGGTCCATCGTGGACAGCTCGCACGCCAGACAAAGAAATCCTACGAAAGGGTATTTGGAAATACTATTTCAACAGGAATCATAGGCGCTGCTCATTCAGTTGAGGAGAGCAAGGATAAAGATTATATCTTTGCGATGATTCAGACTATGTGCAAAGAGGATAATTTGAATCAGTTTGCACCAGATGCATTTGACTGTATCGTCTTAGACGAAGCTCACCATTCAGCTGCAAATTCATATAAGAAATTGTTGGATTACTTTAAACCGAAGCTTTGGTTAGGAATGACAGCTACACCAGATAAGCGAGATGACAATATTGAAGGCAGAAATATCTACGAGATTTTCAATTATCAGATCGCTTATGAAATTAGGTTACAGCAGGCCATGGAAGAGGATCTCTTATGTCCTTTTCATTATTTTGGGATTAAGGATGTCTCGATTATAGGTGATGATGAAGATGAACATAGAGATTTTTCTGTACTCACCAGTGATGAGAGAATTCGCCATATAATTCAGCAGACGAATTATTATGGATATAGCGGAGAGCGAGTAAAGGGACTCATATTCTGTAGTGGTATTAAAGAGTCTGAAACACTGTCTGCGAAGTTCAATCAGTGTATTAATCCAGATACGGGTAAGTATTATAGAACGATTTCGCTTAATGGTGATGCTAGTGAAGAAGCAAGACAGAAGGCTTTTGAAAGATTGGCTATGGATGAATGTGAAGCGACGGATGAACTCCAACCTTTGGATTATATTTTTTCGTATGAAATCCTAAATGAAGGTGTAGATATCGTTGAAGTAAATCAGGTTGTGATGCTTCGACCAACACAGTCTCCGATAGTATTTATTCAGCAGTTAGGTCGAGGCCTCAGAAAAGCTGAAGGAAAAGAATATGTTGTGATTATAGATTTCATTGGTAACTATAATAATAACTTTATGATTCCAATCGCGCTTTCTGGAGATAGAACTTATAACAAAGACAACATTCGTAGATATGTAATGGAAGGCGGACGTGTTATTCCGGGAGTATCTACGGTTCATTTCGATGAAATTAGTAGAAGACGTATATTTGATTCAGTAGATCGAGCAAACTTCAGTGATATCAGATTGATCAAAGAAAACTATCAGAATCTAAAGAATAAGCTGGGACATATTCCAGCATTAAAAGATTTTGATGATTATGGTGAGATGGATGTACTCAGAATATTTGATAATAAGAGCCTGGGTTCGTATTACAAATTCCTGGTGAAATATGAGAAAGAGTACGAAATCCGTCTAAATGACCGAGAAGCTGAAGTGATTGAATTTGTATCAAAGAAGTTGGCAAATGGAAAGCGTATTCAAGAACTTAAGCTTTTAAAGAGAATGATCATTTATGGAAAAAGTGATTTCGCTGGAAAACTTTTTCAAGGACTAGAAACAGATTTAAAAGATGATTACGGGAAAAGCTTATCAAATAATCAGGAAGAAAACATAGTAAATATCATGACTAATGAGTTTCCGGCTGGTTCTGGAAAAAAGACATACTCAAAATGTGTGCTTCTAGAACCTGTAGATGCAGATTACAAATGCAGTAGTGTTTTTTCCGAAATGTTAAAGAATCCTGAGTTTGTCGATGTTCTTAGTGAGTTGGTGGATTTCGGTATTAGTCGATACGAGAGAGATTATAGTAATACCTATCGTGATTCTGATTTAGTGTTGTACCAGAAGTATACATATGAAGATGTATGCAGGCTTTTGAACTGGGAAAACAACGAAGTTCCGTTGAATATCGGTGGTTACAAATTTGATAAGAAGACTAAAACATTCCCGGTATTTATCAATTATGATAAGGCAGAAGATATTAGTGATACTACAAAGTATGAAGACCATTTTACGAGTCATAGGACTTTGATAGCGATATCTAAATCTGGAAGAAGTATAGAATCTGATGATGTTCAGAATTTCTTGAAGTCTAAAGAGCGGGGAATTCAAGTTGAACTGTTCGTTCGTAAGAACAAGGATGATAAGATTTCAAAAGAATTCTATTATCTGGGACGTATGTCGCCTAGTGGACAGGCTAGAGAATTTACGATGGCAAATACTAATAAGTCTGCCGTTGAGATTGAATGGATTCTCGATGTTCCGGTTAGAGAAGATGTGTATGAGTATATAGTTAGTGTTTAAGTAAGGATAGGTAATGAAGACAATTAGAGTAGTGGCAGCAGTAATATGTGATTCGATAAAAGAGAAGAACGAAATCTTTGCGACAGCCAGAGGTTATGGCGAGTTTAAAGGCGGATGGGAATTCCCTGGCGGAAAAATCGAAGCCGGAGAGACTCCTCAGGAAGCGTTAGTTAGGGAAATTCAGGAGGAGCTTGATACAAAGATTTCAGTTGGAGATTTGATCGATACGATTGAGTACGATTATCCGACTTTTCATCTCTCGATGGATTGTTTCTGGTGCGAAGTCGTCGATGGCGAATTGATCTTAAAAGAAGCCGAGGCTGCAAAGTGGCTTACAAAAGAGACAATTGACGATGTGGATTGGCTACCTGCGGATGTTACGCTGATCGAGAAGATTAAGGCGCAGATGTAATAGTTAGTCTGGTGTAATAACTGATTAGGGTTAAAGAGGGATTTTAAATAGAATTATTGAGGTAAAATATGAATTTCGTTGGAAACTTAATTTGGATTATATGTGGTGGTTTGTTTAGCGCTATCGGATGGTGGATAACGGGAGTGTTGTGGTGCATTACTATCGTAGGGATTCCTGTGGGATTGCAGTGCTTTAAGCTGTCATCGATTTCACTGAACCCTTTTGGAAAGGAAATCGTGAATGAAGGTGGAACTTTTTCCTTCCTGGTGAATATAGTTTGGCTTCTGGTTTCCGGGTTGGAACTAGCCATCGGAAATCTAGTGATTGGATGCTTGCTGTGTATCACGATTGTGGGGATTCCTTTTGGGTTGCAGTTCTTTAAGATTGCGAGGTTGGCACTGTTTCCATTTGGAGCGAGAGTTGTGAGAATGTGATTTTTCCCATTTGGAGCGAGAAGTGTGAAAATGTGATTTTTTCCGGGAGTTTTGGGAAAAAGATGAGAAATCCCGGGAAAAAACGGGGGAAAATGAGATTGATTCAATGAGAACTCCGGGGAAATGGCAAAAATGAGGGTTAATCCCGGAATTTTAGCGAGAATGAACGAAATAGATTCCGGGAAATTGGAGAAAAAAGGGAAAATCCCGGAAGTTGCAGTGAGAAAGCGAAAAATAAACTCCGGGAAATTGGAGAAAAAAAGGAAAAACCCGGAATTCAGGTGACAAAAATAATAAACGAGATTTTAGAAACAAAAGTAAGAAAGAAGCAAAAGTATGATAAAACCAATAGTTCGAGATCCCTTATTTCTGCAGCAAAAGTCGGTGCCGGCGACGGAGGCGGATGCGCAGGTTATCGTGGATTTGATGGATACTTTGAGAGCGAATATGGACAGGTGCGTCGGAATGGCGGCAAACATGATAGGAGTGAAGAAGCAGATCATCGTGGTGGCGGTTGGTCCCTTTATCTTTCCGATGGTGAATCCGGTGATTACGGCGAAGCGTGGGAGATACGAGACTGAGGAGAGTTGCTTGTCGCTGGATGGCGTGCGACCTTGCGTGAGGTATGAGGAGATTGAGGTCGACTATCTAGACCAGAATTTTCAGCCACAGCATGGAACGTACAGTGATTTCACGGCGCAGATTATTCAGCACGAGATTCAGCATTTTAGTGGAGAGTTGATTTAGTGGTTACGAAGGAAGATATCTTAGCATACGCAAAGTCGCAATACGACACGAACCCGGAGTATCTGTGGGCGAGGTCTCCTGACACGGGAATCTTGCGCCATCGTCGTGGGCAAAAATGGTACGCAATCTTCATGAGTATTGAGGGTACAAAAGTCGGCCTTGATTCGAATGAGGCGGTAGAGATCATGAATGTCAAATGCGAGCCTGACATGATATTTGCCCTCTGCGAGCAGAAAGGCTTCGCGCCGGCTTATCATATGAATAAAAAGCATTGGATTACTATCATCCTGAATGGAAGCGTTCGGGATGAGGAGATTTATAACTTGTTGGATGTGAGTTATGAGATGACGAGAGGTTAATCAGGGATAAAAGTTCGTCGTGCTGTTCTTTTTTCTCATTATCTAATACGAATGTGTGAAGCAAGTTGGGGCTGAACATAACGTAGGATTAAAGCTTCAAAGTAGAGGAATTAAGATGAAACAGGAAACAATAAATAGAATCAGAAAATTTACAGAAGATCGTGATTGGGATCAATTTCATTCTCCATCTAATTTAGCTAAGTCTATTGTGATCGAGGCAGCAGAATTATTAGAGTGCTTCCAGTGGGATGATGAAAAATACGATGAGCAGCATGTTAAAGAAGAACTGGCTGATGTGATGGTTTATTGCCAGAATCTCATAGACAAGCTCGGTTTTGATGCAGATGAGATTGTCAATATGAAGATGACACAGAACGAAGCAAAGTATCCGGTGGAAAAAGCAAGAGGAAGTAGTGCGAAATATACGGAATTATAATACGAAGGAAAACATCAATGGAAAAGACAACATATACAAAGTGGGATGGTTTTAGAGCGATAATATTATATGTAGTAGGTTGCATCATTCCAGTTATTTACTGCGGAATACTGCCACAAACGAGAATCAGCGATGATACAATAAACATATTGCAATTTACATTAGATTATATACAGATATTGCTATGTTTAATGTTCGTAAAATATGAAAAACGTGGCTTATCATCAATTGGAATAAGATTAACAAAATCATGGAAACACATCATTATACTATTGATTGGAACAGTGATAATGGTCTCTATTAATGGAGTGTTCAGCTGTATATTTATGGAGAAAACGCATATTACAACATTGTTTGGTTCTTATATAAATATATTGATATTTCTTCCAGGGACAATTGAAGAAGAACTTACCTGTAGAGCATATTTACAGACTCGATTAAGAGGTTTAATTGATAATGAAAAACTTGTTCTTTTTATAGGAGCATTTTTGTTCCTTCTATCACATTATCCGGTAATGTGGTGTGTGGGAGAGTGGTTTCTACCAATTGAGAGAGTGATTTTATTGATAATCTTAGGTTTAGTTTGTGGAATTCAGTATAACAAAACAAATAATGTTTGGATTCCAATAATTACGCATTTTATTTATAACATGGTACAGTTTGTGTAAATCGTTGTTGCCCGAGCTCTTTAGAACGAGGGATGCTTCTTGAACGCTAGTTCAAGAATATGGGCATGTCGACAACTTCAAGTTTGCGGAGCTGACCTGCTTTGTTGCAGAGCCCGGCCTACGGTAAATCGCACAAATTCGAATTTATAGAGTATTTATATTCTAGTTTTTATGATTATGAGGTTGATATGAGTTTTTTATTTGTGGCGCTTGGAGGCGCTTTGGGTGCAGTAACACGATATGCTATAAGTCTTATTCCAGTTAAGACGGGATTTCCAGTATTGACTCTTATAACTAATATAATAGGAGCTATCTTGATTGGATTTATAGTCGGTGTCACGAGTAACAATGACGGAATATCCGATAATACAGTTCTATTTTGGAAGACAGGTGTCTGTGGTGGTTTTACAACATTCTCTACATTTTCTCTTGAGGCTTTTAACCTGTTTGATAATAAACAATATGCTGTTGGTAGTATATATGTTATGTTAAGTTGTGGCTGCTGTATTTTAGGAATACTGTGCGGAAAGAAGATTGCTTCTGTTATAAAAATATAGTATGTAGAAAAATAATTAGAAGGAGCGGTCATGGAATATGTTCTGTATTATACGAATCAGTGCCCGTTCAATGCAAAATATGTCCCGGAAATGAATGATAAGAAATTCTTAAAACTTGCATGAAAGTGATAGCTGCTCTTTGCTTGCTAGTTGGTGTATTTACGTATATAATTATTTCACCGAAGTTCATTTAGGCGAAGTGAACTTCGGTGAAATCGATTACAGCTTATGGAGGTGCCATATGCAGGATATATTTAGAGGTAGAAAAACAGAATTAAGAATTCTTGATAAGAAATTTAAACAGAGTGGTTTTGTAATGACTGTTCTGTATGGACGTCGTCGAATTGGTAAAACGAAACTTATTAATAAATTCATGCATGATCATGACTGCAAGAGCATATCTTTCACAGCAGTTGAACGAGGCGAGGCAGAACTATTATCTATGATGACGGAATCTGTTTTAAACGCCTTGTCACCGGAATTGTTAGGAAATATTAGTTTTAATAGTTTTGAAAATTTATTTGATTATATAGGAAAACAGGCTGAAAAGGAAAGAATAGTTTTTTTTATAGATGAATATCCTTATCTTGCAAAACAGTGCCCTTATATTCAGTCTGTTCTTCAGAAGCAGATTGATACAAAGTGGAAAAAAGGTAATCTGTTCTTTATAATATGCGGTTCTTTGGTAAGTTTTATGAAGGATGAAGTATTGGCAGAAACAGCTCCTTTACATGGTCGAAGCGACCTAGAATTAAAGTTGCGTCCTTTTAATTATATTGAAACTGCAGAATTTCTGGATGGATATACCAACGAAGAAAAAGCTATTTGTTATGGACTTACAAATGGTGTTGCAAAGTATATCGAACAGTTTGATGTATCGGAATCTTTGGAAGAAAATATAATTGATCAGTTTTATTCTGTTGGTGGATACTTTTCAGAAGAGCAAATTAAAACGGTAGTCAGTAACGACAAAAAAAATCCAGCATTATACAATTCTATTATTTCTGCAGTAGCAACTGGGCATACAAAGAATAGTGAAATTGCATCGTATGTTGGGGCTGATGAAGTGACTTACCCATTAAAAGTACTTGTTAAGGCCGAATTGCTGGAAAGGCGAGTTACAAAGAAACCGTATTATATTCTTAATGATAGTATGCTTGAATTTTGGTTCAAATATGTAAATAGAGCAATCAGTCTTATAAATGCAGATAACGGTGAAGCCTATTTTTATTCTGCGGTAAAAGATCATTTACATGATTTTATGGGAAAAGTATTTGAAAAAATGGCAAAGGAATATCTTTTGTTACATGCAGGTGTAGATGATTTCCCTATTCTTACTGATATTACAGACTACCAGGATACAGTATTAGATGAAGAGAGAAAACAGAAGCAAATTGAAATTGATTTGCTGGGAAAGAATGGAAAACAAATTTTTTTAGTTGGGGAATGCAAATTTAAGAATTCTCAGTTTGACAAAACTGAATATGAAAAATTATTGGATAAAATAAAATATATTCCTACAACCAATCCAGTAGTATGTGTGTTTTCTCTTGGCGGTTTTTCAGAATATGTGAAAGAGAATGCAAGTGATTGTAAATTAATTACATTGGATGATATGTATAAATAAAACAGGCGTGGAGGAAGTAGAGAGAACAAATGGTTTTTTACGTAGATTTTGATGATTGTTTATGTGAGACGGCAAAGTCTTTCACAGAGATTGCTGCAAGGCTTTTTGATAAAAAGGTTCCTTATGGAGATGTGAGGTTCTTTAATCTCCAAAAGACCTTTGATTTGAACGAAGAGGAGTATCAGATTCTGATGGAGGAGGGACATCGCCCGGAAGTTTTACTGTCCTATGAAGAGACTCCTGGATGTTCCCAGGTGATCAATGAGTGGTTAGATAGAGGACATGAAGTATATATCATCACCGGTAGACCTTATAGTGCTTATGAGCCATCTCGCCAGTGGCTGGATGAGCATGGTTTGGAGCGAGTGAAGCTGTTTTGCCTAAATAAATATGGCAGGGACGCATTTTATCAAGCGGGAGAGCATAATCTGGAACTGGAGGATTTTTACCAGATGCAGTTTGATTTTGCAGTGGAAGATTCTCCCTTAGCATTCCCTTATCTGGAGCATTTTCCGGATTTGAAAGTTATGGTATTCGATAGACCTTGGAATCAGGAATGTGATTTTCCAAATGAAAACTTTAAGAGGGTTAAGGATTGGAAATCAATTAAGGAGTACGTAGAGAACCTTTTGGGGACGAATGGACACCAGTGATATCAGCAAATCGGAGTTTATGGAGAAAAATAATGCTTGAAGTAGTAAAACCTAGATTAGATGAAATGAGTTTTCGCGAATACCTTATGGCGGATGAGATGACAATGTCTTATAACGCAAAATGGGG
>Ga0256405_10002861_pt1 | contig 37553 bp, 8 predicted proteins | sample RumenRJG_02DNA_FD_189096 | JGI IMG/M metagenome (GOLD analysis project Ga0256405, IMG submission 189096) | Bovine rumen microbial communities from Lethbridge, Alberta, Canada - RJG_02 | ecosystem: Host-associated > Mammals > Digestive system > Stomach > Rumen | place: Canada: Alberta | collected...
GATGATGACGTCCTCTCCGTACATCACGTTGATGGGCGCGTAGGCTCCGGCGACTCCTCCCTTGAGGTTGTAGCTGATCTTGTACTCCTTCTGCGACCATACGGCGTAGAAGGTCACGATTCCGTTCGCGTCGGCGTTCTGTGCGAGCACCGAGTCGAAGAGACCGGAGGTGTTGTTGTACAGGATCGAGGTGGTCAGCGAGTACCTCCATCCGACGAAGGTGTATCCGTCCCTGAAGAATCCGGTGGCGGTCTCGACGAGGACGAAGGGGGTGTCGGGGGAGTTGACGATGTAGACGTTGTTGTCCACGGGCGCGTCTCCCTCTCCGCCGTCCAGCATGTACTGCACATGGTACTCGTTGCTGATCCAGACGAAGTAGAAGGTGATGGTTCCCTCGTTCTCGTCTCCGTAGCTGGCCATCTCGTCGTCCAGCCTGACGGTGGAGGCGTTGGCGTACTTGGTTCCGTCCTCGCCGACAGACCATCCTCCGAACATCATGAACGCCCTGGAGTAGGTTCCGATATCCCACAGGGAGAAGGTGCTTCCGTACTCGATGTTGTTCACGGGGATGAACTGCTTGGTACCGCTGGCGGGGTCCACGCGGATGGTGTAGGTCTTGGCGGACCACTCGCACTGGAGGGTGATCTTGCCGTCGACGGCGTAGCTCTCGATCATGGCCTTCTCGAGGGTGATGGGCTGCGTGTAGCTGACGGTGGAGGCGGTCTCTCCCTTGATCCAGTGCCATCCGGTGATCTGCTGTCCGATGCGGTTGATGCCGGTCGGGAGCTCGAACTGGTCTCCGACGGAGACGGTCTTGGACTCGGGGGCCACCGTTCCGGTGTAGCCGGCGAGGTCGAAGTTCACGGTGTAAGTGATGGGCTTCCAGATTCCGTAGAACGTAATGGTACACTTTACAGAGTAATTTCCTATTATTTCGTCGGTAAGTGCGATTTGGGTTAAAGGTTGGATATAGGTGGTTGTAGAATCATAAGTATCATTTGTCAATGAATAACCTGCAAACTCATATCCAATGCATTCGTAATTACGAACCGAAACTGGCGTCACGATCTGGTTAACGCGATATGGTCCAAAGGTTAATTCGTTTTGAACATCATCGTTGATTACATATCTAACGGTGTATTGGTCCTTGGCCATCATGAAGAATAGGTCCATAAATGTTCCAGTACCAAAATTAGTAGGTTCAAGATAATATCCATCATCGGATTGCACAATACGCTCACCATTACCCTGTAGATATGATAATGTGTATACATCGTGCAGAGGTTGTGGAACCTTTAGTCCCTGTCTAATATCGATGAAGGCGATATCTGTAACTTCGAACCTACGTTGCTCATCTTCCTCATTCCTTTTCAGATTTCCTGCACCCCAGTCACCTAGGATGAACTCATCAGCATCAATATCAACATCTAGGTACTTGAAATTCAACCGGATTTTATAGTAATTCATATCCAATCTAAGTTCAATAATACGATCCCCGTTGAGCTCGTCAGAGGAAGTTGCAATAGGGAGATATGTTATATCGTCATAGTATGCCTTAATTGTATAACCGATAATCTCGGTGGAATACATGAACAATGTCTTGGCAGGATGGTTAAGATCCGTATAATACAAGTCGTTTTCCACCAGGAACAGTGTGTATGGTCCGGTCATGGTGACCTCCTTGGTGAATGCGGGAGTATCACTCACGACAGATACCTTGGACTCCAACGGGGAGAACCTGGCATACCAGGTCTGACCACCAAGGAACTTAGTGTAATCCTCGATGGCACGTTCTCCTCCCTGTCCAGGGTTGGTCCACCATCCAGCGAACTCATAACCTGGGGCTGGCGCCTCCAGAGGCTTAATGTCTTCGGGTACGGTGAAGAGCGACTGAATCTTGACTTCGATGCTCTCGGTCCGCTCACCAGAAGCGAAATTTACTGTGATGAGCTGGTCGGTGGAGTAGAGCCACACCTCACTGAAGTTGTATCCAACATAGATGAAAGTCGTATCCACAGGAAGAACGTAATTGGTGCTCGCGGTAACCATCTGGATATCGGTAATCTCAACAAGACCCTCGGTGAAGGACGGAATAGCGAAGTAGCTTCCGTAATGGACAGTCTGGCTGAGTGGATCCATCTCCTTCTCGTTGAAATTCTTCGAATCCACCTGGATCTCCTTGACGAAGGTCTCAGTAGAGGTGTATCCGATAAACGTAAGGGTATCTACGAAACTGGCAGATGCTCCGATGGCCCTGAGAGGATACACGGGGACGGCATCTCCCGACATCGCATAGCGTTCTGCTGTGAAATCGGCCTCGTTGGCGAACAGTCCGAAGTTCACACCGCTCTGCATGGCGAAAGAGTATATCTTGACGCCAGCAGAGGCCTTATAGTATGGCAGGACCACCCTTCCGCCGTATACCGCCCTATAGGTGATCGGCGAAGCGGTGGTACCATCGAACTGTATGCTGAGCATAGCGACATATGTGGGCATGTACACTACCGACATATTGCGATACCAATCGGAAGAGAAGTATTGCTCGCTATTTACATCTCCGAATACGGTCAGAGCGACACGCCCGTTACCGACGAAGGCCCCTGTGGCAGTTACCTTACTCAAATCGCCGTTGAAGTATACAACGGCCTTGCTCACGGAAGTGTTAGTCCAGTCGAAGGCAGCTGCCCCGATAGTCTTCACGAAACTGGAAACATGAATCTCGGTGAGGGGACAGTTCTGGAAAGCCCCTGCCGAGATGGTATCGAGGGAGTCTCCGATAACGACCGTGGATAACTCGCTGTTCTTGGCGAAGGCCATCGTTCCGAGATAACTGGTGGAAGGTCCGAGTACGACCTCCTTGACGTTGCAGGCATAGAATGCACTGTCTCCGATGTAAAGAACCTTCATGAAGGGGTTGGGCGAATCGACGGCAGTCCTCTCATTGATGGTGGTCAGAGCGGAACAGCCGGAGAATGCACTAGCCTCTATGCGGCTCAGGTCGGGTATGGTAACGGAAGACAGAGCAGTACATCCATAGAATGCCCTGTTTCCGACGTCGGTGGCCTTGGCTGCACTCACAGAGGATAAGCTCGTGCATCCGATGAAGGTACCGGAAGGAATCTTAGTGGTCACGGGGAACTCGACCTCCGTAAGGGTGGAGCATCCGCGGAATATTCCGAGCAGGTTATCGTCCTCCAACTCCCCTTCCAGTTCGACATTATCGAAGTTGATCCTTTCGAGCTTGCTGCAGCCGCTGAACATTCCCTGGGAGAGCTTGACCACGTTACCGGCATTATCGTTCTTCATCAGTACTACGTCAGTCAGGGCAGTACACCTTATGAACAGGTAATCGGAGAACGAGGTGGCATTGGGCATGGAAACCATGGCGAGTCTCGAACAGTCGTGGAAGCATCCGTTCACTGTCACCGCCTTGGAAAGTGTCAACCTCTGGAGCTGGGGCGCATTGCAGATGGGGCTGTCGATATCGCTATTGTTGAACAGGTGGGCCGGTACAGTGACCAAGGAGTCCGAAGTGAACTCCGTCAGCGAGCCGCAATTGTAGAATGCATAGTCTCCGATGCTGGTCATAGTACTGGTGGAGCCTCCGGCCAGAACCGTACTGACACCCGTTTCGGCGAACGCACCCATGCTGATGGCAGTAACGTTCTCCAGCACGCATCCTTGATCGGAGTTTACACGGGCCAGGGCACCGCACTTGTAGAATGCCATCGCACCTATGGTCTTGATGGCGGGCATGGTCACCGAGGTCAGTGCACTGCAGTTGTAGAACACCGCGTAGGATGTGTAGTTCTCGAAAGTAGCTCTGTCGTCCACAATACCGATGGTGTTAAGGTTGTTGAACTGCACCTCGGCCAGGGATGTGCATCCGCTGAAGGCCTGGACTCCGATCTTGTTAAGTGCGGGGAGATCCACACTGACCAGAGATGTACAGTTAGCGAACATGGCTGCGGGGGCCTCCTTGAGAATCTGCAGGGAAACGGTCTTCAGTACGGGGCATCCGCTGAAGACACCCTCATGCGCAGTGTTCAGTCCGGACATGGTAATGTTGTCAAGTGCCAGACAGTTACTGAAAGCGTATGCTCCGAGATAGTTGATATTCAGGGTATCCCTGGCTGCTAAGGACTCTATTGCAGTGTTGTAGAAGGAATATTCTCCGATGGTTCTCGCCGACGGGAAGGTGACATCACGTAGCGAAGAACAATCCTTGAAGGCATAGTTGGAGATTGAGGTTGCGTTCATCAGCCTTGCGGATGTAAGCTTCGAGCATCCCTCGAACTCATGTCCATTCGTCAGGGAGACATTGGACAGATCGATGTCTGTCAGATTGGAACATCCTGCGAACAGGTAGGAGGGCAGGGTGACCTTGGTGTTGCCGGTACTGGTGTACAGTCCGACTGAGGTCAGGGCGGTACAGTCCTTGAAAAGTCCGGAACATTCATCATTCATTCCGAAAGACCTGACGCTGGAGATGTCTACGGTCGTCAGACTGGTGAATGTCTCTGATAGATCTGCCTGGAAATTGTTTGCTCCGGGCAGGTGAATTTCCCTGAGGGTGGACTGGACGCCGCCGGCATCCGCCGCCTTGAAGGTATGGGGATATACGGTATCGATGTTACCGGTCACAGTGACACTCCTGATTGTGGCGCAGGATGCGAAAGCCTCATCTCCCAGGTACACGGAAGAGGGGTTTCCGACGATGCTGACTCCTATCAGTCCGGAGTTCTTGAAGGCCCCAACGCCGATACTGGTCACACCGTTGAAAGTTACCGTGTTCTCGGTAGCACCGACGGTCCTGATTCCGCTGTTCATGAACGCATAGTCCCCGATATCGGTACACTCGTCGAGAATGGCGGTATTGAGCTTGGTGCACCCATAGAATGTGCGGTCAGGCAGGGTAACTACTCCGGGCAGGCTGGCACTTGTCATCGAGGTGCATCCTTCGAATACCTGCGCTCCAAGCGTACCGACGCCGGGTGCGTCGATGGTTCCGAGATATGCGCATCCGTAGAATGCCATGTCGCCGATGGTACGGAGGTCATCTCCCAGTGAAAGGTCGCCCTTGAGCATACTGCAGCTGCAGAACATGTAGTTACCGATGGAGGTGACGGTGCTGCTGAAGCTGATGGTAATGGGTGAGGTCTTGTTAATAGCCCAGGGAGTCTCAGTATACTTGGTGTTGCCAGAGTCGGTATAGTCGAATCCATGGTATCCGATGAAGGATATCCTCGTGATCTTCTTGGTACCGCTAAAGGCCGGGAGTACGTTCGGAGTGGCCCCGTCATCAAGCTGGTAAGACACAGCATTGACACTGATAGGTATGGTCAAGGTGCTGAGGCCAGTACAGTTGGCGAAACATCCGTTTCCAAGCTTCAGCTGGAGGTTCTCAAGGACCAGAGTGCTCACGGCACTGCAGCCATTGAAGGCGTAAGTGCCAATCAGACCTATCGTCTCAGGAAGTATGACGGTTCCGGTAATTCCCTTGCACTGGTAGAACGTGTAGTCTCCGATGGATGGGATGGTTGCGTCAAAGGTCACCGAGATGGTGTTGTTCCTGCTGAAGTACCAGGGGGTCTTGGCATAGTAGTTGTTGTCGCCGGATCCTGCAAGGTAGGTGTAGTTCATTCCTGCATTGTGTCCGATGAAGTGGAGGGAGGTTATTCCCTCGCAACCCTCGAATGCGGGCGCGCTCTCGCTGGCCACCATGTTGAAGGACAGAGGTGCCGTGAGTTCGACAATCTTATTGCATCCCTTAAAGGAACTGGCTCCCAAGGTCCTGATGTTTTCTCCGAGATTCAGGCTCTCAAGTCCGGTACAGTTCATGAATGCGCAGTCACCGATGGTAGTGAGGCCCTCATCGAACACGACGTTGGTTACTCTACTGCATCCGTAGAAGGCATAACTCTTGACGGTAACAAGGGTGTCCGGGAGCTCTATGATGCCCGTGAGTCCATTGGTACCGAAGGCGCATCCGTAGAACATGTACTCACCGATCTCGTAGATATCGGTGGTGAACCTCACACCGACCTGCATGTTGGGCGAGGAGGTGTACCAGGGGGTCTTCTTGACACTGGCAGAGTCGTAAGATGCCCCGATACCGTTGCTTCCCTTGGTGAAGGTGAAGTTCTTAAGAGGACATCCATCGAATATCTTCTCGTTGTAGGTAATAGTGATGGGGAGGTTGGCAGTAACGATTGGAGAGCCCTTGAACACATAACCATCCAGGTTCCTCACAGAATCAGGGATGGTGATGGCGGTCAGCTGAGTACTGGCGAAAGCCTTGTCGCCTATACTCTGGAGCCCATCATTGAGAGTTACATCGGGAAGCTCCGCACCCTCGAAGGCACTGCAACCGATGCTCTGGATCGTCGAAGGCAGGATGAGGATGTTGGAGGGCTTGAGGTACATGTAGTCGCCGATGGACACGATTCCGCTGCCGAGGGTGAGCATGTAGTTGGAGCTTGCATACCACAGGGTCCTCGAAGCGGTGGACTGAGTGTAGGAGGTTCCGATTCCGTTGCTGCCCATGGTGAATGTCAGACGGGTTAGTCCGCTGATGCCGATGTTTCCGTCATCGATGGCCAGGTTGAGGTTAATCGGAGCGGTCAGATCCTTGATTCCTGAACATCCGTACAGGGTGGTTGGGGATAGGAGGTTGACAGCCTCGGGGATTACCAGTGCAGTGAGCCCCGCACAGTTCTGGAAGGCATACTCGCCCAGGACGGAGATCGAATCAGGCATGCTGATTGATACGATGTGGGTATCGGGTTCAGCGAACTTGAACATGCAGCTGTCGATATCGGTAATACCGTCGCTGAAGGTCACCCTCACGGTCTTGGTAGCGAACTGCCAGGGCATGCTCGCATAGTATTCCTGATAGTAGTTGCCCAAGGCGGACTTGGGATTTCCGGTGAAGGTGTATTCCTGAATAATGTTGGGGTAGTCGAACACACCGCCGAGCTTGACTGTGTTTGGTACCGTCAGCGAGATGAGAGAACTCATTCCGTCGAATGCACCCTCGCCTATCAGTTCCCTGTCGGTTCCGGAGCTGGTACACTGAAGGATCAGCTTAGTGACCTGGGCGCAGCCGCTGAATGCATTAGCACCGATGGACTTCACTGTGGCTGGCACAGTGAGAATGCCGGTCATGATGGAGTTGTATCCCGCATAGGCATCGATTGTTACCAGGGTCTCGGGCAGTGAAAGGTTGCTGACAGGGAGCTTGGCGGGGATCGAGATGAGTTCCGTCAGATCCTTGTTGTAGAGGATTCCTCCCCTGGTCGTGAAGATTGCATTGTTCCCATCCACCAGAATATATGCATTCTCAGGACAGAACAGGGCGAGTTCTCCGAGGGTATAGAGCTCGGCACCCATCTCAAATCTCACTGCCGCAGTACCGTAGAATGCCTTCCTGCCGATGGTCTCGACCTGAGGCAAATCAATTTCTCCGGCAAGGGCGGTGCATCTCTCGAAAGCGGACTCGCCTATGGCCTCCAAGTCGTTGGTGTTATCTAATGCCTCGATAGCCGTGCCATAGAAGGCCTTGGCACCGACGGCGGTGATTCCGTTCAGATTGGCATGTCCCGCAGTGTCGCTGTTGAAGGTCCTGAGGGCACTGTTCTCGAACACACTGGCACTTACGAGTGTGACGTTGGGTGCGAGGACCGTCTGAAGCCCTGTACAGCCGTAGAACGTGTACTGAGACAGGACGGTGGCCGACTGCAGGTCGGCAGCAGTGAGTGCGATGCATCCCCTGAACACAGAGGCTCCTGCGAAGTCCACATTAGTAAGTTCGATATCAGAGAGGACTGCACAGTTTTCGAAACAGGATGCGGGGAGACTCACGGTAACGCCCGTGGTGGTGTTGAGGGCCACCCTGGTCAGTGCGGAACAATCCTTGAAGGATGCGCCGGTCGTTCCATCGATGACGGATTCGGCCGAAGAGATGTCGACCACAGCTACCGAGGAACCGCTGAGGTCGGCGTAGAACGCCTGGGTCCCGGGAGCGGAGATGGTAGCTGCCCTGCACTTGAAGGTACCGGACTGATAGGTATGTACAGGTATGGCCGCGACATTCGAGGCTACGGTAATGGAGGTGGCCGATGCACAGTTGTCGAAGACGTAATCTCCGAAGGCAGTGATCCTTGAGCCCTCCGAACCAACGACATACACGCTAGCAGCGGTTCCGTCGAAGGCGTGGTCGCCAATCTGACTGACCGCGGGCAGAGATACCGTGCCGGTCGGACCGTTCGAGGTCTTAAGTCCGCTCCTCCTAAAGGCAGACGACCCGATGGTGGTAACACTCGTAAGAGTAGCTGTGGTCAGCTTAGCGCAGTTCTCGAACGCGCATGATCCAACCTGCGTTGCGGCACTGAAACTAACGGAGACCAACGAATCGCAGTTGGCGAAAGCATAATCACCAATGATCTGCACCCGATTACCCGTTACCGAGGTAATCTTATCGGTATCGTCGAATGCGTGAGTTCCTATGGCGGTCACGTTAACCAGATCAATATCGCCAGACAGTCCCGAACAGCCGGAGAACATATAGCTGCCTACAGAGTTGATACCTGCTCCGAAGGTAACGGCAACGGTCTGTGCCCTGTTGGCATACCAGGGAGTATACTGGTAGTAGGCGTCGCTGAGAGCATCTTCCGAGTATTGGAATCCGTCTCCGTTTCCGATGAAGTTGAAGTTCACCATCGCTCCGCAGTCCTTGAATGCGGGAACGGTGCAACTGGCAACTGCGTTGACGGATATCGGTATGGTGAGGGTTGTTACCTTGCTGCAGCCCTTGAACGCACCTTCTCCCACAGACTCGAGCTTGTCGCTGAATGCCAAGGTCCTCAGGGCATTGTTGCTGCATCCCGCGAAGGCGTAATCGCCGATGGTAGTGATGTTAGCCTTGAAGGTTATGCCGGATATGAGGTTGCAGTTCTCGAAGGCGTGATCGCCGATCTCTGACAGCGAAGCGGGCAGGACCAGGGATCCCGCGAGACCGTAGCTTCCAGAAACACAGTTACAGAACATGTAGTCGCCGATGCTGGTGATACTGTCGGCGAACCTGACGACAGGCGTTGCGGGAACGTTAAGCACCGTCATCCAGGGGGTGTCTGCATAATTGGTACTGCTGTAGTCGAACGCCTTTCCGCTGTTGGAGGTTCCGGAGATAAAGTTGAAGGTCGTCAGCTTGTCGCATCCCGCGAACGCTCCCTGCGAATAGTCCACGGTGATGGGCAAGGTGGCGGTCATGAGCGATTCGCAGGACTGGAACGGGGATCCGATAAGAGACTCCACCGAGGCAGGCAGACTGACTGCGGTGAGGCCGGTACCCTCGAAGGCCCTGTCATCGATTGACTTCAGCGCACTGCTGAAGTTTACCGTACCGAAGGTGGATTGGTAGAACGCATACGTTCCGATGGACTCTACGGCGTTACCGAATGTTACAGCGGATACCTTGAGATACATGTAGTCGCTGATATGGGTGATTCTGTCATCGAATGATACTGAGTATCCGTTTCCGTTGCTGGGATACCACAGAGTCTTGGAGTACACATTCTCATAGTTCACGCCGATGCCGTTGGTTCCGTAGGTGAAACGGACCTCAGCGAGGTTGCACATGTTGATGGTGCCGTCATTGTCGATGGCTGCGTTGAAGGTGATCGGCAAGGTCAGCCTCTCCACGTTGGAACAGCCATAGAAACAGTTGGTTCCTGCCTCGCTGAGGGAGTTAGGCAACACCAGGGTGGTCAGCCTGTCACAGTAACGGAATACTTCGGTTCCGATCGAGGTGAGATCATCGGGCATGGAGAGGGACACGATTCTGCTCTTGCCAGGGGTGTTGAAGTAAAACATGTAGTCGTCTACCTTTCCTATACCCTGCTGGAACTGTATGGAGACGTCCACGTTGGAGAACTGCCACGGCATGCGGGCGAAGTTGTCCTTGTAGTAGTTGGCGTCAAGTCCCGAGATGGTTCCTCCGGTGAAGGTATAGGAGGCCACGTTGTTGGTGAAACTCAGCATGCCGGCCATTTTCACGGAATAGGGGATGGTAACCGAAGTGAGTCCGATATCGCCGGTGAAGGCATCCGCCTTGATGAGATCCGCGGCGGTGCTCCTAATATTAAGTGTTTCCAATGCGATGCAGTTGGCAAAGGCATGGTCGCCGATGGTGAGCACGGATGCCGGAATCGTCAGCGTACCGGTCATCACACATCCGTATGCCGCATAATGCAGGATGGTGGTAACGGTATCAGGTACGGAGAATCCTGCACGTTCCATCTTGGCAGGTACGACTATGAGTGTCCTGACCTCGGAATCATACAGGGCCCCCTCTACGAGCGTGAAGTTTGCGTTCTCTCTGAGAAGGATCTCAGTGAGGCTGGTATCGAATAGTGCCAGATCTCCGATGCTTGTGACTTCGGGTCCCAGGCTGAAGGTGGCAGCGTTGGTTCCATAGAATGCGTTGTTTCCAATGGACTCCACCGTATCGGGGAGTATGATGTCTCCACGGATCTTGGCGACGTCACGGAAGGTGTTGGCTCCCACGGAAGTGGCACTGCAATTGCTGAAGTCCACTGACAAGCTGGGCTGAGTTGAGAGATACCAGGGCGTGTACTGATAGTAACTGCCGCTGTTGACACTGGTGGTGTACACAGCACCGGCACCGGAACCGATAAAGGTCACACTACTCAGGCCAGTGCAGCCAGCGAACACTGGATCGCTGTTATTGACAACGGAGTCGGAGGACAACGGAATTGTCAGGCTCGCCAGCCTGCTGCAGTTGCTGAATGCTCCTGCACCTACCCTGGTGGCGGAGGACAGCTCGAGGCTGGTGATTCCGCCACAGTCAGAGAAGGCGTGCTGACCAATGGATGAGATGGTCGGACCCAAGATGAGACCGGATATCTTCGTGCATCCGTTGAAAGCGAAATCGCCGATGGATGTGACAGAGCTGAGAACAAGTTCCTTGTTCGGGCCGCTTCCCACGATACCGTAAGTGGTGATGGAACTGGGTGCATAATTGCATCCGTCGAACATGTGGGCTCCGATGGAATTGATTCCGGATCCGAAGTCGACCTTTATGTCATTGGATCCCTGCACTACCGAATACCAAGGCGTCTGGGTATTCTTACCTGTGTAATCCACACCGATACCGGTTCCAGCAGTGAAATTGTAATTCTTCAGGGCTGTGCATCCGGTGAACATGCCCAAACTGTAATCCACTGAAATTGGGAGGGTGACGGTGTTGAGCGCACCACATCCGCCGAAGGGTGATCCCTCGTAACTGGTGAATCCATCAGGTATGATGAGTGTCCTCAACAGGCTGCAATCTCCGAATGCCCTATCTCCGAGATAGGTCAGAGTCGAGGGCAGAGTCAGGCTCGTGATGGAGGTTCCGCAGAAGTTGTAACCTCCGATGTGCTCAAGCTTGTTGCTGAGTGTCAGGCTCGCGGCGGTGGATCCGTAGAAGGCGAAGTCACCCACATAGGTGACGCTGTCCGGCAGCACGATGGGTCCGGAGACCTTCAGGTAGCTGTAAGATCCGATTGAGGTTATTCCGTTGTCAATGGTCAGGCTGCTGATGGTACTGTTGTACCACAGGACCTTGGCCCCAATAGCAGGGCTGCCGTAATCGAATCCTGCACCGGTGCCGATGAAATGGATGGTGTTCAGACCGGTGATTCCAGAGCCCGCATCGACCGCCAGATTAAGGATGATGGGGGCGGTCAGCGAAGTAAGGCCTACACATCCCTTGAGACAATCTGTTCCGAGATTGGAAACCGAGGTAGGAAGAGTTAGGGCCTGCATACCGATGAAACCGCTGAACATTCCTGCATCCACGGATGTGACACCGTCCTGGAAAGTAACAGTGGCATCGATCGACGGATCGGTGTAATTCCATGCAAAGTGGCCCGCGTTCTGCACGTAGTAGTTGGAGGCCAAGCCGGAAATGGTACCGGTGAAGGTATACACAGAAATGTTGCTACATCCCTCGAACAGATACGCCGAAGGGATGTTCACGGGAATCTGAAGTGCAGTAATGCCCGTGTAACTGAATGCCTGTTCTCCGATTCTCACTGCAACGGACTTGTCGGGAATAGTGAGCTTGCCAGCGATATCGGCATGGTAGAATGCGTAGTGCAGGATTTCGGACACGGTGTCGGAAACGGTGAAGTCCGTCATGGACATCCTCGCAGGGCATTGTATGATTACTGTGCTGTTTCCGTTGTACAGGATGCCGTCGATTACCTTGAAATTCGTGTTATTGGGGTTCACGGAGATGGATGCGAGGTTCTGATCGAACAGTGCCAGATCTCCGAGGGTCACTAACTTGTTGCCGAATGAGAAGGAACTGAAGACGGTTCCGTAGAATGCCCTCTCGCCCACTGCGGCGGCATTAGTCAGGGCCAGGTCACCTGACATGGCGGTACATCCATTGAAGGCATATGCTCCTACTGAGGTAATACCTGAGGTGAGACCATCGAATCCTGTGATGTGGCTGTCGTACTCGAAAGCATGAGCACCGATGGTCTTGAGTCCCGCAGTCACATGAATACTGCCTGCGAGGGACTCACAGTTACTGAAAGCATAGTCACCTATGGCGGTAATGTTATCTCCGAATACCACGGAAGTGATCGCCGAACAGTCGCTGAAAGCATACTCTCCAACTCTCTGTACGGAAGCAGGGAAGGTCAATACTCCGGTTATGAGTGTGGATTCGCGGAAGGTGTTGGCTCCAATTGAAGTAATGGTGGACTGGCCATCGAAAGTTACCGTAATAGCACTGTTCTGGTTAAGATACCAGGGGGTATACCGGTAATACGAGCCGATGACGGATTCATTCTGGCTGTCAATATCACTGTATGCGAAACCATTGCCAGATCCGATGAAAGTCACAGAGGTTATACCTGTACAGTTCTCGAAAGCGGGATGCACGTCGTTGGCGACCGCATTCACAGACAGGGGGATCACGAGTGTCCTGAGTCCTGCACAGTCCTTGAACGCTCCCTTTCCTAGGGTGCTCAATCCTGCTCCGAAGGTAACAGAAGCAATTCTCGTGTCGTTGGCGAAGGCGTATGCGCCCACAACGGTGAAGTCAGTACCAAAGGTCACGGAAGGAATGGCGGTTCCGTAGAATGAGTAGTCTCCGACAGTCTGCACGCAATCGGGGAGGATCAGTGCTGTATTCAGTCTGGCACAATCGCGGAAGGTGTTTGCTCCAATGGATGTGGCAGAGAAATCCGAGAAGGTCAGACTGATGTTGGCTGCTGCAGTATACCAGGGTGTATATCTGTAGTAGCTACCCGAGTCCGCACTATCGGAGTAAATAGCTCCGATTCCAGATCCCGTAAAGGTCAAGGACCTGAGGGAGGTGCATCCCGAGAACACAGGATCAGTATTGCTGACGACTGCGTCATGGCTTACAGGCCAAGAGAGTGTGGTGAGGGAGGTGCATCCCGAGAATGCACCCTGCTCCACAGACACACGCTCGTTGATGGTGAGGGCTGTTATTCCCGCACATCCTGCGAAAGCGTGCTCGCCGACGGAGGTGACGGAATTGCCGAGATCGATTCCGGATATCTTGGCACAGCCATTGAAGGCATAGTCTCCAATTCCGGTAACGCTGGAGAAATCGAGCGCGAATCCCGCTCCGGTTCCCTTGAGGCCGTAAGAGGTGATGGCACTGGGTGCGTAGTTGCATCCGTCGAACATATGGGCTCCGATGGAGTTGATTCCAGTTCCGAAGGATACCGTTATGTCAGAGGAGTTGCGCACGACGGCGTACCACGGGGTAGAGGTGTTCTTGTTGGTGTAATCAGCCCCTACACCAGTTCCCGCCGTGAAGTTGTAGTTCTTCAGAGCTGTGCAGCCAGTGAACATACCAAGGCTATAGTCGATAGATATGGGAAGCGTTGCGGCCACCAATGCGGCACATCCGTAGAAGGGCGAGCCCTCATAGCCGGCGAGACCTTCAGGGAGGACTAATGTTTCGAGGACTGTACATCCTCCGAATGCCCTGTCACGGAGTGTGAGAAGCTTATCGGGGAGGACCAGACTAGTGATGGCCGTGCCAGGGAAGGCATATTCTCCGATTGTGAGCAACTCACTGCTGAGGGTTATGTTGCCCGTGGTGGATCCGTAGAAGGAATAGTCTCCGACAGCAGTGACGGTGTCCGGAAGCACGATGGGCCCGGAGACCTTTAAGTAGCTGTACGATCCGACAGAGGTAATTCCGCTGGCGATGGACAGGTCGGAGATGGTACTGTAGTACCAAAGGACCTTCCTTCCCGTATCCGCGTTAGAATAATCGTAACCCGCTCCGGTACCGATGAAGTTGACGGTAGTAAGGGAGGTGATCCTGTCACCGGCGTCAACAGCCATGTTGAGTGCGATCGGGACGGTCAGCGAGGTGAGTCCGTTGCATCCCCTGAGACAGTCGGCACCGAGAACGGTGACGGAGGTGGGGATGGAAAGTGAGGTCATTCCGGTGAATCCCACAAACATTCCCGCATCGACGGCGGTCACTCCATCAACGAAAATCACGGTAACCTCCACCGAGGAATCTGTGAAGTTCCATGCCAAGTGGCCAGAGTTCTCGGTATAGTATGTGGGGGACAGACCGGATACATTTCCGGTGAAGGTATACTCCGCAATCTGCGAACAATCCTCGAAGAGGTAAGCGGAGGGGATGTTCACAGGAATCTGGAGAGCAGTGATGCTGGTGTTGCTGAAGGCCTGCTCTCCAATCCTGATAGCGATGGCACTGTTGGGGATGGTGAGCTTGCCCGTGATGTCAGCCTCGTAGAACGCATAGTGAAGGATCTCGCTGACACTGTCAGGGACGGTGAAGTTCGTCTTGGACATCTTGGCGGGATACTGGATTATGGTGTTGTTACCTCTGTAGAGGATTCCATCCACTACCTTGTAGGTAGTATTGTTGCCGGAGAAGGCGATCGATTCGAGATTCTGATCGAACAGTGCCAGATCTCCGAGACTACTGAGTGCGGTACCGAAGGTGAACGACGTCACCTCGGTTCCGTAGAAGGCCTTATCGCCCACGGTAGCCACATTGGTGAGCACGATGTCGCCGGTAAGGGAGGCGCATCCGTTGAATGCATTCTCACCGACCGCGGTGACTCCTGCGGTGGTTCCGTTCAGTCCGATGATGAGGGAGTCGTTCTCGAATGCATGGGCGCCGATGGTCCTCAGACTTCCGGTCACATGTACCTCTCCCGCAAGAGCTGTACATCCATAGAATGCGTAGTTACCGATAGCGGTAACACTGTTGCCGAGGGCAACGGAGGTTATCGCGTTGCATCCGCTGAATGCGTAATCGCCAATCCTCTGAACGGAGGACGGGAGTAGGAGATCGCCGGTAAACATGACGGAATCACGGAAGGTATTGGCTCCGATTGCGGTGATGCTCGAATTACCGTCGAAACTGATGGTTATGGCGTTATTCTGGTTTAGGTACCAGGGGGTGTACTGGTAGTATCTGCCCACAGAAGATTCATCCATGCTGTCGGTATCTCCGTAAGCGAATCCCTGACCGGCCCCCACGAAATTCACGGACACTATACCCGTACAGTGCTCGAAGGCGGGATGCACATCGTTGGCGACCGCATTAACGGACAGCGGGATGGTCAAAGCGGTGAGTCCGGTACAGTCCATGAATGCTCCCTTTCCGAGAGCGGACAGGCTGGCTCCAAAGGTTACGGTGGTCATCCTTGAATTCTTCGCGAAAGCATAGTCGCTAACCGTAGTGATACCCGATCCGAAGATAACCGATGTGGCGGAGATTCCGTAGAAAGAATACTCCCCCACACTCTCGACCGAATCGGGCAGAGTGATGGATCCGCCGAATCTGGCACAATCGCGGAAGGTATTTGCTCCGATAGATGTAGCGGCACAGTCGCTGAACGAAACGTTGACTGCCGAACTGGCAGTGTACCAGGGCGTGTACCTATAGTAACTGCCGGACTCAGCGGTATCGGAATACATCGCTCCTGTCCCCGATCCGGTAAGTACGAGGGAGGTGAGGGCAGTGCATCCCATGAAGACGGGATCCGCGTTGCTGACCACCGCATCATGGCTGACAGGCCAGGAAAGGGTGGATACGGAGGTGCATCCCCTGAAGGCTCCCGCTCCGACAGAAACACGCTCATTGATAACCAAATCTGTAATGGCAGTGCATCCCGCGAATGCGTGAACTCCCACCGAAGTAACTGAACTGCCCAGATCGATTCCGGAGATCTTGCTACAGCCATTGAACGCGTAGTCGCCGACCGCGGTGACCTTGGTGAGGTCCAGTACGCCTTCATTGCCTGTTCCGACTATTCCGTATACAGTGGATCCAGAAATGTAGTTGCATCCATCGAACATATGGGCGCCGATGGAGTTGATTCCTGTCTGGAATGAAACGGTGATGACCGAAGGTGTGTGTACCACGGTGTACCACGGAGTGGAGGTGTTCTTGTTAGTGTAGTCGAAACCGGTACCGTTTCCTGCAGTGAAGTTGTAGGTCTTCAGCGCATTGCATCCAGTGAACATACCGCGACTGTAATCGATGGATATGGGAAGCGTAGCGGTGGCGAGAGCGGCACAGTCATTGAACGGCGCACCCTCGTATCCAGTGAATCCGTCGGGGATGACCACGGTCTTGAGTAGAGTACATCCGCCGAATGAGCTGTCTCCCAGGGTTCTGAGCGACGCAGGGAAGGCAAGATCGGTCACGGCACATCCGGCGAACGCATAGTCCCCGATGATGGCCAGCCTATTGCTGAATGTTATACTGCCGGTGGTGGATCCGTAGAAGGAGTAGTCCCCTACAGCAGTAACTGTGTCGGGCATGATGATGGGTCCGGACATTTTCAGATAGCTGTATGCACCCACGGAAGTGATTCCGCTGGAGATGGTTAGTGAGCTGATGGTACTGTTGTACCACAGGACCTTGGCTCCAGTAGCACTGTCACCGTACTCGTATCCGGAACCTGTTCCAATGAAGACTATGGTGGACAACGAGGTGATTCCGCTGCCGGCGTCCAGAGCCATGTTAAGGGAGATAGGTACGGTAAGCGAGGTGAGACCAGTACATCCTCTCAGACAGTTGATACCCATTGCGGATACGGATGTAGGAATCGAAAGGGTCTTCAGCTGGGTGAAACCGCTGAACATTCCTGCATCGACTGCCGTGACTCCGGAGTCGAAGGTAACGGAAACTTCTGCATTCTGAGCAGTGTAGTTCCACGGGAAGTGACCGGCATTGTCGGCATAATAACTGGCAGGGAGTCCGGAGACGGTTCCGGTGAAACGGTACTCTACAATGTTCGAGCAGTTCTCGAACACGTTGGCCGAACCAATGCTAACAGGAATCTCGAGAGAGGTTATATTGGAGTTGCTGAACGCCTGTTCACCGATGACGATGGAGATATCCTTGTTGGGGATGGTCAGCTTGCCGGTAATAGCTGCACCGTAGAATGCATAATGCAGGATTTCGGTGACCGTATCGGGAACTGTGTATCCGTCCTTGGCCATCATGGCAGGATACTGGATGACGGTGGTGTTACCCTTGTAGAGGATTCCATCCTTCACATTGTATACGGGGTTATTGCCTGAAAAGGCTATGGAAGAGAGGTTCTGATCGAACAGTGCCAGATCTCCCAAACTACTGAGCGCTGTACCGAAGGTGAATGAATCGACAGAAGTATTATAGAACGCACAGTCGCCGATACTCTTCACATTGGTAAGGGAGATGTCGCCCTCCATTCCCACACAACCGTTGAAGGCGTACTCTCCGATGGTTTCGATGCCGGCGGCAGAACCGCTGATTCCGGTTATGAGCGTATCGTTCTCGAACGCATGGGCACCTATAGTCTTCAGTGCCGTGGTGAAGGAAATGTTTCCAGCCAATGCGGAACATCCCTGGAACGCATAGTCGCCGATGTAGACAACACTGCTTCCGAGGACAATCTCCATAATGCCACTGCATCCACGGAAGGCAGACTCGCCAATAGTCTGAACAGTGGCCGGGAGCTCGATTGAACCAGCTACGGCAGTGGATTCGCGGAAGGTATTGTCGCCAATAGAGGTTACGGTAGCCTCACCGTCGAATGCGACAGAGACGTTGTGGGAGGAGTTAAGGAACCAGGGGGTGTACCTGTAGTTTGTATCTGTGTAAGATGCTCCTGCACCGGTCCCGACGAATGTGACGGAAGTGATCATGAGACAGCCGTTGAATACTGGATCGGATTCACTGGCCACAGAATCGACGCTCATGGGGAGGGTTATGCTCGCCAACCTGTTGCATCCGTTGAATGCACCCTCACCCAGAGCCTGCAGGCTTCCGCTGAATGCAGCGGAGGTGAGCTTGGTGCAACCAGCGAAAGCGTGCGCACCAACTGATGTGAGAGAGCTTCCGAAGGACAGGGAGGTGAATCCGTTTCCGTTGCATCCGTTGAATGCGTAATCGCCGATAGTGATAACGGAGGGACCGAATACGAAGGAGGGGGTGGTGGCGCAACCGTCGAAGGCATGGGCACCAATCTCTCTGAGGGTGTTGGGCAAGAGGAGGTATCCGTTCTGCTGACCGGTTCCGGTTCCGAGGATACCGTAGTTGCCGCTGGAACAGTTGTAGAACATGTGGTCCCCGATGCTCCTGATTCTCTCGCTTAGGGAGACGGTGATATTGTACGATCTGTGGACAAGACTGTACCAAGGCGTATCATCTGCTGTATCCGCAGTGTAATCATAGCCTTCTCCGTCGGTTCCGCAGGTGAAGTTGTAGGTCAGGATGCCGGTACAGCCCTGGAACATTCCAGTAGAGTAGTCAAGGGTAATGGGCACTGTTATGACACCCACATTTCCACAATTCAGGAAGGGCTTGCCGATAACCGTGGTGAGACTGTCAGGCAGGGTAATGCTCAACAGCGAACTGCTGCCACTGAAAGCACCGTCACCCAGGAGGGTGAGCTTAGAAGGCAGGGTCAGGGAGGTTATGGTCACGCCCTTGAAGGAGTAAGCACCGATGGAATCGAGTTCCGAACTCCAATTGATAGTATTGCTGGTCGATCCATAGAAAGCATAATCTCCGATGCTGGTCACGCTGTCTGGGAGAGTTATCTCTCCGGACACACGGAGATAGGCGTACTCTCCCACGGAAAGGACTCCATCATCGATGACCAACGTGGAAATGGTACTGGCGTACCAGGGGGTGAGCTTTCCGTTGGTCTCATTGTAATCATAGGCATCACCGCTGTTGTTAATAGTGAAGTGCAGCTCCCTGAGGGAGGTAATGTTACCTGCGGTGACGGCCAGATTGAGATTGGCAGGGGCGGTCAGTGACCTGAGGGAGGTACATCCGGAGATGAAGTCGGTTCCCAGAACCTCCACGGTGTTGGGGAGAATCAGGGTATCGAGCTTCAGACTATTCTTGAACATGTAGCTGTCCAAGGTCCTGATACCCTCGGCGAATTCCACGGAATATGGTACCGAGTTGTAGTACCAAGGCATGGCGTTGGCATATGTCTGGAAGTAGTCCGCTTCCAGTCCGGAAGCATTCTCCTTCATTAGGAAGGTGTAACTGGCTATATCGGTACAGCCATTGAACAGATTGGCCAGCGGCAGAGTGTTGGGGATTGACAGGCCGGTAAACTTTGCATTGCTGAAAGCGTCTTCTCCGATCACGACAGTGCTGGTAGCGGGAATCGTGAGCGTACCCCTGATGTTGGCCCCATAGAGTGCGAAGTGGGCAATCTCACTGACCCTGTTATCGATGGTGAGGTTGCCGTCATACACTTTGGCGGCCGGGTACTGCAGGAGAATACGGGTGGATCCATTAACCTGGTAGAGGACTCCTGCTTCATCGGTGATGTATTTCGTGTTGTCTCCTGTAGATATTGAAGTGAGCTTCTGGTCGAATAGTGCCAGATCACCAAGATTTGCTAGTGCTGCGGTGAAAGTGAAGGCGGTCACGGAGGTATTGTAGAACGCTCTGTCTCCCAGGGTGACGAGTGCAGGGAGGGCCACAGTTCCGTCGAACTTCGAACAGCCCTCGAAGGCGGATTCGCCGATGGCGGCGATATGACTAAGATCTCCGAGCAGTCCGGCAAGGAGGGTGCAGTTCTCGAACGCACCGGCGCCGATTGCGGAGAGATTGTCATCCACAGTCACCTTACCGTCTATGAGGGTACAGTCGGCGAAGGCTTCCTCACCTATCGATGTGACGTTGGTAAGGTCGATAACTCCGTAATCATTGAATCCGGTAATGGTAGAGTTCTGGAAAGCGTGTGCACCTATGTTGGTACATGCATTCAGCATGGCCGTACTAAGGTTCCTGCAGTTGTAGAACGCATAGTCCTTGACAACGACCAGGAGAGGCATGGTGACCCCGGTGATGGAACTGCTATCGAAGGCGTTGTTGCCAATCTTACTGACCCTGTTGGCGGTGAAGCTGGTGATTGCGGCGCACTCCCTGAAGGAGGAGTTGGCAATTTCCTCTATAGAATCCGGGAGGGTTACAGCGAACTTGAGTCCTGCGCATCCGCGGAACATATTGTCGCCGATGGTGCTGATACCCGAACCGATAGTCAGGGAAATCGTCTTGGTAGACTTGTACCAGGGTGTGAGCTGATAATATGACCCAGATCCGACGGAATCGGAATAATCGAATCCCCTCCCCTGTCCCTTGAAGGTCAGGGTTGTGAGCACAGAGGTGGTGAAGACAGGATCACTGTCGCTGACGACTGCATTGGTCGTCATGGGCAGCGAGAGGCTTGCCAGTTTGTTGCATCCACTGAATGCACCTGCTCCGAACTCAGTATCGGAACCGAATTCAAGAGTTGTCAGGTTGGAACATCCCTTGAATGCGGCAGGACCTATAACAGAGATGTTCTGACCTGCAAACGTCAAAGTCGAGATGTATGCGCATCCCTCGAAAGCAGACCTCCTTACGGAGGACACAGAGGACGGGAGCTCCACAGAACTGATTCCATAGGTCAGGGTCTCGCTCACGAACCTGTCGCAGTGATAGAACATGTATGCGCCAATCTCGGTGATTCCGGGACTGAATGTGAGGACAGGGCTCTTGTCGTTCTGCAGATTCTTCACCCAGGGGGTGTTGGCGGAGGTCTCTGCGGTATACCTGCATCCGATGGAGGTGGTTCCTGCGATGAAGGTGTAGCTGTAGATGTTTACACATCCATCGAACATTCCGGCCGAATAGTCAAGGTTTATCGGAAGAACGACTGTGGAGAGCTGGGTACAATCCTGGAAGGGCTTACCGATGTATGTACCGAGGGTGGCGGGCAGAGAGATGGTTACAAGATTGTCGCAGCTGCCGAAGGCGTTGTCTGCTAGTGTCGTGATATTCCTCAGGTCCACTGCGGACATGGTGGAATCGAAGAACGCATGGTCCCCGATGGCGGTCATGCTGTCGCTGAAGGTAACGCTGCTGACCCTGAAGTAAAGGTTATCACCGGTGGAGAGAACACCGGACTTGTACTTCACGGTGTATCCTGTGATATTGGACCACGGGATGTTTCCGTAGTAGTCGGAATCTCCGGGATCAGTACTGTAGCTGTAACCGGTTCCGGAACCCGCGCTATAGTTGATTACAATCAGGGGGGTGATGATTCCCATGCTGTGGTTGGGATCTATGGCAAAGTTGAGGCTGACCGGGATGTTGAACGTGATGATATTGCTGCATCCGGAGAAACAGTCGGTACCGAGAGTGCTGATGGTGTCAGGGAGTGTCAGGACCGTCAGACCTATGCAGTTCTTGAAGGCTTCGGTTCCGATGCTGCGGCACCCAATGGGGAAGGTGACGCTCTTTACAATCGTGGAATCACTGTCAAAAGCGAACATGTAGTTGTCTATGGCGGTGATTCCTGCTCCGAACACGATATTGAGATCCTTGCCGGAAGTGTTGGCCCAGGGACGGGCTGCAGCATTATCCCTGTAGTACGTGGATGACAATCCAGAGGGGCCGGTTCCCCAGAATGAATAGTTGGTGATGTTATCCGATCCGAGGAATATGCCGGCAGTGGGCATCTTGATGGGCAGGTAGAGAGTAGAGAGGGTGGGCATATTCCCGAAGGCACTCTGACCGCAGCTCTGGGGGGTGGAGTTGATGTTGAGGGTCGTCAGGGATCCAGAGTCGAACGCATAAGCACCGATCGTGCTGGTGAGCTCCGGGATCGTGAGTTCGGTGAACAGGGCACCGTAAGCAGCGTAAGGCTTCACCGAAAGGGTGCTCTCCGGGAGGGTGTAGCTGCTTCCGGCCTTCTTCGCAGGATACTTCTCGAGGGAGATGATGGTACTGCCATTCTGACCGTATAGCACGTGCTCCTCCCCGTTGGATGTGAATTTGGGATTGGCGACATCCACCGTAATCGAGGAAAGACCAGGAATCAAAAGCGCACGGTCACCGATATTGGTCAGGGACGCACCGAATGTTACGGAGTTTATGTTGGTCCCGCTGAAACACTGGTCCCCCAGGGTTGTGACATAGTTCAGTGTCACATCAGAGGTAATTCCGGAACAGTTGTAAAATGCATTTTCGCCCACAGATATGACTGTATTAGTTCCATCGAGATTCAGTACCTTCAACTTGGCAAACGGCAGTCCGGCCTCGCCATTGTAAAACATGTTCTTTCCTATGGTCTTGACAGAAGGGGCGAACGTAACTGTCATGTTGACGGCATTGGATCTGTACCACGGGGTCTTTCCAATGTACTGCGCCGAACCCGAATCGATTGAATATTCGATACCGTTTGTACCGGTGAAGGTCACATATTGGAGCCTGTCCACGTTGTTGAAGTTGGAACTGGTATCGCTGTCCACCGCCTTCAGGCCGATAGGGATAGTCAGATTGGCCAGTATGACGTTACTGGATGTGTAGTACAGGTTGTAGTCTCCAAGCGAGGTGATATCGTCATCGATAATCACGGTAGTAAGCTTGGATGCACTCTTGAACATCGGGGTATTCTGGTAATAAGAATTGCCGTTGACATTAGTGTAATCGAATCCATCCGTCAGTACATTACTTCCGTCAAGGCCGGTGGTGAAGTGGATTGTATCGACATCATTACGTCCGTAGAACAGCCAGTTATTGTTATTATAACAGGCAAGGTTCAGGTTTATCGGTACGGTTAGGTTGGACAGTGCCAGACGCGTTCCGTTGTCCACAGCAAAACAGCTGGTACCCATGGAGGTGATGCATCTACCAAGCGTAAGATCGGTGAGTGCCCTGCAGTTATAGAATGCGGCATTTCCGATTGTTGTCACGGTGTCGGGGATTACCAGAGTCTTGAGTCCATAGACCGTGGAACCGTCAACGCAGAGGTGCCTGAACGCGTTGTCCCCGATGGTGGTCAACTTGGGAGAAAAGGTTATGCTTTCCAGACGATAGCATTCGTTGAAAGAGTCAATCGGAACGGTGGTGAGTTCGTCTCCGAGATCCAGGGTGCGGAGATTCTGACAGCCGTAGAAAACTGCCGTACCCAGGGTGGTGACCTTGTTCAGATCTACCTCGGTGAGTGCACCGCAGGACCTGAATGCGTCATTTCCGATAATCTTCAGGGTGCTGGGGAACAGGGCCGTCTGCAGGGAATCACAGTCATAGAACGCACGGTACTTGATTTCATACAGAGCAGGACTCCAGACAACGGTTTCTAGCGAAGGACAGGTGTCGAAAACGTTGTTGTAGATGGTGGTAAGGGAAGAACCGAGATTTACCGTCTCAAGACGTGCACAGTTGGCGAAGGTGGAACAGGAATTGTTAGAAACGCTGTAGGGTTCCATGGTCTCGACAGCGGTAAGATTCACGGTCACCAGGGTATCGATATCATAGAATGCCTGGTACCTCAGCGTCTTACAGCTCGCTGGCAGAGTAAGTGTCTCCATACCATTACACTGCATGAATGCCTGCCAGCCGATGGTCTGCACATTGTTTCCGAATTGAAGATCGTAACCATTACACTTGTAGAATGCCTGCCAGCCGATGGTCTTTATAGCTCCCAGCAGGTGTATCGTGGCGAGATTGGTACATCCGCTGAAACAATAGTCGGGTATAGTCTCCAGAGATGTCGTTTCGGAGAACTTCACCCCGGACAAATTGGCATTACCGTAGAATGCGGAGCTCCCTAAAGTCATCAGAGTCCCAGTGAAATTGAGGACACCGTGAAGATCACAATTATAGAACGCCTGGATATTGATCGTGTTCAGAGTGTTCTGTTCCGACAGGATTATTCCTTGAAGATTGGAACAGTTCCTGAATGCGTAACCCTCGATGACCTCCAATGTATCGGGTAGCTTCACTCCGTAGGCCGTGGTTCCTTCCACCAGTACGGTTCCAGCAACAGGGGTGCCATCGAATGCATAACTCCTTATGTATTGGAGATGGGACCCATCGTTGAAAGCGATAGTCTGCAGAATAGTTCCGACGAATGCACTGCTACCGATTTCCGTAAGTGTATCTGGGAACGCCCAGTTGTTGTTCTGCATACCTACATGTTCGAGTTTGGAGCACGCATTGAACGCGCTCCCCGCCAGGGTCACAAGATTGGAACCGGTGTGATATTGTACCAGGTTAGTACAGCTCTTAAAGGCGTTCGTATCTATCTTGACCTGATAGTTTCCGAAATCGGCAGTAGTGAGGGCACTACACTCCTGGAATGCCTCGCTGTCGATTGTTCCGGCGGGATCCGAGTCCCATGTGGGCAGGACGGGACTCCCGGACGTGAAATGTCCGACGAAGGACTCAAGTTCGCTGCACTTGTAGAACGCCCTGTATTTGATAAACTCGAGTTTGTCACCGCATTCGAAGCTCTCCAGATGGATACAGTTCTCGAATGCCTGCCTATAAATCAATCTCAGGGAGTCACCTGCATCCATGCTCGTGAGAGAAGTGCATCCCCTGAATGCATATTCGTTGATGATATCGAGCTTGTCTCCCACGGTAACGGTGGCAAGGGCAGTACATCCGTCAAATGCATAGCCGTTGATCTTGGTCAGTCCGTTGCCTGCTGTGAACGTCGTGAGTTCAGCACAGCCATTGAAACAGTAGGAGCCGACGGTATCGAGGGAATTTCCTCCGTTGAACACAGATAACTTCGAACATCCGAAGAATGCATAATTACCCAGAGTGGTCAGATTATCTCCGCAGGTAAATGTTTCAAGCTTAGTACACGAATTGAATGCACTGGCACCTATCGTTTGAAGTCCTGAACCCGCGGTGACCGACGTCAGCGACCCCAGGCCATAAAAGGCATTCTCGTGTATATCGGTCAGAGTGTCGGGGAACGCCAGACTGGTCAGTTTCGCACAGCCCCTGAAAGTATCAAGCCCGACGTATTGGATGCCGGTGATGTTCAAATGCTGTAGGGTTATGAGTTCCTGACAGTTGTAGAACATCCTGGCCCCGAAATATCCGTTGAGGCCGGAGCTGTTGAAATCCACATATGTGAGACTGTAGCAGTTCTCGAACGTCCTGTTACCGATGGTACTCAGCGAAGAGAACTTGATTTTCACGAGATCATCGCAATCCTGGAACGCACCGGTCATGTTGGTACTACGATTATCGGAAGTACCGCCGACTCTGGTGGCATTAGACAAATCGTAATAACCTTCGCCTACCGCGACCCAGTCTCCCGCATCGTAGTCGTAATTGAAGGTACCGATAGAGGTCTTGTAGAACGATGCGTTCTCACAGGTGGTCAGCTTATCGAGATTGAGTTTAACTAAGGATGTGCACTCATAGAATGCGGACGAACCCACACTAACAGGCCCGTTTCCGAGAAATACCTCCACGAGTGAATCGTCCAGTTGGAACACGTTGTTAGATATTGTCGTCTTGTCACTGATGACGGTTACCTTTTCGAGAGTGGTACAGTCTGCGAAGGAGTAGGAGTCCAGTGTCACGTTCTTTCCCAACACATCCACGGTCTGGAGACTCGAACAACCCCTGAAACAATTGTTGCCCACAGTGATGGATGCAAGATTTACCTGCCCTAGGGAAACGGTGGTGAGTTGGGTGCAGTTCCTGAATGAACTGCCCCAAATAGATTTCGCAGACGCAAGCGACAGGGTGTTGAGACTTGTATTATTCTGGAGCACCTCGCTGTTGTTCCACTCGACCAGATTATTCATGGAGATGTTCTTGAATCCCATGTCTTTGATCATGTTCACGGTAAGCGAAGTATGGGTGTTGGCGTTGAGGGTTTCGAGACGAGTGAAATCGTGGAAGATGTATTCTCCTCCGCTTCTGTATTCCCCCGTAATCGTTGCTATCTCTGCGACGGAAGTGAACCAGTATCCCGTCCACTCGGTGTCGACATTCACGGACTGATAGCTGGTAAGGGTGTAGCTGGTTCCCCCGGTCCTATTGAAGGTGATGGTCTTAGTGGAGACATCGTACGTCCAGATTCCAGGCGCATAACCAGTCTGATAGTTTATGCCATCCTCCTTCAGGGTAGAGGTGGGCATGTCCCCGGTGTAGACGAGGGAGTGGGGGGTGATTCCGAGAGAAGAGAGGTCGTCGGTTATGTTGAACTTGATGCCCTTGACTGATACGTCGGTAATGGATGCTGAAACCGAATCATCATAGCCAGTTAGGGTAGGGAACTCATCGCCCACATCTGATGTGACCACGAGATTTAGCGCAGAGTCGTCGACCACGTTCCAATCGCCGACATCATTCTCGCCTAGGGTCAAATCCCCGCTCTGTGTTACGGCAGCATCGCTGCTGTCGCTACCCAACAGCACGGCACCTGCTATAAGCACTGCCAACACTGACAGAAGTGCCAGCAACATATTCTTTGTTTTATGATTCAACGCATCCATTAGATCACTCTCTTCTTCTCTTCTCACTTAAGCCATGGCATCAGCCAAGTAGCTCCCCGCCATGGCGCGGAGCCTGTCCCCGTTTATAGCGCGGGGGATTACCCTGTAACCCGGAGCACTCATGAACATCCTCTCGGCGTCCCTCTCGGTGACGTCCTTCTCCCTGTTGTAGAAGTTCCAATCGATGTCTATGACGATGACCGATACCGCTCCGGTGCCCGTATCGGTCCTGATGTCCGCACTGTACTTGATGAGGAACGATCCGTCCGTACGGGTGGCGGATGACTTCCTGGCGACGTAGGCTCCGAAGAGCACGTCGGTCTTGATCAGCAATGCATAGGGCATGATTCCGCTGGAAGAGCCTCCCAGGCCCATGCCCTTGAGGAAGATGTTGCACCACATCATGGGACCCTCATAATCCACCATGTTGCGGTCCATGACGCACCTTCCGAAATCGCGGTCGATGTCGTCCGAGGCGGGGATCTCCTCCATCTCGGCGACCAGCGTCTTGAGTCCCTTCTTGTTGCGCCCGTCCGCGGTCCTCCTGATCAGTGCCTCCAACGTGCTCTTAATCAGGCGGTTCTCGGGACGGTCCTGGGAGTAGGTCTCGTACTCGACGTAGATCCTCTCCTTGTGGATGAAGTTCTGGCGGATGTGCTCGTTGAACATGATCCTGCCCTTGAAGGCCTTCTCGTTGCCTTCGACGCTGTGGTATTTGGACCTCAGTCCCCTCATGATGAGGCGGTTGACCGTGTCCAGGAAGACCTTGACGCAGAACTCGAAGAGGTTCGCGTAGGACTCCCTCTTGGTCTCCATTCCGAAGACCGAGTACATGAGTTCGATGAGCAGTTTACCCGAGTCCCCCTGCCATTTGAGGTTGGGGATGTCCGGGACGATGTTGAGGACCTGCCCGTCCCTGAAATTGATCTGCCCGATGCAGCCGTCGGCGGCGAACGATGTGCCGCGGGGCGACTGTGCCAGACGGAAGAATGTCTCACCCTCCGAGAGCTCCTGCATAGCCTCTATCTGCTTGCATTCGACCTCCGGCAGGATGACCGGAATCTCCTCGGTTAGGGTGATGGCGTCCGTTTCAGTCAGCCCCCTTGTAGAGGTCTATGTAATTCTGGGGGTTCAGGAATACGTTGTAATCCGTCTCGATGTCGTACACATCGGGAAGGTTGAAGTTCATCTGGAATCTGTTCCTCTTCCTCAGTTTGATGAATTTGCATTGTCTGGGATCGCTTGCCTTACCCAAGACCCAGCACATCTTTTCGTAATCGTCGAAGAAGTAATCCTGAAGCTGGGGGATGATCTTATTGATCATGCATTGGGCCAGGTCGTCGATGGTCTTTACAGGAATGAAATATGCATGTCCCAGCATGTGCTCCCTATCGTAAAGGAGCTCGATCCTGTTGTTGATCACATCTAGCAACTTCGAGAGATTGACATCCATGATCATGCGCCCCTTCAGGACGTTGGGATCGGGCATCATCTCAACGAACTCGAACCTACGCCTGAGTGCAGCATCCAGGGCGGTAAGCGACTTGTCAGCGGTGTTCATGGTTCCCAACACGTATACATTGGCCGGAACCGAGAACTTCACCTTCATCTGTGCCAGGAATACCTCGAGACACTCGGGCATGCCCTTCCTCCTGGAACTCTCCAGAAGGGTGATCAGTTCTCCGAAGATACGGGAGATGTTACCACGGTTGATCTCATCGATGATGAACACGCAGTTCCCGACATCGGTGGGGGAATCAGTCTTGACCGGGTCCTCCGATGAGACGCAGAACTTGTAGAACGCACCGGGAGTAGGTGTGTATACAAGGGACCCGTCTTCCCTGACCTCGGGTCTGATACCCTCGATGAAGTCGTCGTAGCTCAGCGACTGGTGGAAGGTCATGAAGGCTATCCTTCCCATCTTGGTGTATCTGTCGTACTTGTCGAGGTTGCCGTCGTAGCCGTCAGCTATCACGTCCTCCAGGGGACGGTTTTCGATGATAGCCACCGCATAGTTGACTACGTTGTAGGTCTTACCGGTACCCGGAGGACCGTACAGCAACAGGTTGTTGGAGATCTTCTCCATGGTGAATCACTTCACAGGGTGTCATCGTCCTCGCTGGGATCGAATAGAGCCTCGTCGAAGCCGGTGTTGTTGAGGTTCTCGTCGAACTGCATGTTGGCCGTGACGCTGCCCTCGGTGATGGAGATGGCCTTGGAGTTCTTTCCGTCGGTGACGTCGACGTTGAACACGGAAACCACGGAAATGGACTTGCCGATGTATCCGAAGTTGCAGGTGACAAGGAGCCTTCCGGGCTCGAGTCCCTCGTCCCTGAAGCGCATCTTATAGACGCTGTACCCGGGGACGGATTTGATGCACTTGGTGAGGATAACCTCCTTGTTGCCGCTGACGTACTCCATCTCGACGTTGATCTCCTTGGGGTTGGCACCGAAGAGGCTGTTGACGAAGAGCTCTCCGGATACAGCGTATCCGTCGTCGTTGAGCTTGGAAAGGCCGGTCATCCTGTTGTTGGTGTAAGGTCCGCCCACGGTAACGAGCGTCTGGGTCTCGTAGGGTTCGTCGATCTTGTCGAGGTCCCTGATAATCATGATGTCCCCGAAGAGGCCGAGCACCCAGAACACGATGAACACCACAAGAGCGATCGTGTCGAGGTGGTTGAGGTTCATGAGGACAGCGAACAGCATGAGGATGAGCATTGCGCCCAATCCGAAAGCGAAGAACCTCAGTTTCTTAGGGGCCTCCTTCAGATGCCTGGTAGCAGGGCTGTCGCATTCGCTGGTTACACGGGCCCCCTCCGCCTTGTAGACGGACAGAGTGCTGTCGTGCTCCTTCTTGAAGAAGAGCAGACTGTCTCCCGGTTTTACATTGAGGGACTTCATGACTCCCTCTTCGAGGACCACCTTGCGGTAATCGTCGATTTTTGCAGATCCGATTATTTTAACCATTTTAACTCCCTTTTCTGGTTCTTATGTAAGGTGTTTCAGTACCCCCTGTTATTGAGGAGGACATATGCGAAGCACATGATGGCGATCATGATGGCCACTAGGCCGATCATCAGCACCATGGGGTCCACCCCCTTGTCGGGGACGGTCTCGGGCACAGGACTGTACACTGCGGACAGGGTCTGTCCGTCGAGACTCTCCTTGATGTCGAGGGTCAGGGTGGCGGATTCCGAGAGGCATTCTGCCCCGAGGAACCATCCGCTGAATCTGAAGCCATCCAGGGACGGGGCGGTATACTTCACAGAGGTGCCTGTCTCACGCTCGGTGGTCTGGCTGCTCAGGACTGTCGCCTGTGCGGGCGAAGCGTTGTAAAGGCTGGAATACGAGACATGGCGCTCGATCAGGTGGATGACGGTGGACACGTCGGGCGCGACGACCTCGGTCAGATTGATGGCGTTCATACCCGCAAAAGGTCCGGAGGTCATGGCCGTTGCCGTAACGGTGTACTCCTGGGTACCGGAGATGAACTTGTACTCCACAGGATATCCTGAGGGTAAGCTCAGGGTCGCAGTACCGGCAGCTGAGGTGGTCGCGGTGTAGGCCTTACCGTCCACGATCGCTTTCACCGACGCCTCCTTGACAACATTCTCTGTGGTAGGTCCGGTGGCTCCGGTCTCGGAGAAGCACACCACGGTCACAGAGGCCATTGTCACCACGGTGACCGAGTTGCCTGTAAAGGCGGGAACGTACAGTCCGTTACCGGAGACAGATACAGATACGATCTTGGCTCCCGAGACCCCGTTCAGAGGGAAGGAAAGAGAAGTGCCGGCGGCAGTCTTCTCGAAAGTATAGGTGGTTCCGGAGATGTCACACTTTAATTGCACAACAGTGCCGGTGGTCAATCCGTTCACCGTGTAAGTCTCCAGCAGAACAGGTGCCGCCCTGGCCACAGGAGTATAGGAGACTGCGGAACACTCGGTGGAGAATGCCTGGTCACCGATGGCGGTGGGCATTACCTTGGAGGGCTCGGCAAAGGTGTATCCTGCAATGACTGCCAGGTCAATCCTGGAGAACAGGCCCTTCTTCACGGTGTAAGAGAAGGTGGCGGGCGAACTCGACATGTCAAGGGTGGCGCTGCTGCTGTAAAGACTCTCCACATTCTTGTACAGGCTGTATGCTATGACCACATCATTCGCACTCGGGGGCAGGGTTCCGGAGATTTCTCCAGACACAGTGAATGTGACATCATCTGAGAGAATTTCTGTGGCTGCCACGCTTCCGGAGGGCAAGGCGACAGCTCCGCCGTAAGCGGAGACCACATCCGGGAAGGAAGTGGTACCTCCTTCTCCAAGCACTGGTACGCTGAACGCGAATACCGACGTGGTGGTAACTGTATAGATGTAAAGATATGCAGTGAGAGCAGAATCGGTATCCCAGGTGGGCAGGGTGTATGCCACCAGGACCTTTCCGTCGGCTCCGGAGGGTGCAACGGCGAAGGCACTTCCCCTTACCATGTTGTGGAAGTCGGGGGTAGGGTCCTTCGAGTAGATGTATGCACCTCCAGTATGGACTTGGTAGTACCAATCAGCTCCGATAGTAATCTCTGGGATGGGCGCGCCTCCCTCCAGGCCCTCCTGCAGTCCCCTCACGGTGACCACTATGCAGGATTCCTCCGCCTTGAGACTGGTCACGGCGGAGTAGTCGGCGAGGTTGGCAAAGTCGTTACCGTCGGCGGTCAGGAAGGAGCCGGGCTGGTCCTTCCTCAAGAAGTTGAACTCCGTATCAGAAGGTGAAGTCTGGTCGCCGTCAAGGTCAAAGGCAAAACCATTGGTCTGCGTGCTAGCGTAGATGAGCAGTGCATATGTGTCCACGGCGGGGTCCCTGCAAATGATCAGTGCGTTCCCTACCTCGTCGGTGTACGCGTAACCACCGGTGATCTTCTCGAGAACGTACTTGCCCGTTAAGGGATCGATGGACTGTACATGCCACTCTGCAGTGACACGAACGTCCGCTACCGAGTAGGTGCCAGTCTGGTCGGTGACATGGACCTGCACGCTCCTTTCCTTCGAGTGTATGTCGGGGAGAGCTGTGTCTGATAGTATATTGCCAGTGGTGATCGGATCGAAAATGAAGCTGTAACCACTCTTGGAGACTGAGGTGACCTTTACCAAATCACCCTTGCTTATTACAATCGTGTACTTGCCGGTAGCATCGGTGGAGGTACGGGACTCCACATTGTCGCTCTTGTTGTAGTAGACTATTGCATCGGCAATGGGCCGCTCAGAGAGGTCCTTCACATATCCTGTTACAGTCACGGTCTGGAATCCGTTCTGGGTGCTGACAGGCTCGAGGGAGGATCCATTGCACTTAACGTTGAGTGTGTATAGGCCGATATAGTCGGCAGGTGTGAAGTCAGTCCCGAGAACATAGGTCTTGACGTACTTGAAAGATTGAACCTCGAATCCCTCGACCTCCGCTTTGGCCACGAAAGATGTGGGTACGTAAGTGGCATCGTCCTTGACAATGTTATACTCCACATTGCAGTCGGAGGCGACAGCCATGGAGACCTGCACGACTGTGAAGGTGGCTCCGTACCTGGCGGTCAGGTCGGCTTTCATCTCCGAGAGGGACATCTCGGGTGCAAGCTCCCCGTAGGTCAGATAGGTACCGTTGCCAGAGGAAGACCCGTCGACGTTATACCAAAAGCCGTCATGGCGCACATACTTGGATGCATCCACCTTCTCGGGGAGGGTATCCTCGACGTACGCCAGGTAAAGGTAGTTCTCGGAACCCTCGGTGTAGGACAGTATGGACTGTCCGCTGACTGCCGGGGCGGCATCCGATCCATCGGGAACGACGGCTGCCAGAGATATGATTGCCAGCACAGATACGATGCATGCGAGACAAACTTTCACTGATCTCATGGTCGCCTCACAGGTATCCGGATGCGGCCATCATCTGGTAGATGTAGCTGAATCCGAGGAATATTCCGGACAGCACAAGCGTCAGTGCTGCCGTAACGTTCAGATTCTTGGCGGAAGATACGAAGAAATCCAGCGAACGAACTGCGTCCATCTGTTCGTACGCTGTCTCGTCGGAGGCAGTCTCACGGATATGCCTCCACATCAAAGGCGAAAACGACGAAGCCTTGCTGACCTTTTGAATGACCAGGAATGCAATCAATGCGGTTATGCACATGAAAGCAATCGAAATCATGCGCATCAGGAAAATCAGGTTCTTGATGCTGTTGGAGATGCTGGATGCAAGGTCTGTAACCAGAGAGATTGAGAGAATCAGAGCGGCCATCGAGATACCCAATAGAGTCAGGGCGGTAACGGTAGTCGACTTGATCTGAGCATTCATCTCCTCAGCGAGTTCTTTAGAAATCGAAACGATTTCCTCATTGGACGCTTCGCTGAGGAAGGTTTCATACCTTCTGCTGAATTTCGAAGGTTTCGCTTTGTTGGACACCTAAGTCGTCACGTCTTATATTATAAAAAATAGGGTGTAGACAAAAGGTAGACAATTGGATTAATAAGTGATAACAATCGTTAAAATACCTCCTCGAAAGGAAACTGGATTTTACGGCCAATGGGTCCTAAACAGAATTTTTCCATTTCTCTCAGGCCGTCAAATGATCTAAAAATTGATTGCTGGCACATGTGGATACCGACTCCCGGAACAATATGTACGTAGGTATAACTGACACACAGAAGCTCAACCGCGGGCCAGCGCGCGCCCCCGCCTGCCCACGCGATAGTTTATTAGTCTGGTCTCACTGGGGTTTCTCATGGCAAACAAAACTGCATCCGCAAAAACCGACGGAAAGCGCGACAAGGTCGTTCTCGCTTACTCCGGAGGACTCGACACCTCTGTGGACATCCACTGGCTCCAGGAGAACTACGACGTCGATGTCGTCGCCATCTCCGTCGATGTGGGACAGCCCGAGACCGACGGCGAGGAGATCGTCGCCCGCGCCTACAGGAACGGCGCCATCCGCGCCGACTTCTTCGACGTTAGGAAGGAGTTCGTAGAGGAGTACGTATGGCCCCTCGTCAAGGCCAACGGAATGTACCAGGACATCTACCCCCTCTCCACCGCCATCGCCAGGCCCCTCATGGCCAAGACCCTGGTGAAGATCGCTCACGAGGAGGGTGCCAAGTACATCGCCCACGGATGCACCGGAAAGGGAAACGACCAGGTCCGTTTCGATGCAGGTATCAAAGCACAGGACCCCGACCTCAAGATCATCGCTCCCCAGAGGGAGTGGATCGCCACCAGGGACGACGAGATCGATTACGCGGCAGAGCACGGAATCGAGATCAAGGCCAAGAAGAGCAGCCCCTTCTCCAGGGACGAGAACCTCTGGGGCGCATCCTGCGAGTGCGGTGCCCTCGAGAACGCCTGGGACGAGCCTCCGGCAGGAGTCTGGGTGCACACCGTCGACCCCGAGAAAGCTCCCAACACCCCCACCTTCGTGGAGATCGAGTTCGAGAAGGGAATCCCCGTGGCCCTCGACGGAAAGAAGATGGACGGCGTCGAGCTCATCAACAAGCTGAACAAGATCGCAGGCGAGAACGGTGTCGGAAGGATCGACCACGTCGAGGACAGGCTTGTCGGAATCAAGAGCCGCGAGACCTACGAGTGCCCCGCAGCGGTCACCATCATCGCCGCCCACAGGGCAATCGAGGCCATGACCCTCCAGAGGGAGGTCCTCGACTTCAAGAGGGGCATCGAGCAGAAGTTCACCAGGATGGTCTACGACGGACAGTGGTTCGGCGGACTCAGGGAACCCCTCAACGCCTTCATCGACAAGACCCAGGAGTACGTAACCGGTACCGTCCGCGTGAAGCTCTTCAAGGGCAGTGTCACCGTCGTCGGAAGGAAGTCTCCCACCTCGCTCTACGACGTGGGACTCGCCACCTACTCCAAGGACACCGTGGACACCTTCGACCACAAGGCCGCCATGGGATTCATCTACGTCTGGGGACTGCCTGACCAGACCGCAGCCAGGGCCCACCAGGGTAAGAAACAGTGATACAGATGTCCGGAAAGGCGCTTTGGTCAGGAAGGTTCGAGGGCGGCATGGACGAGGGTACCCTCAAGTTCACCTCCTCCCTCGACGTCGACGGCAGGATGGCATTCTATGACATCATGGGCTCCCTCGCCCACGTGCGCATGCTGAAGGCCCGCAAGATCATCCCCGAGGAGGATGCTGACGCCATCACCGGTGGGCTCCGTAAGCTGGCGGCTTCCCTCAAAGGCGGAAACTTCGAGATGGACTACTCCCTGGAGGACATCCACACCAACATCGAGGTGAAACTCACCGATATCATCGGTCCCGCCGGAGGCAAACTGCACACCGGCAGGAGCAGGAACGACCAAGTGGCCACCGACTTCAAGATGTATCTCAGGGATGCGGCACTCAACACCGTGGATGCGGTCGACAGGCTCATCGCCTCCCTGCAGGATGTCGCCAAGGATCACCGCGAGACCATCCTGCCCGGCTTCACCCACATGCAGCACGCCCAGCCCATCACCCTCGCACAGCACATGCTGGCACATGCGTTCAGACTGGGCCGCGACGCCGACCGTTTCATGGACGCCGTAGAAAGGATGAACAAGTGTCCCCTGGGCTCCGCAGCCCTCGCCGGCACCACCTATCCCATCGACAGGAAGATGACCGCCGACCTCCTCGGATTCAAAGATCCCACCGAGAACTCCATGGACACCGTCAGTTCCAGGGACTACGTCACCGAGCTTGCCTTCGATGCATCCATGGTGGCTATCAGCCTCTCCTCCCTCTGCGAGGAACTTGTCCTGTGGAACTCGCAGGAGTTCGGTTTCGTCACCATGGACGACCGCTACTCCACCGGATCCTCCATCATGCCGCAGAAGAAGAACCCCGACATCTGCGAGCTCACAAGGGGAAAGACCGGAAGCGTCATCGGCGCCCTCATGACCATGCTGGTCACCACCAAGAGCCTGCCTCTGGCCTACAACAGAGATCTGCAGGAAGACAAGCGGCCCGTGATGGATTCCCTGGAAACCGTAAGGGACTGCGCCAACATCATGGCCAAGGTCGTCGCCACCATGAAGATCAACGACAGCAACATGCTGGAAGCCACCAAGAAGGGATTCATCAACGCCACCGATCTCGCCGACTACCTGGTCACAAAGGGAGTCCCCTTCAGGGAGGCCCACGGTATCGTCGGAGAAGCTGTCCGCTTCTGCGAAGCAAACCGCCTCAGCCTCGACGACCTGACCCTAGAGCAGTTCAAAGGATACTCCCCGCTAATCGAGGAGGATGTGTTCGGTGCCATCTCCGTGAAGGCCTGCGTCGAGAGGAGGGACTCCTACGGAGGTACCTCCCCCGCATCCACCGACGTGCAGCTGGCACTGTCGCTGCAGGACCTGTTCGACAGGGAGACCGCGGTCAGGCAGAAGGACATGCTCTTCCAGAACTGCTGGGACGTTCTTCTCAACCAGTGAAACTCTTGGGGGATTGCCCCCCTTTTTTCCTTCTAAAATTTCAGTCACTATTTTTTCCGTTCTCGATTTGCTGGGTATTTTGATTATTGTCGTTAAATCTATTTGCTAAAATGCTATTAGCAAATATTTATAAACCATGAACGCATATTCAAAATTGCAAGCAGGAAACACATCCTCCACATCCAATCCAGTTTTCTGTTCGCATTGGCCGTAGGTCAGAGGGGATGGGACCCTCACCTACGGACCTTTGATTCTTCCAAGAAATTAATGAGTAAAAATGCGGCTTCCGCCGCAATTATAGTTTGATCAGTTCTTGAGATCGAACTTGATGTCATCGTCCTCGGTGACATCGAAGGAGATTCCGCCGTTGTTCAGGATAGCAGAAACATCCTCCCTAATCTTCGAGAGGTTGACCACCTTGGGACTGTAGCTCTGGACGTAGAACTCCTTCCTGTCCAGGGGGAACACGATCCTGACCCTGGCCTTGCGGATGTATCCCTCGGGCTTGCGGTTCTGCTCCAGATCATCCAGATTCAGATGGAGGATCATAGTGAACTCCTCTTCCTCGGGTACCTGGTCTGCATTCTCCAGGACGTTCTGCATGATGTCCTTGAACACGGGGGCCAGATCCTTGTAGTCGCTCCGGCCTTTGAGAATGAAATGAACGCTGGATTTTGCCATCGTTTCTGGATATCCGACATCGATTAAATAGATACTGTTAGTCGGTCCTCCTCTTTCGATTATATAGGTGGGCAACATAACCGCCTCCGATGAGAACCGCTCTTACCGTGGCCGGTTCGGACTCGTGCGGAGGCGCAGGTATCCAGGCGGATATCAAGGCCATGAACGCACTGGGAGTCCACGCGGCCACCGTCATCACCGCTGTCACCGCGCAGAACACCTGCAGCGTCAGCGATATCTATCCTATGCCGGCGGATTCGGTACAGGCACAATTGGATGCCGTACTCAAAGACTGTGATGTAAAAGCAGTTAAAACCGGTATGCTATACAGCGCCGAGATTGTCGGTGTCGTGGCCGACGCCCTGGAGGAACACGACGTTCCCCTCATCGTCGATCCAGTCATGGTCGCCACCGTCGGCGACAGGCTCTACGACAACACGTTCGTACGTGCGCTGAAGGAGAAACTCATTCCCGTATGCGAGCTCGTGACTCCCAACAAACACGAAGCGGAGAAGCTCACCGGCCTGAAGATCAGGAACGAGGACGACGCGGCCTAT